>Ga0210397_10000563_pt1 | contig 24853 bp, 20 predicted proteins | sample IncBWH2OmetaG_FD_160126 | JGI IMG/M metagenome (GOLD analysis project Ga0210397, IMG submission 160126) | Forest soil microbial communities from Barre Woods Harvard Forest LTER site, Petersham, Massachusetts, United States - Inc-BW-H-2-O ...
TGCTCCTATCAATGTGTCGGTACTGTCAGCGGTTCCCGCCGCTGCACCGTCGCCGGCGGCGCCGGAATCCGCGTGCTCGGCCAGCCAACGTTCGGCGTCGATGGCCGCGGCGCAGCCACTGCCTGCGGCGGTGACCGCCTGCCGGTAGGTGCGGTCCACCAGATCGCCTGCGGCGAACACACCTACCACCGAAGTGCTCGTGGTGCGTCCCTGAACCAGCACGTAGCCCTCGGGGTCGATGTCGATGACATCGCGCACCAGGCTGGAACGCGGCTCGTGACCGATTGCGACGAAAACGCCGGTCACCGCCAGCGTGGTTTCCTTGCCGGTTACGGTGTCGCGCAACCGTAATCCGGTCACCGTTGCCTCGCCGTCGACCGCGATCACGGTGTGGTTGGTGACGAACTTGATCTTGTCGTTGTTGCGGGCGCGATTAAGCATGATCTTCGAGGCCCGGAACTCGTCGCGACGGTGCACGAGCGTCACGCTGCGGGCGAACCGGGTCAGAAAGAGGGCCTCTTCCATCGCCGAGTCACCGCCGCCGATGACGGCGATGTCTTGATCGCGGAAGAAGAACCCGTCGCAGGTGGCACAGGAACTGACGCCACGTCCCAGCAACTCCTGCTCGCCGGGAACCTGCAGGTAGCGCGCGGCCGCACCCATCGCGAGGATGACTGCCCGGGCCCGATAGGTCTGCCCGTCAGCGGTGACGACCGACTTGACCGGTCCCTCCAGCGACACGGACTCGATGTCTTCCATCCGTAGGTCCGCGCCGAACCGCAGCGCTTGCTCGCGCATCTCGTCCATCAGTTCCGGGCCGGTGATGCCGTCGCGAAAGCCGGGGTAATTCTCCACCTCGGTTGTGGTCATCAACGCGCCCCCGAAGGAGGTGCCCTCGAAGACCAGCGGCGCCAGCTGCGCGCGGGCGGCGTAGAGGGCAGCCGTGTACCCAGCGGGGCCGGATCCGATGACGATCACGTCGTGCACGGTGTCATGAACAGAAGCAGCGTCAGTCATGCGAACCTTTCAAGTACTCAAAACTACGTCTACGAACGCCAGCGTAGGCGCGGCTGTTCCCGCGCGTGTTTCGCCACACGTGGCACAAGACTAGGCGCGGGGGACTTGGGTGCTGGCCAGCAGGCCGGTATCGGCCGCGCTGCAATTCGGTGCCACCGCCAAGACCACCAGGTTGTCGGGCGTGTCGCCGCGCAGCACCAGCAGTACGCCGGGGCGGGCGTTGATGTCGATCTGCTGTGCACCGAGCACCTGAGTGGATGCCGGATAACCGAGGCCTGTCAGGCAGGAGGCGCGCCGCGCCGGGTCATTGAGCGGGCCGTAATCGGGACTGCGGTTGAGCAGCCCGAGGATCTGGGCCTGCGATAGCGGGATCACCATCGGCGGTGTTGACACCGTGATGTGCTCGGCGGTGATCTGTGAGCTCGGTGTTGGTGCGGGTGCGTTGACCAGTGCGGCCGTGCCAAAGCCGATCGCGGCGACCACGGCGCAGAAACCGGCCGCGCCCGCGATCAGTCGGGCTGGGCGCATGTGCGGCCGGACCGAGTGAGCGGCGCCGCCGGTGGCTGGTCCGCTCGCTGAGCGCAACGCCGCGGAAATTCTGGCGGTCACGGCCGGGGGAGTGTCCGGCGCCGAGGCCGGGTCGGCACCCACGGCGGCGACATCACTGCGCACCTGGTTCAAAGCGCGAAGGACGCCCGCTGCCTCCGCGTCTTCGCGGACTTGTCGGCGTACCCGAGCGGCGGCGTCGTCATCGACCAGACCGGCCTGTAAATCGGCGAGGAGTTCTGCCGTCAGCGGCGTGTCGGCGCCTGCACCCGGATCTCCAGGATCTTCGTCGGCTGCACTCATCCGCCCCAGTGTCCGTCATGCACAGTCTGATGGCCATGCACAGCCCAGGCGGGCAGCGCTAGCGCTGACCGGCAGTGGTGTTGAGGTAGCCGAGCAGCTGGGCGAGCCGGACGCGGCCGCGCGCGCATCGGCTCTTGACGGTGCCCTCGGCGACGTCCAGTATCTGCGCGGTGTCGGCGATCGAGTAGCCCTGCATGTCGACGGCCACCAACGCGGCTCGTTGCTCGACGGGAAGCCGCATCATTGCCTGCTGCACCACAATCGCCGTCTCGACCTGAGCCGTCCGATCGGCTACCGGGTAGATGTCCTCAAGCGGGGTGGTCGGGTGGCCTTTGGCGCGACGCAGCCGGTCGAGGCAGGCGTTGACCACGATGCGGTGCAGCCAACTGTGGACCGCGGCGTCGTACCGAAAAGAGCTGGCGCCGCGATGTGCCGAGAGCATCGCGTCCTGCAACGCGTCTTCGGCATCCTCGGGCGTGCGGGTGGTGAGCCGCGCAAGCCGGTGCAGCTGCCGTTGATGACGGTGAAACAACTCAGCGAAGGCGTAGCGGTCCCCGGCGACGTGGGCGGCCAGCAGCTCGGCGTCACTGCGTTCCCGCTGGGTGTTGCCCCCTAAGCCCACGGCCGGGACAGTAACCAATCGGTTGTCGCGCAGCACTTCACTCGGATGGGCTAACGCGCCCGGCGTCAAGATGTGTTAGGAGGCGGCCTGAACCGTGATCTCCGAGATCTCGGCGCGGCTCTTGCCGTCGGTGGTTCCCAACGTGGAAATCCACACCAACAGATTCGACGTCGATGTGCTGGTGCTGACCTTGATGACGTTATGACCGGGTTTTAGCGCCGTAGCCGGAGCGAGCACCTTGGTGTCTTCCAGCGCTGCCGGCGACGGACTTGATGCCGAACGAATCTCCACCTTGGTCCCGGTGCTGGGCGTGTCGATGGTGACCGCGCCGACCACCGCGGGGTTGGGCAGCTGCAACATCAACCCCTCCCCCTTCTTGAAACTGGGGAACGGGACAGCGTCCGTGTAAACGTCGGTTTGCCAGGAGGTGGCTGGGTCACCATCGATCGCCAGCCCGGCCTGGCCCGGGTTGTCGGCGTCGCCGTCGGGGGAGAAGACCGTGGCCTTGGTGGGTTTGACGACACTGCCGGCAGGTGCGGAACTGACCTCTCCCGACGAGGTCGATGACGTCGGCGTGTTCAACCCGAGCTTGTCGTTGTTGAGGCCGCCGCCCAGGTTGCCGAAGATCCCCTTCACCACCGACGCCAGGACGAGCAGGGCCACCACGATGATCGCGGCCGCCGCGGTGGTACCGATCACCAGGTTGCGGCGCCGGTCGGCGAAGGCGCCCGAGTTGCGAGCAGCGGGCTGTCGGGAGGTGGCCGGCGGCGGGAGTTCCTCGATCGGACCGAGCACCTCGGTGCGGTCGGCGACCGCGGTCGCCTGCTGCAATAGGTTTAAAAGCGTTGAGGCACTGCGTATCCCGCCATCCTCTTGAACCGCCCGGACGGCGACAGCGGAAATCTGGAACGGAATGTCGCGGTCGATGACGGTGGGTTCGATGGGAAGGCCCGCGGCATCCCGCTTGGCTGGCGCGAGCCCGCTGCGCACCCCAAACTCCCGCAATGGCCACCGATTGACCAGCAGGGCGTACAGCGCGGCACCGATCCCGCGGATGTCGTCCTCCGGGTTGGCGTCGGGCATCGTCGCCGGGTACGCCAGCACGACATCGCCGCCGATGCTGACGCGCACCCGGCTGGGGTGATCGACCGACAACGCGACACCGGCGCGGTGGGCGGCGTCGGCTGCCGCGGCCAACGACTGCATCGCGCGGACGGCCCCGACGGGCGACGGTGCGGTGTCGGCAACCTCCTGCAACGAACCGCCGCGAATCCACTCCGAGACCACCAAGCCGCCAGACCCGGTGTGGATGACGTCGAGCACTCGGGCGATACCGGGCTTGTCGATCCGGCTGAGCCGCAAGGTGCGCGACAGAATCTCCTGCAGGACGTCGGCGGGCAGGGACCCGTCGGGGTCGACGAAGGTGAGCGCCACCTGCCGGTCCAGCGCGGTGTCTAGCGCCTGCCAGAACTGCAACGGGGGTGCGCTGCCGTGGAAGACCAACAGCCGATAGCGGCCGCTGGCGATGCGGGCACCAGGAACCAAGTGGACATCGTCGGGGTGCACAGACGATTCCCCACCTCGCTCGAGGGGGGCGTCCAAGGGAGTTGGTCCGCGGCCCGCCTCGCCGGGAAGATCGCCGTTCACGAGGTCAGGCGGGCGTGTCTTGGAAGGAGGACCAGACTCGACGTCGGCCGGAATGTCGGGCTGGAAGTCGTCTGCGGCCGGCCGAGGCAACTCGGCGCCTGACGCGGAGCTGGATGCGGCGCTCTCCCGTGGGCGGTCGGTCACCTCCAGTCCTTTCGCTATCCGGGCTGTAGCTGCCCGTTCCAGAGGCTTGCGCCGGATCGGCTCCTGGACCGCATTTACCACCGGCTGAGATGAATTCCTCTGCTCAGGGTACGTGACCGCGCTCTGGCTGGGCAGAGTTGGTTGCGGGAGCAGCAGCGCGTCACGCTGCCCGGTGATCCGGCGCCGGACGGCGCGCACCGCTGCTTGCGCCTCGGGGACCTGGGCGCGGACCATGACCACCGCCATGATCGGCAGCATGATCGTCGCCAGCACCAACAATCGCAGCAGCGAACCCGCACCGCCACCGTCGGCTGTCCACTTGCCCAGTCCCAACAGCCGATCGGCCACGTGTGCGAGCAGACCGGCAAGCAACGAGGCGGCAACGGTCACCAGGATGGTGCGCATCTCCTCGACGCCGACCAGGTGGCCACCGGCCGGCAGGAGTGCGCGCCGCAGCAGCATGTAGCCGACGATCGCGCCGGCCAGAAATCCGAGGCCGTTGGCCAGCCCGAGGTAACCGGCGACCAACTTGGGGTCGTGAGTGACATGGGGTGCCAGCAGCGAGCCGATGATCTTGACGGCCGTGATGACGAGAATGATCACGATCGGCGTCCACGGCTGCTCGCGGGCGTAGAACACGCGTAACTGCAACAGCACCAGTCCATATGGAATCAAGGTGAACGCCGACAATGCGATCGCGGCGCCCAAGTAGCCGGCGTCGACCCCACCGAAATGGCCGTAGGCGAACAATGCGCTGCCGATCGCCGGCCCCCCTACGGTCATGAACGCCACGATCGGGATCAGCGTGATCAACGTCAGCCGGGTGGCCAGCGACAGGTCGGCGAGCACGGCCCGGGTGTCGTCGGCGGCGGCGTTGCGGCTCAGCCGTGGCATCACGACGGTCAGCACCGTTACCCCGATCATGCCGAACGGCAGCATCAGGACCAGCCAGGTGTAGTTGTAGATCGCGGGGCCGGAAGCCGCTGCGGTGCTGGCGATCTGGTTGCCGACCACCAGGCCGAGCTGACTGATCACCACGTAGAGCACCATCGCGGTGGCCATCGTGCCGAAGCGCTTGAGCCGCTGATCGATTCCCCACAGCGGGCGCAGGCTGATGTGCTCGCGCCGCAGTGCTACCAGCAGTACCGCGACCTGCGCGAACACCCCCAAGTTGGTGCCGATCCCGAGTACCAGCAGCTTGGTGTTGCCCATCTGGACCGGGTCGACCGAAAGTTCGCCCGGGACCGCAAGGTATACGCCCAGGGTGGCGATCGCGACGATGTTGTTGACGACAGGCGCCCAGGCCGTCGGCCCGAATACGTTGCGGGTGTTCAGGATCGCCATGAACACCGACGTCAGACCGTAGGCGAGCACCTGGGGCAGCAGCAGGTAAGCGAATGCGATGGTCAGGGGCTCGTTGACCTGCGGGTTGCGGCCCAACATCAGCCGCACCAGCAGCGGCGCGGCAAGCACCGACAGTGTCGTGGCAACCAGCAGCAGCGCGGTCACCAACGTGACGAGGCGCCGCACGAATGCCGCGCCGCCGTCGGGGTCGCCTTGCTCGGCACGGGTCAGCACGGGCACGAAGATCGCGGTGAACGTCGCCTCCAGCACGAGCGCGGCGATCAGTGCCGGCAGCTGATTGGCCACCGAGTAGGAGCTGGCCAGCGCGGCGCCCAGGATGGCGGCCAGCAGCACAATCTTGGCGAAGCCGGTGATCCGGCTGATCAGTGTTGCGAAGGCCATCGCCCACGACCGCGAAACCAACGCGGCGTCGGACAGTTCGGGGCGTTGACGAGGCAGCTCCGGCACCGGAGGAATTGGCCCAGTTGGCGGCGAGCCGGGGCGGCGTGGCTGTGGCCGTGGCTGTTGCGGTGGCCGTCGCTGCGGTGGTGCTGCTGCCTGCGGCCGCCGGGGAGCGCTGTTCATACGTGGTGCGCTTCATCGACCCGATGGTCGATCCCGCGCCCCCCGTCCGCGCGTCGGGCGACGGGCGGGTCGGGGCGGTCCAGGTCGGCTCGATCGGGCTGGCCACGGAAACGGTGCCAAAGCCGTCGTCCCGCCAGCATCACCAGCACCGCTGCAGCGGTCAGCGTGATCGCGAACAGCACCTTGCCGTAGGCGTTGGAGTGCACCGAGAGCCGCACCGGCTCACCCAGCCGCATGCCGTCCGGGGTGCGCAGCGCGACGTCGATCGCGACTCGCTGGGTGAAGTGCACTTCGATCGGTACGCGCAGCGGCAGGTATCCCGGTGGCAGCTCGATCTGGCCGACGTCTGTGACGGTCATCCCGGGTGGCGCGTCCACCTGCAGCTTGACCCGGATGGGAACAGCCAGGCCGTTGTGCAGCGCCAGCGGAAGGGGACTGTGCTCGGTGGCCAGCGTGTACGAGCCGCCCGGGTTGACGATTGTCACGGCCCCGAACAAGTCCTTGATGGTGTTCCCCACGATCGCCAGGCGCTGCTGAGCCAGTCCGTTGCGGGTATCGGGCGGCTCCGACTGGCTCAAGGCGCGCAGCATGTCCTCGCGAAGCGGCGCGGTGTACTGACCGCCGGTCAGGCCCGTGCGCTCGTCAGTGGTCAACGCGGCCGTCAGTCCCCACAGTCGGCCAACTTGGCTGGCGATGGCGGCCGTGACGTCGTCATTGAACCGGCCACGTGTGGAGAGGTACGCGCCGACTGGCTCGGGTGGCTCGGTGAGGGCCGCGGCGTCAGCGATCACCGCGGACAGCGGTCGCGCCACCGCCAAGCCGGACCGGATCGCGGTGGCCAGGGTTGTCAGGATGACCTGTGCGTCGTCGGCCTGCAGGTTCCACGCCGCCGGCGGCACCAGGATCTGGGTGCGTGGCGTGACGTCTCGCTGCAGCGCGTGCCAGAGCATGGAGCCCAGGGCGTCCTGGCGGCGCGCGGTGTCCGAGTCGTGTGTCAGCCGGACGGTCAACGCGGAGTCCACATAGGTAGGAACGATGGGGTTGCTCCCGGCTGCGGCCAGCGCGGCTCCGACGGCCGGGTCAAACGGAGCGAGCACGACCTGCGGGGACAACCGCTGAGGTGCGGTGTCGACGCTGATGGGGGAGCCGACGGCGGAATCCTGGGCGGAGAAGTCGGCCGCAGCGATCGCGACGGGGCTGTCGTGGGCGCCGAGCAGGTTGACCGCGCGGCTTGTCAACGGCCCGTCGGGCAGCAGGGTGGCCCCGCGGGTGGAGGTGATGTCCAGAATGCGGTCGACGATGTCGCCGGGGCTGCTGATGGCGGCCGCGCTCAGGCCGGGATCGGCAACGCGTTGCAAGGCGTCCAGATCGGCTTCGGCGTAGGGCAGCGGCGTGACGCATGTGCGGTGGGTCAGCGCACGCAATCGGTTCAGCCAGGTGGCCGCGGCGACCTGACCGGTGCCCGGGTGCGTCGGGGTGCCCGGTTGTTGGGCGGGGCCGTCGGGTGATTTGGAGACGACGTAGCCGCCGGTCATCGCGTTGACGGTAACGAGCAGATCCGGGTCGATGGCCAGGCACAGCGCTCGGCCGACGGCGGCGTCGGGGTCGACGTCGTGGCTGGTGGCGACCTCGGCCGCGGACAGCAGGACGTCCAGCCGGCCTCCGGTGGCCAGCGATGTCGCCAAGTCGTCGTCGATCAGCCGGACCGGGATGGTGCCACCGGGTGCGCCCGGGGACAACCGGGGCCGGTCGGCCAGCGGCCACAGCATGGTGAGCCACACCGGTTTGGAGGTGTCGGGCGCGACGGCGGAGTCCAACGCATCGGGTTTGTCGGGTGGCACACCGATCACGGGCAGCAGGAACCGTGCGTTGTCGAGCCGCGCGGGTGCGCCGTAGTCGGGCGTTCCGTTGACGTTGACCAAGACCGGGTAGATCCCGGGCTCGTCGATGGTCAAAGACGGCTTGGTCAACGAGCGCACCGGGGCAGAGAGGGTAAAGCTGGCCTCTTGCCCGCGCTGCAGTTCGGGAGCCACCGTGAGGAAGTCCGCGGCCGGCCGGTATTGGTCGGTGCCGCCGTCCAGGGAGGTGCGCAAAGCAATCGATGAGGTCACGGCACCCGCGTGCTCTAGCCGGACCATCACGTCGCGGACCGGGCGGTCACCGACGTTGGTCACCGTGCCGGTGACGGTGACGACGGCTTCGCTCGTGGTGGTGACCACGTCCGGGGTCACCTGATCGATGCGGACGCGGACAAAGGGCGTCGCACCGGGCTCGCCGGCAGCCGCAGGTGGTGCGGGCCCCGTGACCACCCCCCCCAAACCGGCCACGATGCCGACCACTGCGGCGAGGCGCAACAAGCCGGCCCACCGGAGTCGTCGCGCTGTCACGTCCCCGGCCCGTGACCGTTCTTCCGGCCCGCTGCGGGTCCGTCGGAATGACGGGTGCGTGAATGCGTCTGCGGGCGTCGCCGAGGCGAGGTCGGCGGCAACGGCGGAAGTGCGGCGGGGCCGTCGCTCTGCAGCTTGTTGATCAGGTCGTAGGCCACCTCGGCCAGGCGGCGTTCGTCCGCGTAGGCCAGCCGCGACGGCAGCTCCCGCATAGGCACCCAAGCAACTTCGGCGACCTCGAGGTCGTCGTCGGACAGCTCTCCGCCGGAGAACCGCATTAAATAATGGTGCACGGTCTTGTGCACCCGACGGCCGTCGGTGACGAACCAGTAGTCGATGCGTCCCAGTGCGGCCAGCACGCTGCCGCGTATTCCGGTCTCCTCGGCGACCTCACGAATGGCGGTCTGCTCCGCGGTCTCACCGAGTTCGATATGGCCCTTGGGCAGCGACCAGAGCATGCGGCCGCGTCGGTCAATGCGGCCGATCAGGGCCGCGACCTGCGCATCACTTGGGCCGTCGATACCGTCGATGACCAGCCCGCCAGCGGATGTTTCGTGCACGGTTCGTAGCCGCTCCGGCGCGCGGCGCGGTGAACGATTCCCCCGTGGTTTCGTCGTCGCTGCGTCACCGGTCGGCTGGTTGTCCACGCGGTGTTCGGCCGAAGCGGCGGCGCCACGACCGCGGCGCCTGCCTCGGCGGCGACGTGGTTTGGCCTGTTCGCCGTCCGACATTCAAGCGATAGTAACTGGCACGTGCCGGTCTGCTGGACATACTCGCCGCTAGTTCGCCGCGCGACGGGGGATGCGGGCCAACGCCCGAGCCCCGCAGCGGGTCGTCTCGGTCCGCATAATGGCCCTGCTCGGCCACACGACTACGCTTTTCGAACGTGCCTGAAGCAGCCCAGGATGCCGACCTGCTGACCGCGGCCGCGGTCGCTTTGAACAGGCATGCCCCCGTGCTGCGGGAGCTGGGCGCGGCGTTCGCCGCCGCGGGCCATGAGTTGTACCTGGTCGGGGGTTCGGTGCGGGATGCGCTGCTGGGTCGGTTGAGTCCGGACTTGGACTTGACCACCGACGCCCGCCCCGAGCAGGTTCAAACGACTTTGCGGCGGTGGGCCGATAGCTTATGGGACACCGGGATCGCATTCGGGACCGTCGGCGTCGGCAAGGGCGACTACCGCGTGGAGATCACCACGTTCCGCGCCGACCGCTACGACCGAGTGTCGCGTCATCCAGAAGTGCGGTTCGGCGACCGGCTCGACGACGATTTGGTGCGGCGCGACTTCACTGTGAACGCGATGGCCGTGCGGATCACGCCAAACGGGCCGGGCGAATTCCTTGATCCGCTAGGCGGTTTGGCGGCGTTGCGGGACCGCGTGCTGGACACCCCGTCGGCACCGTCGGTGTCCTTCGGCGATGACCCATTGCGGATGCTGCGCGCTGCGCGGTTCGTGTCGCAGCTCGGCTTCACGATCGCCCCGCGGGTGCGCTCGGCGATCGAAGAGATGGCTCCGCAGCTGGGGCGTATCAGCGCCGAGCGGGTGGCCGCCGAGCTGGACAAGCTGCTGCTTGGCGACGACCCGGTCGCCGGTATCGACGTGCTGGTGCAAACCGGTATGGGTGAGGTGGTGCTGCCCGAGGTCGGCGGCATGCGGATGGCCATCGACGAACACCATCAGCACAAAGACGTCTACCAGCATTCGCTGACCGTGCTGCGGCAGGCGATCGCCCTAGAGGATGAGGGTCCCGATCTGGTGCTGCGCTGGTCGGCGCTGCTGCATGACATCGGCAAGCCCGCCACCCGCCGCCACGAGCCCGACGGCGGGGTGAGCTTCCACCACCATGAGGTGGTCGGCGCCAAGATGGCCCGAAAGCGGTTGCGAGAGTTGAAGTTTTCCAAACAGATGGTCGACGACATCGCGCAGCTGGTGTATCTGCACCTGCGCTTCCACGGCTACGGCGACGGGAAGTGGACCGATTCCGCGGTGCGCCGCTATGTGACCGACGCCGGGCCGCTGCTGCCCCAGCTGCACAAGCTGGTGCGCGCCGACTGCACGACGCGCAACCAGCGCCGCGCCGCCCGGCTGCGGGCCAACTATGACCAGCTGGAGGCCCGCATCGCCGAACTGGCCGCCCAAGAGGATCTGGCGCGGGTACGCCCCGATCTGGACGGCAACCAGATCATGCAGGTGCTCGACATCCCGGCGGGCCCGCTGGTCGGTGAGGCGTGGCACTACCTGAAAGAACTGAGGCTGGAGCGTGGGCCCCTGACCACCGAGGAGGCAACCGCGGAGCTGCTGGTCTGGTGGCGGTCGCGAGGGAACCCGTAGCGGTGGCACGGCGTCGGACAATTCGTGGACTATTGCCTAGCCGGTGACGACGGCACCGCGGCCATGTGGAACGGCCAGCCCGACCTCGACCTGGACGGTGACGGTCACCTCGATGCGATCGGCATGGATTTCGACGGCGATGGGATGCGGGACGACGCGCTGGCGGACTTCGACGGTGACGGGGTGGCCGATCACGCCGTGCTCGACCTTGACAATGACGGCGCCGCGGAAAGCTACTTCACCGACGACGGAACGGGGACGTGGGCGGTAGCCGTGGACCGGGGCGGGCAACTGCGCTGGTTCGGGCTCGACGGCGCGGAGCACACCGGCGGTCCGCTGGTCGACTTCGACGGCCACGGGGGCCTCGACGACCGATTGTTCGATACCGACGGCGACGGGGTGGCCGACCGGGTGCTGTGTGCCGGCGAGAACGGCATGACGGGCTACGTCGACACCGACGGCGACGGCCATTGGAACGTCCAGCTCGCCCACACCAACCGCGACCTCTGACGGCCAAGAATTCGAAGTCCAGGTACACACCCGGGCATCGCTCGAGGCCGCGGAGAGGTGCCACCCTCTCTACGAAGAGTTGCGTTTGACTTCGACCTCAGCGGAACGAAAAGACGAGCTCAAGAACTTGTAGGCCGCGATATTCGCCGCTGTGCCCGTACCAGATGACGTGGAATTATTAGACTGAGATGGCTAGGCAAGCATGGAACACGGGGAGGGGGCGACACAATGCGGTACTTCCGCAACGGCAACCGTGTGATCCGCGTTGATGTTGATCCTGACACCCGACTCAGCTCGGAGCTCCTTAACTCGGCTGCCGAGGTATACAGCCTAAAGAACCATGATTGGGTTGAACGACCTGAGCTGACTTCGGAGATCGTTTACACCGGCGACTGGGACTCCTGCACGGAAGACGAGGCCCTCCAGGCAATCAAAAATCGGGAAATGCGTCTAAAGGAGCGGCCGGCCGTCGTCGCCTACCCCTGAGCAGCGCGGGCTTTCTAAAGACACGTCAATTGCGTCGGCCGACGAGGCGATCGTAGGCTGACTCATCCATAATCCGAACAGGCATAGCCTTGCCCAGCACGTCGTACATCGCCACGCGGTTGTGACCATCGACAGCATGCAGCCTGTCGTTCTTATCGCGCCACAGCTTGGTCACGTAGCCCTCACGAAAGGGCTCGGCGCCGCTGACCACCTTGTCGATACTCTCTGCTTGAGCGTTTTCTCGTTCGCCTCTAAGGCCGTCCCCGCGGGCAGGCTTTCGACCGGCAGTTCGTTCCGTTTCTCGTCGGGCACGCTGCGGGCACGTGCGACAACCTTTTCGTTGTGCGGGTCGTAGTCCTCGGACCTCACGCTGCCCTCAGGGACGCGGGTGCCCGAAAGCTATTTCACCGACGACGGAACGGGGACATGGGCGGTAGCCGTGGACTGGGGCGGGCAACTGCGCTGGTTCGGGCTCGACGGCGCGGATAACCTGGCAAACGAAGCCAAAGCATCACGGGCCACGGCTTCGCGGGTCAAGCTGGCCCCCACGGAGCCGAACAGATTTCCACGCCGAGCGAGGTGCACACTCCCTTTGGAACGATTCCGCTGTCGCATGTGGCCAACGACCATGATTTCAAGCAACCGGTCGAGGCTACGGCTTGCTGCCGCAGCGTTGACTGCTGCGGTTTTCGTCCTGGGAGGTTGTTCATCGATGTTTCCGTTTGGGCATGACCCGGATCATCCCGCCCACCCACTTTCCGACGAGCAGACCAAGTCACAAGTGATTGATCCGGCCAAGCAGATCGCGAAAGTGACTGGGCTGCAGGATGTTTCGGGAGTCTTTGGCTGGGAGTCCTGCAACGATCAGGGCGATCCCCCCTTCCGCGGCCGGGTGGACATGGGATACGACATGCCAGCCGGTGTTGACCGTGACGCCTACTTCGAGCAAATCGCCAAAACGATGATCGAGCACGGCTGGTCCGACGGCCCGCCTCCCGGGCTGCATCCGTTCGGCCGCGTTATTCACAAAGAAGGCGTGATGGCCATCATCGGCGTGCACCCCGGAGGGTCCCAGTGGGGTTCGGTCGAACTGTCCGGCGAGTGCCGCAACGTAGGTGACCACCGCCACGACGGCAAGTGGTACGACATCAAAGACCAGCTTCGGGGTGGATAGAGATTCGTCGCGCCCGCTTAAGGTCGAAGGACGGCTAGGGAGTTTGGACGCCGCTTGCTGACGGCAAGGACCATTCCCACTACTCTGAATGCGAACCCGAATCACCGGTTTGGCATCTGCGACGGGGTCTTCAGCCATCGTGATGCAGTACGACACAACCAGATGAGTGCACACCACACCGCCATAGCGGATCAACGGACTGACCGCATGCTCATCAGCGACCGTGAAAGGACCTGACGAGTATGGAATCTGTCAGCCACGATCAAGGTCACCGCACGGACGTGGCCGCGGTGGTGAACCCCTGCGCCAGCCACGCCGCCAAGTCGACGTAAGCCAATCGGGTGGGCTGGCGCAGCGCGTCGAAGTCGAGCACCGCCCCGTCGCGCAGGTGGGCATCCCACGGGATGGTTTTGACTGCACCCACCCGCTGGCCCAGTGAGTTGCACACCGTGGTGACGAATTTCTCGTTCTGGCAACGGTATACGTCGTTGAGCACCACCACCGACCGACGCAACAGCTCATCGGCGTTGCGGGTGGCCAGCCAGTCGATGGTCTGCTCGGCGGCCACAGCGCCGTCAAAGTTCATCGCCCCCACGATCACCAGCGCATCCACCGCCGAGAACACCCCCTCCATCACCGAGTGTTCGATGTCAGGACCGCAATCGATCAGCGCCAGCTGATAAAACCGCTGGGTGCGCGAGAGCGTCTCGGTGAACAGCTTCGCCGACAGCGCCAGCGGATTGGCCATGTTCTGATTGCCAGCCAGCACCTCTAGGCCCTTCGGGTTCTTCCCGGTGTAGCTGCGCGCCTTGGGATAGGCCACCATTTGGGTGTCCGCCATAAACTCGCGGATCGAGGCGGTGGCGTGCGGATCGATCAGCCGCCCCAGGTTGCCATAGGTGGGGTTGGCATCGATCGCGACCACCGGTTCGGTGCGATACAGTGCAAACGCGGTGCCGATGCCCGCGGTTGTGCGTGTCTTGCCGATCCCGCCGGTGACCGAAACGATCCCGATCTGGTAGTTGCCAGGGATGTTGGTGCCGATGGCGGCGATTTGGTCACGCAGCCGCCGTTCGGCGGGTCCGGCGCCCAAATTCACCAAATGCCCGGTTAGCGTGTAAACCGTTTTGCGCCAACCCATATCCGGTGGCAGCTTGCGGGACTTGACCAGGTCGTCGACGCGCAGGTGCTGGCCGGCCTGCCATTGCGGCGCATGGCCGGGGTCGGGGCTGTGCCCCCACGGCGACGTCGACGGGGGGGCAGGGATCCGCTCCGGCGACAACGTCCAGGGAGGCCGGTCTTCGGGCGCTGCCGCGGCGACCCGCGGCTCGCCCGCGCCTGGCCTGGGCCGCTCTTGGTGATTTGACGGCGTGCCCCGCGATGGGCTCACCGGCTCAGCCGCATCGGGCCGCATGCCCTCGCGCGGTGGCGGGGCGACTGGCGGCGGCGTGGCTCCGGGCGACGGGGCCGCACCGGATTCGCGTTCGGGCAGCACACGGATGCGCTCGTCGGTCTCCGCGGCGCCCAACGGTGGGCCCGGCTCCTCGATGGCCGACGGTGCCGGCGGTTGCGGGTCTGCCGCCGGTTGAACGCCACCGTGCCGCCCGGGTCCCAGCTCGGCGCCCTGATGCGGCTCGCGCGGATAGCGGGCCATGAATTCTGAATCCATTAATCCACACCTCAACTTGGCCTCGAAAGGCTTCTCGTCAGGGATCCTAGAGACCCCAATTATCACGTAACTATGCTGATCCGCGATTTGTCGGGAAAACAGTAGCCGTTTCGTGTGTGCGCTGCTCCTGTGCGCCGGTGCGTCCCCCACTGGCCGATCGGCACGCTGCCCAGCACCGCCCGGATGGTCTGGGTCGGTCACCGTCGACGTAGCTGGCGCGATCGCCATCCACTCCTGGGCCAAACGGCACGACGGCGGTATATGCAGACCTGCATTGTGTCAGTGGCGCCCATCTTGTTGTGGTTGGCGCGACCGGCTTGTTACCTCCTCGGTTATGAAACCGGCCAACGATGGCCGGTGGGACAGGGCAAGCACGCTGCGCTTCCACCGAGCACCTGAGCAACAATGACCGAAATGTCGACTGCACCCGCGAAACCGAAGTGACACCATTGGCTTTCGCCCCAACGCATAGAATTGAACATGCTGCGGGCAGCAGCAGACCAACCATATGCTGCTGGTGGGACCACCAGGCACGGGTAAGACAACCACCGCTGAAGCACTGGGCAAGATCTATGCCGGCATGGGGATCGTGCGCCATCCCGAAATTCGGGAGGTTCGACGATCGGATTTCTGTGGTCACTACATCGGGGAGTCAGGACCCAGGACGAACGAGCTGATCGAAAAGTCGCTCGGACGAATCATTTTCATGGACGAGTTCTACTCTCTGATCGAACGCCACCAGGACGGCACACCGGACATGATCGGCATGGAGGCCGTCAACCAGCTCCTGGTCTTGCTGGAAACGCACCGGTTCGACTTCTGTTTCATCGGGGCCGGCTATGAGGATCAAGTGGACGAATTCCTAACCGTGAACCCGGGTTTGGCCGGTCGGTTCAACCGCAAGCTGCGGTTCGAGTCCTACTCGCCGGCCGAGATCGTCGAGATTGGGCACCGCTACGCCACACCGCGCGCCAGCCTACTCGATGACGCTGCGCGCGAGACGTTCCTGGACGCGGCGAGCACCATCCGCAACTACACCACCCCTGGTGGGCAGCACGGGATCGACGCCATGCACAACGGCCGGTTCGCCCGCAACGTCATCGAACGGGCCGAAGGATTCCGCGACACCCGAGTGGTCGCCCAAAAACGTGCGGGCCAGCCGGTATCGGTTGAGGACCTGCAAATCATCGCCGCCGCTGACGTCGAAGCCGCGGTGCGCAGCGTGTGTTCAGACAATCGCGATATGGCCGCCATCGTCTGGTAAGAATCGGCGGGTGCGAAGGGCTATGGGGGACCCGGGTCTCAAAATAGACGTCAGGCGGGCCGAGATCCGCGTGCTGAGAGTCGCGCATCGAACCGAGGTTGGAATGCTCCTTCGCCATAGGCCCGATCGTCGCGAGCGTGCTCAGTCGGCGCCGGCGGGCGTGGTCATCGATGCCCGCGTGCCAGCGCCGATCGTCGAGGTGAGCTTCATCGATCCGCCCATCGCGTCAATGCGGACCGCCAGCGACGCGAGTCCGATGTGCCCTTCGGCGACACATCGATCCAAGATGTCCGGATCGAACCCGATTCCGTCGTCGACGACGCTCAGCGTGATAGCGTCGACCGCTCGGGCGAGGCGGACCTGCACGGTGCTCGCCCGCGCATGCTTGTGTGCGTTGGCGAGCAATTCGCGGGCCGCCCGGTACAACAGGGACTGTGACCGTGGCCGACCGACCTCTTCGAGATCGGCTTCGATGGCGAAGTTCCCGCGGTGCTCGTAGTCGCGAATCAGCTCACGCAGCGCGGCGGTGAGACCCACTTCGGTGAGCACCTGGGGATGTAGTGCGGTGACGGCGCTGCGCAGCCGGGTTGCCGTGTCCTGTACTGCCTGGTAGGCGGCGTCCAGCCCCGGATCGGTATGCCGTTCGCGGACTTCGTCAAGTTCGAGTCGCGCCGCCAACAGATCCTGCAGCGGTCCGTCGTGCAGTTGCTCGGCCAGTGCTCGGGAGTGGCGCTCGTCGGCGCGCATCGCCTCCGAGACAAGCGTGCGGCGCATGTCGAGCAATGCCGCCACGCGCGCCGCGGCGCGAGTCAGGAAATAACACAGGGCGGTCATCGCAGCCGCCAACCACAGCAGCAATCCGAAATGGGTGTACACCACGCTCGGCAGCTCAACCGTGTCGTCGCGCTTGGAGTAGACGAACCACACACCGAGGTACCCGACGGCGGTGCAGATTCCAACGACGGCCGCTAGCGCCGGGCGGTCCTGGAACGCCACCGAAATTGGCAGCAGGAAGAACACTGGCAGCAACGCCACAGTGGCGCCACCTGACGCCACACACAGCGCCATCACGGTTAGCACGTCGATACCCGTCGAGGCCCAGCCGGCCCACGGCGGCACCGGGCCGCGCAGCACCACCACCACCCACACCAGTGCGGCGACACTATAGGCGCCGAGTATCACCGCATAGGCCAACGGCAACCAGTGCTCAACCTCCCACACGGAGACCAACAAGACGATCAAACCGATCAGCGGCAAACGCAGAAACGCCGACAAGCGGACGGGTTCGGTCGCAACGAAGTCGACCAGTCGAGCCAGCGGGCGGCCCATACTATTCGAGCAGCCCGCGCCGCATCGCCGCCGCGACAGCCGCGGCGCGATCATCGACGCCGAGTTTCTCGTACAACCGTTGCACGTAGGTCTTGACCGTGGACGGCGCCAGGTACAGTTCCGCGGCGATCACGGGGATGCTGTGACCCTGGGCGATGAAATTCAGCACCTCACGCTCGCGGGGGCTGAGCACCGGTGTCTGGGCTTCGCCGCGGCGGCGGATCTCCCCCGCCAGACCGGCGGCAAGGGCCGCCGACATGACATCTCGGCCCTCCGCGCAGTCGAGCACGCCCCTCACGATCTCGGTTTTCGTCGATTCTTTGGGCAGGAATCCCGCGGCACCCTCCGCCAGGGCCTGGAAGACGATCGCCGACTCATCGTGCGCCGACAGCAGCAGCACCCTTGTCGGCAGGTCATCACGCCGTACCGCAGCGGCGACCTTTGCACCGTCCATCCCGGGCATCCGGTAATCCAGCAGCGCGACGTGCGGCAGATGGGTCTTGATCAGGGCCAAGGCAGCGACGCCGTTATCGGCTTCAGCGACCACATCCACTACGCCGCTCGACGTCAGCGCGCGCACGACCCCTTCGCGGAACAGAGGGTGATCTTCGCCCACGACCACGCGCACTTTCTCGGTCGCCGCCGCGCCGGTCATGCCTTTGAGTGTCCCACAGCGGTTACAGCCGTGTCCCCCAATCGGGGGACGCGCAAGTCATCCCGCGCACCGACTGGTCGGCGGACAGACACCGCTAAACCGCGCGGAATAGTTATTGCCGGGCTGGCGAACACCGGCAGAAGGATCGACGGCCCGACGCGCACCACCACCACGCACAGGAGTGTCCAACATGGTTCCAACCAGCGCCGACATCGGCACGGTGGCCGAAGCCCGCACCGCGTGGGTGTTGGAGGCGCTGTGTCTCTCCACCGATCCCGACGAGCTCTTCGTTAGCGGAAAGGCGCAGAGGAACGCGACTGCCATTTGCCGGCACTGTCCCGTCGTCGCCGAGTGCCTCGCCGACGCACTCGACAACCAGGTCCAGTTCGGTGTTTGGGGCGGCATGACCGAACGCCAGCGGCGGGCGTTGCTCAAGCAGCACCCCGAGGTGGTCTCCTGGTCCGAATTCTTCGCCGCCCAGCGCAAGCACCGCAACACCAACTCGCCTAACCCCGCTGCGCCCCGGCCGCTGCTTTGAGGGGTCAGCAGCCGAGCGACAGTGGGAACCGGTGCACGGCTTTATCTTTGGGGCTCGCCTTGCGATCAGCGAGCTGAGCCGGCGCCCCAAACAGCGCGAGAAATCAAGGGATTTCTCGCGCTGTTTTGCGTGCTGGGGGCGTGCTATGTGGGTCGGGGTGCGTCGGCTCGAATCGAAAAACGGCCAGCCGGCCCGCCAGCGCCTCGAATTCATCGGCGGTGCCCTCGCGCACCATGCCCGATCGCTTGGCGAACGCCACACCGACCGGCACTTCGGCCGCAAACGCGCGCAGCACCGGGCGCGCCTGATCGGCGGTCAGCTCGACGATCCTGACCCGCTGGGACCTTCGTCCCCGGGCCAATGTGCCGGAGCCCGCAGCCCGGGCGTTTGCCGTCCAGTCGGCACCGGGATAGCCGGCCACCACGTAGAGGCCGCCCTCGAACTCGAACGGCGTCATCGGGGTGCTGCGCGGCCGGCCCGACTTACGGCCCGGCACCGTCAACACCATGGCGGGGCCGGTGGGTATCCCAAGCTTCTGCACCGCCATCATCACCTTGTTCATGGGTTTGAGGTAGCGCGGCGGACGTGGTTCGGACATGGCGGGCTCCTATCTAGCTCGATCTACTTTGTGAACACGGCACGGCGTTCAGACACCCAAAGCGCGAACGTGAGTGCTGGCCGACCGAGGATCTTCTCCACGTCCCGGGTAACGAGGGCGGGTTTGTCGAGCGTCTCGGCGAGCATGGCCATATAGGCGTCGGCGAATTCGGCGGTGAAGCCCAAACCGGTGAACCCCTGCCGGACGACGTCCGGCGGCATCTCCTGGTAGCGCAGCGGCCGACCCAAGACGGCGCCGATGACGTCCACCAGCTCTGAGTTGGTGAACGCCTGCGGGCCGGTCAGCGGGATCTGCTGGCCGACCAACTCATCGGTCAGCAGCGCGCGGGCCGCGACCGCGGAGATGTCGCTTTCGACGATCGGCGCGCTGGATGCCTCGGCGTATGGCCCGGCCACCACGTCGCCGGCGCGGATCTGCGCAGACCACATACCGGCGAAATTGGTCGCGAAAACCGTGGGCCGCAGGCTCACCCAGGCCAGGCCGGAGCCGATGGCGAGTTGTTCGACCTCCTTGTTGCGGTCCCCGCGAAAGCGTGACGGCTGCCGGGAGAAGTCGTCGTCGGCGTTGATGGCCGAGAGCGCCACCAGTTTGGTGACCCCGGCCTCTACGCATTGGGCCACCACGTCGGGCAGGTGCTCGCCCAGCGCGCGGGAATTCAGGAAAACCGCCGATGCTCCAGATAGCGCGTCGGCCGCCGAGCCGACCACCTCGACCGCTTCGGGAAAGCGGGCTGCCTGCGGCGTGCGGGTGACGGCCCGCACTCGGGCGCCCGCGGCGGCGAGTTCGGCGACGAGGGGGCGGCCGACGTTGCCGGTCGCTCCGGTAATCACGATGGTCATGATGTAGTTCCTTCGGGTGTGGGACTCTTCAGCAAGCTCTCCAGCAAGGACGGGCCCGAAGGTGGGAAAGTTACAGTCGGCAGAAGTAACTTTCTTTGGCACCAGATCGTCGAATATTCATGGACCGATCGCAGTCACCGAGTGACCAGGTAAGCGACGCCTGGCGTCGTCACCGCCCGTATCTGATCAACCTCGGATATCAGATACTCGGAGATGTCGGTGACGCCGAAGACGTTGCGCAAGAAGCATTTCTGCGGCTGTCCCGCACCGATCCGGACGAGATCGACGATGTCCGCGGCTGGCTCACAGTGGTCACCAGCCGGCTCTGCCTAGATCAGGTGCGTTCGGCGCGAGCCCGGTACGAACGCCCGCGTGACACCGCGCACCCGGCCAATCAGGGCCAGCAGGTCATGGTTGACGAATCGCGACGCCTGGACCCGGCCGACCGGGTCACCCTCGATGACGAGATCCGCGCTGCGCTACTGGAAGTCCTACGCAGGCTCAGTCCCGGTGAACGCGTGGCCTTCGTGCTACACGACGTGTTCGGTGTCCCCTTCGACACCATCGCCGAAACCGTGGGCCGCCCCGTCGGCACCTGCCGTCAGCTGGCGCGCCGGGCGCGGGCCAAGTTCACTGGGGCACAACCGAAGTTGAGCGAGGTAGCCTCGGCCGAGCATCAGCTCGTCACCGAGAAATTCATCACCGCATGCGCCAACGGCGACATCGCTGCTTTGACCGCCGTCCTGGATCCGACGGTCTGGGGTGTGGGCACCGTCCTGGCGGACCCGGCGCCGCCTCCGCAGGTCAACCACGGCCCACACCCGGTGGCCACCAACCTGCTGCGCTATCTGGGGCCCGGAGTGACGCTGGTCAGCGGTCCCGCCGGGCAGGCGACGGTGCTGGCCTTCGCCGACCGGCGACTATTCGCTGCCATAGTGCTGACCATCCGCGGCCGCCTCATCAGGAAGATCGAGGCGGTAGCCGACCCGTCGGCCCGCGCCGCTGCCCTGTGAACGGTTCCGACGAAGCGGGCCGCCGAGACGGATGACCAACTAGGGGGTCACCGGGCCGGGGGCTGGGGATGGGCGGCCCCGCATGCCATCAGGCCGGGACCCGAAATACTCCGTGACCGTGGCCGTGATCTGCATGAATCTGCGCCGGGTCGCTGGGGCCATTTCCTGGTTCACGTCGATGACCCCGCCTGGCCGCAGATGGGGATCGAAGGGCACCTCGACCACTGGTTGTCCGTGATCGACGAACTCACGAGCCAGCAACGACCGGGTGCGCTTATCGGCATGTCCATCGGAGTCGTTGAGCACCACGATGGTGCGTTGCAGCAAATCCCTCAGGTCGTGATTCGACAGCCACTCCATGGTCTTCGCGGCAGCGGAGGCCCCATCGGCCCACGGCGAGGACACCACGATCAGCGCATCCAGATCACGCAGGACCTCCTGGGTGACCGCCGCGTCCATCGTCGAGCCGCAGTCGATGATCGAGATCGCGAAATGGCGGTCCAGCCGCAAAGCGGCTTCCCGGTAGATCGCGGGATCGAGCACGCGGCGGGGACCGGATGCCGGCTCGCCACTGAGCACGTGCAGCCCAGCGGAATTACGGCCGACACGCGCCATCACATCGGTGAAGGATCGCAGGTTCTTGTCAGCGGTCAATTCCCAGAACGAGCCGGTCGACGCGGGATCGATTCTGCTGGCCAGCCGCCCGAAGGCAGTGTCGGCGTCGATCGCCACGATGCGATCCTGCTTACGCAGTTCGGCGAAAAGCGATCCGACACTGGCGGCGACCGACGTTTTTCCGACGCCGCCCTTACCCAGCACGCCCACCTTGTGGTTCCCGTGCAGGACCGTTCGTATGGCCGCTTCGAATTGGGCTTCCTCGCGTTGCGCGGCCGACGGGCCCGGCCTGACAAGTCCAAAGGTGATCAACTCAACAATGTGCCGCCAGCCGCGGTCGGCGCGTTGCGCCGGACGGATTCGTACCGGCGCGAAGTCGCTGTCGGCCCAGGGACCCGGCGGGGGCGGGACAGCGGAGACCGGCTGGGCAACTGCAGCTTGCGGCTGCGATGCCGCAGGGTGAGCCTGCGGGCGCGGTGGGGCAGCGGGACCTGCCGGCTGACGTGGCGGGGCGGGGGGCGGCGCGGGCCGATGTGGCAGGGCGGGCCTGGGAGAAACCGGAGGGAAAGCCGCGGGCGGCGCTGCCTGGGGACCGTTGGACTGGGGACCGGGCGGGCGTGTTGCCGGGGCGCCGGGCTGGCTGGGCCGCAGACGGTCCCGCAGGAATTCGTCGCGCTCGTTCATGGGCTCCTCGGATACCGGGCAATCAACCTGCGTGCGTGTGGCCGACCGCGGGCGCTGCTGATCGACGAGCCCCACGGTCCAGCCGACAACGCCGGACACTGACCAGTATTAGCTCAGCATCAATCACCGGCATGCGCGACCAGTGGGGTTGCTCAGCTCGTACTTCTTTTAGACTCTCATTAGGATTGCGCAAACTTGGCGGGGCTTCGCTGGGGCGCCGCCGCGGCGCCTTTGGGCACGCCTGGGATTTGGGCGATGGTGGTCATCGACGTTCGGCCAAGCTCGCAGCAAACTTGTTTAAGCGGTTGATGTGGCCAGCGTTCGGTTTGATCCACGCCGGCGCGCGCAGATTGCCGACAGTTGAGCGGCACGCCGCACGCCTGTCGTTCGACCGTTACAGCGAATTTACGGTGCCGCCAGTCAGCAGGTTAGTATTAGGGAAGTTGGCATGTCAGGCGGGTTTTGTCATATCGTTTTACGACTTGTCGAGACCGGTTACAGGCCCACCGTTCAGCGTTGCACGGACGAATACTTAACTGGATCATTTCCGCCTGGCGGACAGTCTATCGACAAGACCGAAGGGGTCTAGCCCGCAACCTCCGGGTGCGGCCCCCTCGGAGCCGCTGATAAAGGCCACGCAGAGAGTCTGGTGAAGGGTTAGGTGGGAATGACGCCCAAGCGCGTCGGGCTGTACAACCCCGCATTCGAGCACGATTCGTGCGGAGTGGCAATGGTCGTCGATATGCACGGCCGGCGTACCCGAGACATTGTCGACAAGGCGATCACCGCGCTGCTCAACCTTGAACATCGCGGTGCCCAGGGCGCCGAGCCGCGCAGCGGCGACGGCGCGGGGATCCTCATTCAGGTCCCGGACGCATTCCTTCGGGAGGTCGTGGATTTCGAGCTGCCCGCCCCGGGCAGCTACGCCACCGGCATCGCGTTTTTGCCGCAGTCGTCCAAGGACGCCGCCGCCGCCTGCGCCGCGGTGGAGAAGATCGCCGAAGCCGAGGGCCTGCAGGTGCTGGGCTGGCGAAACGTACCGACCGACGACTCCTCGCTGGGTGCGTTGTCCCGCGACGCGATGCCCACGTTCCGGCAGGTTTTCATGGCGGGAGCTTCGGACATGGCTCTGGAGCGCCGCTGCTATGTGATCCGCAAGCGCGCCGAGCACGAACTCGGTACCAAAGGCCCGGGCCAGGACGGGCCGGGCCGGGAAACCGTGTACTTCCCCAGCCTGTCCGGCCAGACGCTCGTCTACAAGGGCATGCTGACCACCCCGCAGCTCAAGGCGTTCTACCTTGACCTGCAAGACGATCGGCTGACCAGCGCGCTGGGCATCGTCCACTCCCGATTTTCTACGAACACCTTCCCCTCTTGGCCGCTGGCGCATCCTTTCCGCCGCATCGCCCACAACGGGGAGATCAACACCGTCACCGGCAACGAGAACTGGATGCGGGCCCGTGAGGCGTTGATGAAAACCGACATCTTCGGCTCGGAAGATGACGTGGAGAAGCTGTTCCCGATCTGCACCCCGGGAGCCTCCGACACCGCGCGCTTCGACGAGGCGCTCGAGCTGCTGCACCTGGGCGGGCGCAGCCTGGCCCACGCGGTGTTGATGATGATCCCCGAGGCCTGGGAACGCCACGAGTCGATGGATCCCGCACGGCGGGCGTTTTATCAGTACCACGCGTCTTTGATGGAGCCGTGGGACGGCCCGGCGTCGATGACGTTCACCGACGGCACCATTGTGGGCGCGGTGCTGGACCGCAACGGCTTGCGGCCGTCGCGGATCTGGGTCACCGACGACGGCTTGGTGGTGATGGCTTCCGAGGCCGGCGTGCTGGACCTGGATCCGTCGAAGGTGGTCCGCCGGATGCGGCTGCAGCCGGGCCGGATGTTCCTGGTGGACACGGCGCAGGGCCGCATCGTCGCCGACGAGGAAATCAAAGCCGAGCTGGCCGCCGAGCACCCCTATCAGGAGTGGCTCGACAAAGGACTCGTTCCGATCGACCAGTTGCCGGCCGGCAAATACGTGCGCATGCCCCACCATCGACTTGTCATGCGACAGTTGGCTTTCGGCTACACCTACGAGGAACTCAACCTGCTGGTGGCACCGATGGTCCGCACCGGCGCCGAGCCCATCGGGTCGATGGGCACCGACACTCCAGTTGCGGTGCTGTCACAGCGTCCCCGGATGCTCTACGACTACTTCCACCAGCTATTCGCTCAGGTGACCAACCCGCCGCTGGATGCCATCCGCGAAGAAGTAGTGACCAGCCTGCAGGGCACCACCGGTGGTGAGCGCGACCTGCTCAACCCGGACGAGAACTCTTGTCACCAGATCTCGCTGCCACAGCCGATTCTGCGTAACTACGAGCTGGCCAAGCTGATCAACCTCGACCCCGACGACGAGGTCAACGGACGTCCGCACGGCATGCGGTCGAAGGTGATTCACTGTCTGTACCCGGTCGCCGAAGGGGGTGCCGGGCTGGCTGCCGCGCTGGACGAGGTCCGCGCGCACACGTCGGCGGCCA
>Ga0210397_10000567_pt1 | contig 24743 bp, 24 predicted proteins | sample IncBWH2OmetaG_FD_160126 | JGI IMG/M metagenome (GOLD analysis project Ga0210397, IMG submission 160126) | Forest soil microbial communities from Barre Woods Harvard Forest LTER site, Petersham, Massachusetts, United States - Inc-BW-H-2-O ...
CGACGATGTTCGGGAATCGAGCGGGCAGCTCGCACCGCGCGAACGCGGCGAATCCCTTTCCGTCTTGCTCCCGGTGGGGTTTGCCCGGCCCGCGACTCTCGCCGCGGCCGGTGCGCTCTTACCGCACCATTTCACCCTTACCGCGCGCAAGCGCGCGGCGGTTTGTTTCTGTGGCACTTTCCTTCGGGTTACCCCGACAGGCCGTTAGCCAGCACCGTTGCCCTATGGAGCCCGGACTTTCCTCAAGCCTTCTTGCGAAGGCCCGCGATCGCCCGGCGCGCTCGGCACATCGCAGTATAGCACACTTCGGCGCCGCGACGCGCCGTCTCAATGAGTTTCTCGGCAGGCCGTCGTAGCACGGCCAAGCGGAGGGTTTGCATGCACGCGTCGCGTCTCATGCCGGCGATGGTTGCCGGCGTTATTCTGTCGGTCTTTATGATCACCGCCGCCGATGCGCGCGTGAACGCTGCGTCGCAGCCCACGCCGGTGCCCGCCGTATCGCAGCCCATACCTACTCCCATCGCAAGCGCGACGACCACCGCGCCGATACGGACGGCGAACGAAGGGCAGATGCCGTACGACAAATTCACGGAGAACGCGACGTCACAATCGGGCCTCTTCACGATCTGGCGCAAACACGGCCGCGTCTACCTGCAGTTGGCGCCCACGCAACTCGATCACACGTACATGATCGCGCCGATCCTCGCAAGCGGATTGGGCGAGGCCCTCTTCGCCGGCATCGAGTTCGATCCCATACTCATACGTTTTCGCCGGGTCGGCGACAACGTCGTGCTGCAAGCAGAAAATCCGTATGGCAAAGCAGCGTCGGGCAGCCCTCAAGAGCGCGCCGTCGAAATCTCGTATCCGCCTTCGGTGCTGGATTCGCAACCGATCGTCGCGGTCGACGATGCGGGCGATGCGGTTATCGGCGCCGACCTTTTTCTCAGCGATTTAGAAGATCTCTCGGACGCGATCAACGGGCCGCCCGGATTCGGTAATCCTTTTGTCCGTTACCGCCTCGAACCGCGTTTGAGTTTCTTCGGTCCCACCAAGGCGTTTCCGAACAACGTCGACATCGAATCCGACCTGACGTTTTCGTCTTCGACGCCCGGCCCGATCGATACCGTACCCGATGCGCGCAGCCTCTTCGTCCGCGTCAGCTACAGCATCGTCGATCTGCCGAACGACGGCTACATGCCGCGACTTGCGGACGATCGCGTAGGATATTTCGTCACCGCGCGGCGGCAGTACGACGACCCGCACGGCGCGACGAGCTTTGTCCGCTACATCGAGCGCTGGAACATCCAGAAGAGCGATCCACGCGCGCGCGTGTCGCCCGCGAAAAATCCGATCATCTACTTCATCGCAAATGATGTGCCGTTCGCCTATCGCGAGCCCATTCGTCGCGCGCTGCTGACGTGGAACGATGCGTTCGCGGCGTTTGGGATCACGAATGCTGTTCAAGTCCGCCAACAGCCCGACGATCCGGCGTGGGATCCCGACGACGTGCGTTATTCGGTCGTCCGCTGGGTCGTGAGCCCGGACGCCGCCTTCGCCTACGGTCCGAGTCTCGCCAATCCGCTGACAGGGGAGATCTTTCGTTCGGACATCGTGATCGACGGTAATCTCGCGCGCTACGGCGTCAGTTCTTTTGAGAATTTCGTCGGGCCGACGAAGAGCGCATCGACGTCTCTGGCGCAGTCCTGTACACTGAACGAGTGCGACTACGGGTCCGGAGAGCAGCAACAATACGCGTGGGGGGCTCTGGCGCTTTCGCTGGATGGCAAATTCGGGCCATCCGGGACCATCCCGCCGTGGTTCACGAACGCGTTCATCCAATCCATCGTGCTGCATGAATCCGGGCACAACCTCGGCCTGCGGCACAACTTTGCAAGCGACACGATCTATTCGCTGGCGCAGTTGCACGATTCGAAATTCACAGCCACGCACGGACTGACCGGATCGGTCATGGACTACACGCCGCTGAATCTGTCGCCGCGCGGACAGCCGCAAGGCGCGTACTTCCAGACGCGGCTGGGCCCGTCGGATTATTTCAGTATCCGATATGGTTATCAGCATATCGCGGCCCGATCGCCCGAAGGCGAGAGGCAGACGCTCGATGCGATCGCATCCGGAGCGACCGCGCACGATCTCATCTACGCTACCGACGAAGATGCCGACTGGTCAGAGGGATTCGCCACCGATCCCCGCGTCGGCACGTTCAAGCTCGGCAGCGATCCGCTTGCATTCGTCGACAATCAACTCACGATCGATCGACATCTTTTTGCGACGCTGACGTCGCGGTTGCCGCAGACCGGGCGCAGTTATGAAGACGTTCGCACCGGGATGCTCGTGACACTGAACAATTGGTACCGCAGCGCGACGTTCGCGACTCACTATATCGGCGGTGAGTATTTCACGCGCAACCATCGCGGCGATCCTGGGGCGGTCGCGCCCATCCAGCCCGTCGCGCGTGCCGACGAACGCCGCGCCTTCGATCTGCTCGCAAAAGACGTCTTCGCCGACGATGCGTTCGCGTTTCCGCCGGCGCTGCTCCAACGCCTCGGCGCCGACCGCTTCGCGCATTGGCAGAGCGATCCAAACGCGAGCGGCCGCCTCGACCTGCCGGTCGACGAGTTCGCGCAAGCGTACCAAGCCATCTTGCTCCGCCAGATGTGGCAGCCGACCGTGCTCGCGCGGCTCGACGGTATTCAAGACGTCGCGTCCACGCGCTCAAGCACGATGAGCTTGGCGGACCTCTTCGATTGGACGGACGAAGCCGTTTGGGACGACTTCGGTTCGGTCGGTTCTCGAGCGGTGCCCGAGGTTCATCGAGCGCTCCAACATTACTACGCCGAGATGCTCATCGGCATGATGCTGCACCCGGAGCGTGGTGCGCCGTCCGACGCGAGTGCACTCGCTCGCCACCATCTCGCCGAATTGCGGGATCGACTGGACGCGGCGCTTGCGGGCGGCGTGGCCGACGAGACGACGCAAGCAAATTTCGAGGACATCCGAACTGAAGTCGATCAGGCGCTGCACGCAACGACGCTTTCCGGTCAATGACCGATGCGACGATTCTTCACATGGGCGTGCTGCTCGCTTGCGATCGCACTCGTCTGGTCGGGAACGCCGGCCACCGCCGCGCAAATCGAAATAACCTATTCGATAGCGGCGCGCGGCACGAGCGGGCAGGCGGTCGCGTTGCTCGCTGCGACCGCCGATCAAGCATACGCGGATCCACGCGGCTGGTCGCTCTGGGGGCGCGTGCGCTTCAGACATGTCGCGAGCGGAGGCGAATTCACGCTCTGGCTTGCGGCGCCGGAGTCGATGACGACCTTTTCAAGCGCCTGCAGCCCGAGCTGGAGTTGCACGGTGGGACGCAACGTCGTGATCAACGAAAGCCGGTTCAGGAACGGATCTCCGTATTGGATCGGCGATCTCGCTCGGTATCGCATCATGGTCGTGAATCACGAAACCGGTCATTGGCTCGGCTTCGACCATGCGACGTGCCCGACGCCTGGCGCCATGGGTCCCGTCATGATGCAGCAGTCGAAAGGCTCGTATCCGTGCTTGCCCAATCCGTGGCCGCTCGCGACGGAGCGACTAGCCGCTGCGCGCATCCTCGGCGTGACGGGTCTCAAGTGACGCGCCGCGGCGCATGACACCGGCCTTTGAGCGCATCCGCGACGCTATCGCCGGTGATCGCGCGTTCATGCTCGCGTTGGATGGACTCGTTCTTGGAACACCGCGGTCAAGCGCCTGGTATGACGAACACCTTCGCGCCGGCCACGGGCTCGTCGCCGAGCGCGACGGCGTTCTCGCAGGCTTTGCGATTCATCACCGTCATTTCTTTCAACGCGACTTTCTCGCGCTGTTGATCGTGGAACCCTGGTGCCGGCGCAGCGGGGTCGCCACAACGCTGCTGCAGGCAGTCGAAAAACGCTGTACGGGCGCGGATCTGTTCACCTCGACGAACGCATCGAACCAGACGATGCGCCAGGCGCTCAAGAAATGGGGTTTCCGCGCAACCGGGCGGATCGATAATATCGATCCGGGCGATCCGGAACTAGTCTTCGTAAAGAAACTGTCTGAAGGGGCCGACTTTATGTCGGCCCGGCAGACAAAACGTGGGCCGACATAATGTCGGCCCCTTCGTTTAGCGAGCGTCAGCGCGTATAGCGTACGTTAATGCGTTTAGCGTGCGTTAGCGAGTTTAGCGGGCGTTTAACGAGCGTCGGTGTCCGGCTGCATCATTCCGAAAGTGTTGCCTTCCGGGTCTGCGCCGTACGCGAGCCAGCCCACGCCCGGAATCGCCATCTTCGGCGTGCGAACCGTTCCGCCGTTGGCTTTGAGTGAAACAAGCGTCGCGTCGATATCCCCGACCCCGATCGTGTTGCAGCACGTCTGCGTCGGTTCGGTGCGGACTAACAATCCGCCGTTAATCCCGATATCCGGCGCCTCACCGGTGGTGATGAGCCAGTACTCCATCGGGCCATCGAACTTGGCGAACGTCCAGGCGAACGTCTTCGAATAGAAATCGATCGCGCTCTGCGGATTTTTCGCCGGGATCTCGAAATGTACGGGGCGCGGCATCGGAGCCTCCTCGATTGGTTTGAAGCGGAGTGCCCTGAAGATAACGGCTTGCAACGACGAGCTCCTGCCGGCAGAACGCAACGTTAGATTGTTAAGAAGGTCTGGCGTTGCGCGGACGAACGTTCGGCCCATGAAGATCCGGTCGCTAGGCCGCGTGCGGTGATCCGTAACACGCAGGCCGGCTCAACCGTGCTCCGGCGCGCACCGTTCGGTCCGGCGGACGTCGGCGTCATGCTCGGTGCACTCGTCCTCCTGGCGCTAGTCGCAAAGGTGGGCGCCGGAGCACTCGTGAGCTTCGAGCCGAATAAAGCAGTGCCCCACGTCGACCTCGACCCGCAAAACCTCTGGTACTATGCGGCCCGTTCGACACTGCGGATGTTCATCGCGCTCTCGTGGTCTATCGTATTCGCACTGGTCTACGGCTACGTGGCTGCGCGAAGTCGGCGAGCCGAACGTCTGCTTATCCCTTTGCTCGACATCCTCCAATCCGTGCCGGTGCTGGGGTTTCTCTCCATCACCGTGACGGGATTCATCGCGCTATTCCCGGGCCGTCTTCTTGGCCTCGAGCTTGCTTCGATCTTCGCGATCTTCACCGCTCAGGCGTGGAACATGGCTTTCGCGTTTTATCAGGCGCTCCGCTCGATTCCGCACGAACTCGACGAAGCGGCCACGCTCTACGGATTGTCGAGCTGGCAGCGATTCGTGCAGCTCGAAATTCCGTCTGCGATGATCCCGCTTGTCTGGAACGCGATGATGAGCTTTGGCGGCGGCTGGTTCTTCCTTGCAGCGAGCGAAGCGATCAGCGTTCTCAACCAGCACTATACGCTTCCGGGAGTCGGGTCGTACGTCGCCGCAGCGATCGTCGCAAAGGATGTGCCGGCGCTGGGTTGGGCCATCGTCACCATCGTGAGCGTCATCATCGCGGTCGATCAGCTCTTCTGGAGGCCTCTCGTCGCATGGTCGGACCGCTTTCGGCTCGAGCAGAGCGCGGCCGCTTCACCTCCCCGATCGTGGGTCTACACGATGATTCGCAACTCGAGCGTGCCGGCATACATCGCTCGCGCGTTGCAGCCGGTGAGCGATTGGTTTGGTCTACGGCTTTCGCAGTTGACCATGAAGCGCCCGCGCGGCAGGCAGATGTTGTCCGGTGCTACCATCGATGCGATCTATCAAGTGGTTAGCATCGTCGCTGTAATGGCTTTGGCAGCTGTTGCCCTAGATTTCATCCTACGCACGGTGGGTATCGCTGAAGTCACGAAAGTTGTCGGCCTCGGATTTGCGACTCTCGGGCGCGTCCTGTTGTTGCTGGTCGTCGCAACGCTTGTCTGGACGCCGGTCGGCGTCGCGATCGGATTCAATCCGGCGCTGGCGCGCGCTGCTCAGCCCATCGTCCAGTTACTAGCGTCGTTTCCGGCAAATTTCATCTTTCCGCTTGCGACTTTGGCGTTCATCGCGTATCACATCCCGATCAATTGGGGCTGCATCGCGCTGATGGCGCTTGGCTCGCAATGGTACATCCTGTTCAACACGATCGCCGGAGCGCAGTCGATTCCGACGGAGCTGCGCGAGATGACGTCCGATCTGGAAGTCCGCGGCTGGCTGAAATGGCGCCGGCTGATCATACCGGGGATATTCGCGTCGTGGGTGACGGGCGCGATTACGGCCAGCGGCGGTGCGTGGAATGCGAGCATCGTGTCCGAAGTGGTCTCATGGGGATCGACCACGCTGACCGCGACCGGCCTCGGGACCTACATCGCGGACGCAACCGCGAACGGTGACTGGGCGCGCATCACACTCGGGATCAGCGTCATGAGCGTTTTTGTCGTCGTCATCAACGGTTTTGTTTGGCGACGGCTCTACCGTTTTGCTGAGGACCGATACGCACCGTGAGCGACGAACTGATCGTCTGCCGCGATATCTACAAACAGTTTCCGCTGCCCGGTGGGAAGGGCGAGTTCACGGCGCTGGGCGGGATCAGTCTGACGATTCGGAGCGGAGAAGTCCTCGCACTGCTGGGCAGGAGCGGCAGCGGCAAGAGCACGCTCTTGCGCATCCTCGCCGGTCTGATTCCACCGACTTCCGGCAGCGTCGCAAGCGACGGCAAGCCGGTCACCGATGCAAACGACGACGTCGCGATGGTATTCCAGAGCTTTGCGTTGCTGCCGTGGCTGACCGTCATGGAGAATGTGGAGCTCGGTTTGCAAGCGCGAGGCGTGCCGCGTGCGAGCCGGGCGCGACGCGCTCTCAAAGCGATCGATATGGTCGGACTCGACGGTTTCGAAGGCGCGTATCCAAAGGAGCTCTCCGGCGGCATGAAGCAGCGCGTCGGCTGCGCGCGCGCGCTCGTCATGGAGCCGAAGGTATTGTTCATGGACGAGCCGTTCAGCGCGCTCGATGTGCTGACGGCCGAAAACCTTCGCGGCGAGATCGACGACCTCTGGAACACCGGCACGTTTCCCTCGCGCAGCATCTTGCTCGTGACGCACAATATAGAAGAAGCGGTGATCTTGGCAGACCGCGTCATGGTGCTCGGCTCGAATCCTGGCCACGTCCGCGGAGAGGTGACGATCGATCTCCCGCGGCCGCACGATCGGGCGAGCGCACGATTCAAGGAAATCGTCGAGCACTTGTATGCGGTGATGACCAATCCGGATCTCAAAGTGCCGGTCCAGAGCGCCGCCGTCCGTCAGGCCTCGCCGTTTTCTCACCCGTTGCCGCACGTGCGCATCGGCGGCCTGAGCGGCTTGCTCGAGCTTTTGGCCGAGCGGGATTCCGGTACGGAAGATATCGCGCACCTTGCGGACAGGCTCGCGGTGACGGCAGACGACCTGCTTGCGATCATCGAGGCGGCCACGCTACTGGGTTTCGCGGTCGTCTCGAACGGCGACATCGGTTTGACCGATCTCGGCCACGAGTTCGTCAGTGCAACGATTTTGCGCAGCAAAGACATCTTCCGCGAACAGTTGGTCGCGCGCGTGCCGCTATTCGACTCGATCGTACGCACGCTCAAGGAGCGCCGGAGCAAGTCGATGCGGGGCGATTTTTTCCTCGATATCTGGGATGAGTATTTCCCGCGTGAGGACGCGCAGCGGCAATTCGCGACGGCCGTCGAATGGGGGCGCTACGCGGAGTTATTCGAATACGATTCCGGCGACGGCAGCATTCACTTGAGCGAACGAGATGTCGCGATTTAAGCGACGGCGGTCCCCATGGTCGCTCTGGTTCGCTAATCTTGTCTAGGTCTTAGTATTCATTTCGGCTGCCAGCGCGGAGCCGCCACAGGCGCGCTTCACGCCTATTGGAGACTTCTACGACGGCACGAATTTCCAGACCCTTGCGGAGCACTGGAACGGCACGAAGTGGACGATTGTGCCGAGTCCGGACAATGGCGGTCCGGAAGGATCGGGCGACAACACCGTTCTGTTCGGGGCAGCCGCCGTCAGCTCGCAAAACTTCTGGGGTGTTGGGCTCTATTTCGACGGCGTTCTTTGGCAGACGTATACAATGCAATGGACGGGAACCAATTGGATGACTGTTGCAAGTCCAAACTTCGGCGGGGCAAACGCCTTTTACAACGAGCTCATCGGCACTTCGAGAATTCCGGGAACCACAGACGCTTGGGCGGTCGGAATCCACGGTGCTACGGCCGGGAGCAACAACAGCGTTCCGTCGAAGACGTTGATCTTGAAATTCCACTGCTAGGCGTCTTCGAATAGGTTACGCTTGAGTTAGGGGAACGCGTGCAACCGACGGATCGTCGGCCCGGCATTGCGTTCCTCGAATTCTAGATGCGCAAGTAGCTCTTCAGCCAGCTTGGTCAACGCTTCGCTCAGGTGTTGGCGCGTTGGCTGTTCGTCTTTGATCGTGAGCGAATTCGCGGCGATTTCCACACCATCGAGAAGATGCGAGACCCGCTTGTGATCGTGTTCGAGCTTGTCGACAACGAGGCCGAGCGCCGGGTTGTTGCCGCGCAGAACCGGGAACAGTGCGACGTCCTCGAGATTGTGATGTGAGTGGACGAACCGGCAATAGCGCAGGCAGCCGAGCTTCAACCTCCACAAATGCCCGTTCGTCTTGAGGTCGTGGATCTCGGCTTTGAGATCCTCCGGAGGCTCGCCGGCTGCGGCGCCATTGGCTAGCCGAGTTACGGTATCGAGATCTCGGCGGACCATACTATGCACCCAGAGCAGCTCTTCGAAGAACGCTCGCCCGAGTTCCGTCTCCTGATCGTTATCCGATGAGGCCATCAGCGCAAACGACTAGCCCGATAGAGCACGGATGACCGCCGTCAATCTTTTGAAAAGCGCCTGCGCTTGGCTCGGATTAAGCACGAGATCGCCGTCCGCGTCTGCGTTTGGAAGTTTTCCAGATGGGTAACGCGCATCGGCATTTTCGCAGTAGAAGATGATCATTTCGCTCTGCCCGTTGGGATCGGCCACGCGAGCCAAACGGGCTGTCTGCAGAACTGTCGGCACGCGGTAGTGCAGTCGCTCGAGCTCGATCCGCGTCCGTGCAGACTCCATCGTGGGTTGCATGGCAGCTTCGTGCGCATCGTTGTAGATGTATGCACCGAAGCGGTAGGTATGCGCGCCGAACTGCTTGGGCGGACGCGGCGGGTATACGAATCGGAAGTTCGCTCCTGTCTTGACCTTTTCGAATTGAAAAATGACGAGCCTGCGGATCCGCTTCGACGCATCCGCATCGACAAAGATGCGACGATCGACGTCCGTATATTGGAGCGGGAACTTCAGCTGAACAAGCGGCTTGAATTGTCCGTCGATCTCAAACGAAAGCGGCGGCTCGGCCCCGAAGGTCAAGACGTGGGGAAAAGTCTCACTGAGCGATTGTTCGCTCAACGAGCACATGAGCGCAATAACGGCCAAGCACGCAAGGACGCGCCTCATCGTTGCGTCTCCATTTTAAATCTCATCGGCATATCGTTCTGTTCATGATCCACCTCTCAGAGAATGGTTCAGGTCGCGCTCTTAAGCCGGCGGCGTGCGATCGCATTGCACACGCCCAAAACGAATACGAGCGCGGTTATGCCGAGAAACCATTTCGTCACCACCGAAAAGTCGTGCCCTGTCGCGGCCACGGCCACAACTGACAGCAGGCCGATTCCAACGACGCCAATGACGACGGCGCGGCTTCGCCCGTCGAGCCGCGATTCCGGGGCGAGCGCTATACGCGGGTCGCGTAATCCTTTGACATACAGAAGAGCCAGCAATACATACGCGCTGCCAAGGCTGAGACAGTAGGTGCTCAGCGCCACCAGGTCCTCAAAGTGCAACAGCAGCTGCAGCGAATACGCCACAAAAACGATCGCTACGAGAAACGCGAAGTTCAAAATGACGCTTGCCGTATCGGCGATGAAATATTGCTGGAAGAGCTGGTGATGCAGCCACCACATACCGGCGATGAGCACGAAGCTTGTGAGAAAAGCGACCAGCGGAATCGGGTGAGTGATGAGATCGTGGCTGGTGCGCGGCACCTGCAGGGTGAACGCGAGCTGAGACAAGGTAAAGGCGATTACGATGTCGCTGAATGCTTCTAGCCGGTGCCGTGTATCGTCGTTATGCTTCGGATCCGCCGCCACGCGGCCTGAATGTGAGAATTCCGAAGAAAAGACCTGCATCAGTCCCCGCGCAACGCCGGTCCTCACTGGTGGAGGAAAACGGGGTCGAACCGTTGACCCATTGCTTGTTGGCGAGAATTTCGAACTTTCGCCAACGTTCGCCGTTTATCGCTTATCCACGCCCCTTTAGTGGGACGAGAAGTGGTACGGCGGATATTTTCGGTCCGGTTAAGGCGTGATATGTCGCTCGAAATCTTGAGTACGATTGCCGCGGTTGGTACTTTTGTTGTGATCGCGGCGACCGCGATTGCTGCGATCATCCAATTGCGCCATTTGCGGAGCAGCAATCAGATCAGTGCGATAGGCAGTGTCCAAGAGGTGATTGAATCGGCCGAATTCGAGGCCGCGCGCCGCTTCATCCAAAATGATCTGCCTCGGCTCATGAAAGAGCCGCATTTCGCCGAGCTCGCCGAGAAGCGGGTCTTGGATAGCGAGCTCGCGCCGTTGCAGCTCATCGGAAACGTCTACGAAAGCTTGGGAATTTTTTGCAAATACGGCATTATCGACAAGGCCGTCGCGTGCGACCTGTTTTCCGGCCCGATCCTCTCGGGCTGGACCGCGATCGCTCCGTTCCTCGCGATTAGGCGCCGTAGTTTGGATGCACCAGCGCTTTGGGAGAACTTCGAGTTTCTCGCCGTGCTATGCGAGGATTTTGAGATGCGGCATCCGGATGGCGCTTATCCGAAGTGGGCTCGGCGAATGAATATCGACGAACCAAATCCAGTGGGACCGTCGCAATCCTGATCCGGACATCGTGAAATCGCTTGCGGGATAAGGGCTTCGTGGTGGAGGATAACGGGGTCGAACCGTTGACCTCTTGCATGCCATGCAAGCGCTCTACCAGCTGAGCTAATCCCCCAGACTTACCGCATCCAAAAGTTTGCGGCGGGCGCGGTTCTTCCCTGTGTTATGAAGGCTCCGGGCCCTCAGTGGATTTGCATCGTGCGCTGGCCGACGACTTTATCGTCCACGGTGAGATAGACCGTCGCAGGTCCTGTGTAGCCGCCCGGGATGTCGAAGTAGATCGTCGCCTTCCCGGTCGTGCCTGGGTCGATGGAATCGGGATTGCACTCCACAGCGGCGGACGTATCCGCATCGAGGGGCGTTGCATCGCCGAGTTGCAGTGTGAATTCCGACGGATCGCACTGCACGGGATCTTTCGAGACGTTCTTAAGCTCCATCCCCGCGCGCAGCGCACTTGCGGCCACCGCGACCTGGTCGAACGAGATCACAATTGCAGCGTCCGCGGGGGCAGACGTCGTTGGCTCGGTGGCGGTCATGTCACCCGCGGTTGCCGTCGGCGTTGCCTGCGACGCGCTGTTGTCGCTACTGCTACTGCTTCCGCCGCTGCCGCAACCGAAGAGCGCAACCATCCCGCACGCTGCGAGCACGGATTTCCACGGCGTAGTTTTCATGGCCATCCATTGTCTTTTGCCCGCCGGAAATCCCCGCCGAACGACGAGAGCGACGGCGCGGTCAGGTGCCGCGTCGCCGCTCTCCGAGCATCGCCCGAACGGTAGACCAATTGTTCGCTAGTGGAGGCCCGCCAGCTTGACGTTTGTTGCTCCGAGCGCTTGCGCGACATCGTAGAACGCCTGATTGCTGATCTCGTGGTAGCGCAAGTCAGCGAGCTTGCCGAGGTCGGGATTGGCATCGATGTCGTTCATCACTTGCACGTGGATCTTGTGCGACACGGCCTTGTCGAGCAAGAACTCGATCTGGAACGTGCCGTCTGAAGCCGTGCCGGCTGTGACGAGCGTCTTCGCAAGGGTGACGCCGGTGAGATCGGATGAAGGCGCCGGCAAGGTAACGCCGGCCGCCGTCGCGATCTTGAGCGAATCCGCAACTGCGAAGTCGAACGTCTTGAGCCAGCCGGTGACTTCATCGCTGCCGTACTGTTTGCTCAACTTGGCGACTTCGGCATTCACGGTGTCGGCGCCGAGCATCGACACGAGGGCTTTGGCGGTCGAGAAGTTCGAAGCACCGCCGCCGGCGGCGATGAGCGCGGACGTGACGTTGAGAGCCGGCGCGCCGTCGTATACGGGTCCGCCGAAGCGGCCGTGCATCATGCCGTTCATCGACGTGTCCTGGCCTGAGTCCATAGGCGCGGCGGCCGCAATAGATGCGGCGCCGGCCAGCGAGGCGACGAGGGCGAGGGCTGCGAGCATGCGAGAGGTGGTCATCGATTAACCTCCAGTAAAAGCGTTGGTTAAATTGCTAACGAGGGACCGCTCGAATCGGATGATGCCCCGGACTAGGATCGTGGCCCCCGGACAGTTGCCGCGACGACGAGCATGGCGAATCCGACGAGAGCAGCACAGATGCTGCCGATCCGCTCGCGCTCTGCGGCCGAGCACGATTGCGCAGAGCGGACGTCGAGCGTCCTGATCACGCGTCCGATCTCGGAGTGGCACGTGGCATATGCGTCGGCGGAGTGGACGAAGAAGACCAACCCCACCGAGATAAGCGCGAATGCGACGAGAATGAAGATCGGCTTCACGGGCACCCCCGACTCATGTGCCCAACCGAATACAGGTCTAATCGGTACAATCCTAGGGAACGCGCCGGAGGCCGACCAAGTTGAGGAAAGGACGTTGAAGGGCACGGTCCCTCACGATGCTTCACCGCCTATTGCGCGAGCCTCCATTCCGTCTGCTGGCGAAGATGCTGACTCGCGTCGGCGCGCACTCTTTGTCGAGTAAGGTTCTCTGGGAAGCGGCCGAGCGTCCTCAGTATGCGCTCGGCGTTTTGTTTGCTGCGCGACTCGCGAAAGAACTCAAGATTCCGGAAATCATCGCGATCGAATTCGGCGTTGCGAGCGGCGAAGGTCTACTCGCTCTTGCGGTGATGTCCGCGCAGGCAGAAGAAGAGACCGGCACGCGCATCCTCGTCTACGGCTTTGACTCGGGCATCGGGCTACCGCCAAGCTCCGATCCCCGCGATCATCCCGACAAGTGGAGGGCAGGCGACTATCCGCTGGACCCGCACGTGCGTTACCGCCTCAATCGGAACACGCGGCTCATCCTAGGCGATGTCGCCGATACCGTTCCGAAGTTCGTCGCGGCGCAGACCGCTCCAGTAGGTTTTGCGGCGATGGATCTTGATCTGTATTCCTCGACGCGCGCCGCGCTCGAACTCTTCACACTGCCCAACGCCCAGATGCTGCCGAAGACCGCGCTCTATTTCGACGACATCGTCCAGCACTTCAACCACAGCTTCGCAGGCGAGCTACTGGCGATCGATGAGTTCAACCTTGAAACTGCCGCCGTCAAGATCGACCGTTGGCGCGGCATCCAAGAATTCACCGCGTTCTCTGACAGCCTATGGGCAAGCCAAATGTACATAGCCCATCAGCTGGCGGTGACGCCGACCTCGCGCCGGGAGCTGGCGATGCCCTGAATCACGGCGGCAGCCGTTCGTAGCACAAGAGCGCGACGTCGGACGAGCTTGAATACTGGATCGTGACAGGGGCTCGTGTTTGACAGGATAAACTTCCAAACGATGCGTGGGTGATCGCCCGATAGCTTAGCTTTCGGGTCTATGGCCGTTTCTACAACGGAGGGTCCGCAAACGTGATGTACAGGAAGATCTTCATTCTCGGTACCGGAGCGGCACTAGCTAGCTGGTCCGCTCGCTCGCTCGCTGCGGGAGTTACCAAATACGCCGACCAGAATAACGGTCAGTTTGGGGCGGACTTGAGCGGCGCCGATCTCACCGGCGTTCGGAGCGCGCTGCTACCTAGTGCACTCGTAGGGACGTTGATGAGTGTGCAAAACGCCGCGTCTTCCAGTTCGAGCCGAGTAGTGCTTGATAACCTACCAACGGTTTCCACACAGGGGGTCCCGGGCAAAGTCGGAGCTCCCGGATCGTGCGAAGCCCAGTCGTTCGGCTACTGCCTGGGAGCCTATACAGCCGCGCGCAACCCCAACGGCAGCCGTAAGTGGAGCGCCGACGATCCCGCGAACCAGCCTAGTGCAGCGTGGCTTTACCAGTGGGCTCACCAGCAAACGGGGAAGACATGCCCCAGCGGATCTGCGGCAATCCAGTACGCCAAAAAGTTGGTCTCGACTGGTTCTCCGAGCGTGGCGGACTATCCGTACAATCCACACGACGCGACGACGGTACCGGGAGTCTGTTCTTATATCGAGTCGCTCAATGTGACCGCGGCCGGATCGGATGCCTCACACCTATTGGTCGGATCGTACAAGGTATTCAAGAAGCTCAGGAACGCGGAGAAAACGCACCTCGACGCGTTCAAAGCGCTGATCCAAAATGGGCAAGCGATCGGGTTCAGCGGTCTGGTCGCCAAAGAATATACCATCGAAAGTCCGCCGCTAGTAAACGGAGCATTCACCGCGCCGCAGGGATTCATATCAGGGTCGGGCCACGGTCAAGTGATCGTCGGCTATGACGATTCGAAAGGCCCGCGCGGCGCGTTCCTCGTCCAGAACAGCTTTGGTCCGGGTTGGAACCCGGGGCCATCCGATGACCCGGGCCACAACGGGCGCATCTGGTGGGGATATGGCGCATGGTTCAAGAGTCAGAACTATGCGATCGTGATGTATCCAAACTTGGACGAAGCGCCGATCGGCACAAAACTTCCATCGACGGGAGGATCGGGCGCGGTGGACATGTTTGTACGCAGCGCCAAGCGGTATTCCGAGGGCAAAAACCACTATGCCGTCCTCGTGTTGCACGCCGCCGATGCGATAACACTGTCGAAAGTCGAGATCGCCGGCAAAAAAGGGAAGATCGCCCGCGAGACGTTGCCGACCGCGCAAGCCGTCGCCGAAACGATGCGTTTTGGCTATACGTACGTCCAGCGAGCAACGGAGTTTTTGCCAGGGCAATACGAAGCTACGATCTCAGCAACCACCCAGGGCGGCCAAAGCGTCACGTACCACGGCCCGATCGAGATCACGTAAATGAACTGACACCGCGACCCGGCGCGCGTAAGATGCTACGTCCGCGATTCGCTCGCCATAATCTGGTCGAGATATTCTTTAACACTAGAGCGATACGCCCCGAAGGTGGCTGAGAGCGAAATGGATCGTTGCACTGACGCTTTCATCTCGTCAGCCGTCCTGGCATCGAAGGCGATTGGAGTAGCACCCAGCATGGTATCAATCGCGTCAAGGTGCCTCCTTAACGTTGCGAACGAGGTGCTGTGTTCATCGATAAAGTCCTGGTCGGCTTTCTGATATGAGGCGATGGCATCTGCCACTTGTGGTTGCGAAGTGGCATACATTATTTCCCGGCAGCGAGTAAGATCGCCGAGGATCGCCCTTGACGTCTCATCCTGCAATCCGTCTTCGTTTGCGTAAATTTCCGGGTGGTCTTCCAAAGTGCGTTTAGCAAGCCACCACGCGAGGAATGTCGACAGCCTGTCGATTTTCGCTTCATCGTACGGGCGAACAATCTCTTGAAAGACTTGGTCCCCGTCATCTCTTATGAGTAAGGATACTGCCGCATCTCTCGTTGCAAGGGCGAGACCAACCAAGTACCAGCGCACGAGCCCCTGTGGCGGTTCACCTAGTTCCGCTTCAAGTCGCTCTAGTGGTCTCCGGTAGACCTGTTGCTCTAGTTGTTTAACAAGTCCATCAGAGTCCGCTGGCTGCGCTGGCTTTCTCTTGAACCAATCCTTTATGCCCATTTCAAGTCCCCTAAACTCAATTTCCCGGAGGTTAAACTATATCACTTCAAATCATTTACAACGGCGCGGTCCCCGCGCATTCAACCCAGTCCCCAGGCGCAGTTACACTCACGGCTCCCTTCCGTGGCGTCGAGGTTCAGCAGGTTCAGACGATGGCGGCAAAATGCCCGTCTGGATGCAACGTCATATGCGCGATCAGTATTGACGGCGGCACAACCTACTCAGACTGGCTGCCCGTGGGTCACTAACCCAATCCGTCCGTTAGCAACTCGTCAACTAAGACTTCGCTTCTGTTGTCGGATGTTGCGGACCACATCAAATTCGGAAGTGACCAATACGGGTCAGCAGACTCCGGCTACGAACTTCCTATTGCGGATCGAGCAGTTCACCTAATCACAGGAGCCCCATGGTTCAGTTGCTGGCGTCGTCGGCGATATTGCGCAACTTGGCAGAGTTGTTTGCGCGAACGCGCTGATTACGAACACCGATGCGACCAACGCAGTCGAAGTCGTCGTTGACACGATGACTCGCACAGGGCAGTGCGCCGTTTAGATCAATCACCGCTTCCCGAACTCTGGTTCGTTTGGTCTCGCCCCTACACTAAGCATGAGCAAGGGTCCACCGAGTCCGTCGCCCAACAATGAGCGATGGACATTCGACTGATGGGACTCCAAGCAATTGGTGGTTCGTTCGAAGTGCGCGTTGCATGCCCGAAGTGCAGGACCATGGCTTTGTTTGAGAAGACTGGACAACCCGACTATGCTGTTATCACGTCAAATTCCCGAGCCGCTGCAACCCTGCTTGGCGTCAGACGTTGCCCGGATTCGACCTGTCATGAGATGCTTGTGTTCATCGCTGACGGAGAAAGAATCGTAGAATCGTATCCGCCGCTTACCATCGAGTTTGATACGACCGATATACCGCGTGATATCGTAGACACCCTCACGGAAGCCATCAAGTGCAACTCGATGGGTTGCTTCAAAGCGTCAGTAGTTATGGTGCGCAAGGCCGTGGAGATATTGCTGGACGCTCAAGGCGCTGTGGGCGATAACCTTTACACGCGCATTGAATGGCTACGCGCAAATAAGACGGACGTACCCAAACAATACGTTGACGACCTTCACAGTGTGCGGGCCTTGGGAAACGACGGTGTTCACGTCGTATTGAAAGACTTTGACAACGTGGGCCAAGAAGAAAGCGAAATCGCAATCGAGTTCGCCAAAGAGGTGCTCAAGTCGGTTTATCAGATGAACCGGATGGGCGCGCGCCTGTCATCGCTCAAGAAAAAACTCGCGCCCCCGTCCGCGCCAGCCAGCCCCTAGTCGTTCGTTCTAGCAGGTGCCGATAGGCACGCGCCGGATCGAGCGTTAACTATGTCGCCCTCTTATAGCGCGTAAGCCGTTGCGGTATGACCGAGCGAATCCGTTACGACAATAGTCTGTTCCGCGAGCGGAATTGCGGGATAACGGTTCGTAATCTGGAGGATAGGAGATTCGAACTCCTGACCTCATGCTTGCAAAGCACGCGCTCTACCAACTGAGCTAATCCCCCGGCAGCGCTACATTCTACCGGACGCGTTGCGCGCCATGCAAGACGCTGCGACGAAGGTCTACGGCTGGCCGAACGGCCTTCCCACCGCGAAGTCAGCCATCAGCGCGCGCTCCTTAGCAGTCGCATCGGGGCGGCTGACGATCTCGTACTTGGGATGGGTGTCCTGCGCCAGTGTGAGTTCCATCGACACTTGTCGTCCCTCGCGAAGCACCACCGCTGTCATCCGTGCGCCGGCGCGATAGGTAGCGAGCAGCCCCGGAAGACTTTCCTTTGTCACGGCGAGCCCATCGAGCGATTGCAGAACATCGAACTGCTGGATGCCGGCCCGTTCAGCTGCGCCCTCGGGATCGACCGTCGTGATCATCACGACGTCGGGGTTCACACTTGGCAGTCCATCGTTGAGTTTCGTTCCTGGTCCTTCGAAGCCGAGTCCATCGGGCGCGCCGATTTCATCCCACTGCGCACCGAGCGACGCGGCACCGCTTTTCGGGAGCGTCTTGGCAAGCCGCAAGCCGGCGTACGCGAGATAGGCGTTCCAATCCGGCAGGGTCGTCGTGTCGTACCAAGTATGGAAGAGCGCGCCTGCTTCTGCGTCCCCGGTCGCCTTCGTGATGATCGACGGCAGGTCGTCGTCGGCATACGTGCCGCCTGGCGAGCGATACTGATCGAGCGCCTTTCGATCCCAGTCGGCGAACATGTAGCGCAGCACATCGTCTAAACTGTGTGCATCGTTCGTGTCGTGCCTGATCTTCAGGTCGAGCATGAGCGCCATCGCGGCGGCACCGTCGTAGTAATCGCCGCCGGGCACCCAAGGCGCGTCGTTCGCCCACCACGTGTTCCATGAAAGATCGCCGAGCGAGAAGATCTTGCGGCCGGGCGAATTCTCTTCGGTGTCGATCGCGTCAGCGAAATTGACGAACATCCCCTTGGGGGTTGCGTAACCCGAGCGCATGGCGTGGATGTACGTGTAGTATTCGGTGAAGCCCTCAGCAACGTCGAGCCGGCGCGTGTGGTCCTCGCGATCGTAGCGGAACGGCCCAAGGATCTGCGGCCTGATCCGCTTGACATTCCACGAGTGGAAATGTTCGTGCGCGAGCACGAATGCGAACCCATCCATCGATCCCGTATCCCACGTCGCATCATCGGGATCGCGCTGTTGATCCCAGCCGTACTGATTGATGCCCGATATCGTCGAGTTGAGATGTTCCATTCCGCCCGGTCCGACGGTCGACATGATCGCCCAATATTCTTTGTAGCCCGCGTGACCCATCATCTTGACTTCGCTGCCGATGATGCGTCGCGCCACGTCGGTCATCTTCTGGATGTCGTAATTGCCCGGGCCGTCCAGGACGAGATGGTACGTCACTCCTTGGATAGAGAAACGTGATTCGATGAGATGCGGGGTCATATCGGTCGGACAGTCGACGAGCACATCGTATGAGGGCGCGGTGTACGTATCCGGCGCTGTCTGCATCGCGAGCAATCCGGACGCGATATCCCAGCCCGCCGGTCTGTGGATCGTGAGGGTCTCTGGTCCGGCGATTGGATATCCGTCGTCGCCTTCGACGTACATAAACGTCTCGGCGCCATTGAAGAGCGCTCGTTGCATGCTCAACTGCGTACCGACGTCCGCGACGCGATCCGCATACAAGTCGTAGCGCACGCTCAGCGTACCGGCGCCGTGTGTGTCGATGGCCCACGCAGTATCGCCGTCTTGTCGCCAGGGCAGCGCATTGCCGCCGGCATCGGTCGCGGAAAACATGAGGACGTTGCGGCCATAGTGGTTGTCAGAATAGTAACCGGGGATCCAGATCGGCATCTGCACGGTCGTGCGGTCGCGCGATAGTCCCGTGACCGTCATCGTTATCTTGAAAATGTGATTGGCGGGTCTCGGCATGGCGAGATCGTATGCGACCGTCGGCGAATCCGCGCGCGCGGGTGCGGCGAAAGAAATCCCAAGCAATGCGATGCAGCCGATGACGCGCGCGATACGCATAGATGAAACGACCTCCACGAAAAGAACGACCGCTTTCGGTTCGAACCTCCGCGCCTTGGTGGCAACGGGGAATCTCACCTGCGACGGGGCTTGGCGCGCGCAGTGCCGGAGGGACGAATCGGGATAGCGCCGTATAAGTGAGCTCTTCCGGGCGATTAGCTCAGTTGGTTAGAGCGCGTCCCTGATAAGGACGAGGTCACACGTTCGAATCGTGTATCGCCCACCACGGACCAATAACGATGGGGTTCTTCGAGCTCGCCAGGTTTTCTATCCTTAATTCCTACGAATCGCGGATATCCTGATCAATGCGCAGACACAGCATGGACAAGATAGCTAGACGAATTCTCATCGGTTGCAGTTTGCGATTTGCGTTGCTCTAATTTGTTGCAGTTGTTTTCCCGCGCGATCCTGGCGACCGTAAAATACGCCGCCATAAAGCCATAGGACGTGGCAACGAAGTCGCCGGCTGCAACGCGCTGGATAACTATCGCGACATGGCGCTCGCTCCACTGCTACCTCGGCGCGGTCATCCTTTGGGTGGCGCTCCTTATCCCGTACATGGTCCATTGCGGGCTGGTCGTGCAGTTTTGGATGAGCGGCATCTATAGCGCGACGTCGATTTGGTTGGTTCGCGCTGTTATACCGGCGCTTATCGTGGGAGCGCTCATCGCATTCGTGCCCAAGAACGGTTGGAAGTGGATGCGTTTGGCGTTCATCGCGCTCGCAGTTCTTTACGCCTTGATTTTCTCGGCCGGACCCAAAAGCTGGTACGACTGCTCGTCCAGCGATACCCTACACAGTTCAGCAGCGTAAGGGGGAACGCGTTCTGAAGCGCCAACCCCAACCTCAAATTGAGCGTCCGTTAGTTTGGGGCGCTTGGTCGTTTGATGTAGGATGACGCCCGCATCTTCTGTTCGGAGGCAACTATGATCACTTGTCAATCCTGCGGCGCGCAGTCGAATGACGGCGCGGCTACGTGCAGCGCGTGCGGAAAGCCGCTTCCGCAAACATCGACCATGACCACCTCAGCGGCTACGGCGCCAGCGTCGCCTCAGCCGAGCCGCGGGATTTCGCCGGATGCCGAAAAGGCCATGCGCCATGCGGCAGACCAAGCGCGCGGCGTCGTGTCCAATTTGGGGCCCGAGAAGACCGCAAGCATCGCCGGCGGGCTCCTCGGACTGCTTGGAGCTGTTCTTCCGTTTTACGTGATCCCAAACGTCGGCGACATTCTCGGCAACGGTGGCGGCACGTCGACGTCGTCGTCGCTCGTGAGTCAAGGATCCATCGGGATCGCCGTCATGCTCCTTGCGGTCGTGCTCGGCGTTGGTCCGCTCTTCACGGCGCGTTCGCGAATGATCGGCCTCGCCGGATTCGGGCTTGCATCGGCTGTGCTGGGCATGCTCATCAGCGATCGCGCCGGACTTTCGTTCTTCGGTCAATCGATGGTTCCCGATTTCGGCATCGGATGGTATTCGGGCTTGGTCGGGTTTGCAGTGCTTGCTTGGGTGTATTGGCGGCGATCGATGGCGAGTTCGTAGTTAGCGCGCCTGAGACGGCATCGCGGACTGCATCACCGACGGCGCCGGCGACGGATTTGTAGCCGAACTCGGATTCGGATTTGTTTGTGTCGTATTGCATCCGGCGGATGCGAAGAGCGCCGCGCACAGTGCCGAAGCGGTGACGATGCCGGTGAAAGTGCGTGTGATATTTCTCATGGTGAATGCCTCGCGAAGGACTAAGGGACGATAGACAGACTTATTGCCGGCTCAGGCCATCCATAACGGGGCAAGCAGCAAACTCGATTGGACGCGCGTGAGAAAGAGCAGTGCATGAGTTTACAACCAAGAGCACGTCGTCACGCAAAGCAAAAGGGCAAGCGTTGCTTGCCCTACTACAGATCGGAGACTGCTAGCGGCGATGACTATTGGCCGCGGATGAGGCCGATCCAATCCTTGGTGAGTTTGTCGTCGATCTTGCGATCGGTCATGTTCAAGTCGTCAAGCAGCGAGCGCTCGCGCATGCGTTCTGACCGGTCTTGAATGGATTCGTTGAATCGCTCCGAGCGCGCGTCTAGCGCTTCCTGATGCTGCATCTCTTGGGCTTGGAGCATGAGCTGATCGGTCTCGTCCATGGTCAACATGGTGGATTGAGCGGCATCGAGCGCGTGGTTGCCAACGAGTTCGGCAACGGTTGAGACGATAGGAAGCCAAGCCATGCGCTGATCCTCCGTGAGACGCGCTGTGGCGGCGTTATCCCGTCCCCCGAACGGCGCGTCTAGGCGCAAGTCGCAGCGCAGCGGCCCGCGCGCTTGCCAGCGTGTGTTATACTATCTTCCGGCGCACGTGGCGATATGCGGGACAATCGCTCCCAACAGTCAGAGGCCGGGCAGCGCTAGATAAGGCTATCAGTGAGAGAGAAGATCCACCCCGCATGGCACGAGGCGCACGTCGTTTGCGCTTGCGGCAACACATTCACGACCGGCTCAACGCTTGCGAAACTTCACGTCGAGATTTGCTCTGCGTGTCATCCGTTTTTCACCGGCAAGCAGAAGTTCGTCGACACGGAAGGCCGCGTCGAGAAGTTCATGACCAAATACGGGTCGGTTTCCAGCAAGAAATCGCAAAAAGCGATTGCGAAGGAAGCCGCGCCCGCAAAGGCCGCGGCGCCAGCCGCGCCGGTCGCGACGCCCGCACCACCGGTGGAGGCGAAGGCAAAATCGCCCGCGCCTAAGCGTGAGCCCAAAGTCGAAGCACCCCTTGTCGAGACAAGCGCGCCCGTTGTTGAGGCCAGCGCCCCAGTGGAAGCCAGCGCTCCCGTAGTGGAGAAAGCGCAGCCGGTAGCCGTCGAGCCTGAAGTGTCAGTCGCCGCGGCTCCTGCGCCGCACATCGAGTCTGTGGTAGAAGCCGCACCAGCTGAACCCGTTGCAACGGCGCACGCTGCGCCAGCTGAGGCCGTTACAAAGGCGGCGGTTGCACCAGCCGAAACCGCCGCGCCGGCCGAAACTGTCAAAACCGCCGAAACCGTTTCAGCACTCGCGGAGAAACCCGCGAAAGCGAAGACCGTCAAAGCCCCGCGGACTGCGGCCGCAAAGACGGCGACCCCGCGTGCGCCTCGCGCTGCAAAAGCAATGGCAGAAAAGACGGAGACGGCCAAGTCGGCGAAAACCACAAAGACCAAGAAACCTGCGGGCGCAAAGGCCGCAGCGGAGCGTACGCCGTCCTCGTAGCGGGATAGCGATCGCCGCTCGATCGTCAGGAATCCCGCATGGAACAGATCGCCACACTTGAAGCCAGATTAGAAGCTGTGGAAGCGCGCTTTACGGAAATTGAAGCGCGCTTGACGGCCATTTCCGGCAGCTACGATCAGAACGAGAGCACGAAGCTTTCGAAAGAGCGCGCGTCGCTCGAACCGATCGTCAACGCGTTTCACGACTGGCGCGCCGTCCGCGCCCAGCTTGCCGACGCCGAAGGCATGGCACGCGATAGCGATCCAGACATCGCCGAGATGGCGCGCAGCGAAACGCAGACCTTGCGCGCACGCAGCGCCGAAATTGCAGAGCACATCAAAGTCATGCTCGTGCCGAAGGATCCAAACGACGACAAGGACATCTTCGTCGAGATCCGCGGAGGAACCGGCGGTGACGAGGCCAGCCTGTTCGCCGGCGACTTGATGCGCATGTACGCGAAATTCGCCGAACGGCGGCGGCTGAAGGTGGAAATCGTGAGCACCGCCGAGACGCAAGCCGGTGGGTTCAAGGAAGTGATCCTCGGTATCAAAGGCGCTGGCGCGTATCGGCAGTTCAAACACGAGAGCGGCGTGCATCGCGTCCAGCGAGTGCCCGCCACAGAAGCGAGCGGGCGCATCCACACCTCGACTGCGACGGTCGCGGTGATGCCGGAAGTGGATGCTGTCGAGATCGAGATCAATCCATCGGACCTTCAAGTGGATACGTACCGCGCGCAAGGCGCCGGCGGCCAGCACGTCAATAAGACGGAATCGGCGATACGCATCACGCATCGGCCGAGTGGCATCGTCGTGGCGTGCCAAGAGGAGCGGTCGCAGCTCCAAAACCGCGAGCGCGCGATGCAGCTGCTGCGCGCGCACCTCTACGAAGCCAAGCTCCGAGAACAAGAAGAAGCGGCGGCGTCCGCGCGACGGGCGCAAGTCGGAACGGGCGACCGCAGCGAGAAGATCCGCACGTACAACGTGCCGCAAGACCGTCTGACCGATCACCGCATCGGACTCTCGACCGGAAACCTCAAGGCGATATTGGCGGGCGATCTCGACGTCGTCGTCGATGCGCTGCTGGCCGACGAAGAGCGCCGGCGCCTCGCGGTCGGCGATGCCGTCGCCTAAAGGCTCGCGCAATCCGTCCGCGCGCAGTAGCGACACCGCGAGCACGATCGCGGCCGCAGTCGAGGCGTGCCGTCGCCGATTGATGCCGGTCGCAAGCGCGCCTTGGCTCGAAGCACGGCTGCTCGCAAGCCACGTCACCGGGCTCGACGCGTCGGCGATCGTGGCGTACGGCGACAATATCATCGAACCAGCGCGTGCTCAACGCTTGGCGGACTTGACGGCGCGGCGGCTGACTGGCGAACCGCTCGCGTATATCGTCGGATTCAAGGAGTTTTGCGGACTGCGCATCGTGGTGGACGACCGCGTGCTGGTGCCCCGGCCCGAGACCGAAGAACTCGTCGAGGCGATCGTCGCCGATTGGCGCGGCCGTGCCCCGGAAATACTCGATCTCGGTACGGGAAGCGGCGCGATCGCTTGCGCTCTCGCGCGTTTTCTCCCCAATGCGAAAATCATCGCGACCGACATCAGCGAGCACGCGTTGGAAGTAGCGCGGACCAATGTCGAGCGCTTGCTCTTCGGCGAACGGATCCGCGTAGCACATGGCGATCTCTTCGAAGCGGTGCCGGCCGGCACGACGTTCGACGTCATCGCCGCCAACTTGCCGTATGTCGGGGACGGCGACGACGATCTCGAGCCGTCGGTGCGCGCGAACGAACCGCACGTCGCCCTGTTCGGCGGGCCCGACGGTCTGGAGGTCTTTCGACGGGTCGTGGAACGGGCGGAATCGTACCTGAAGCCGCTGGGCGCGCTCTACTGCGAGTGCAGTCCGAGGAATGCGTATGAGCTTGCGGGGATCGCGCGCGACGCGTTTCACGGTGCGGCAGTCTCGATCGCCAGCGATGTCTCCGGTCGCGAACGATTCGTCATCGTGCGCCGGACGGTCACGATTTCGTGAGCGAGAATCACGGCGTTCAGGCTCGCTCGGCGCACGCGTGGGCCGAGCAGACGCAATCCGA
>Ga0210397_10000574_pt1 | contig 24642 bp, 21 predicted proteins | sample IncBWH2OmetaG_FD_160126 | JGI IMG/M metagenome (GOLD analysis project Ga0210397, IMG submission 160126) | Forest soil microbial communities from Barre Woods Harvard Forest LTER site, Petersham, Massachusetts, United States - Inc-BW-H-2-O ...
GACAATTCGCAGCGCACGCTGACGCCGCTCATCGGCGGGCCGCAGAAGGTGCTGCCGCGCCAGAAGATCGTCATCCCGGTGACGATCAAAGGCCTGGCCGACGGCGAGCAGGCATACCTCACGCTGGCCGCGGTCGACGAAGGCATCCTGCAGCTGACCGATTTCGCCTCGCCCAGCCCGAACGACTTCTACTTCGGCAAGCGGATGCTCGGCGTCGGCATGCGCGACGATTACGGCCGCCTGATCAAGACCGAAAAGGGTGCGATCGGCGCGATGCGCGAAGGCGGCGACAGCTTCGGCGGACGGCCGCTGGCAGTGGTGCCGACCAAGACCGTGGCGCTGTTCTCGGGCCTGGTGAAAGTGGGCCCCGGCGGCATCGCCAATGTCGCGCTCGACATTCCCGACTTCAACGGCGAGCTGCGGCTGATGGCCGTGGTGGCGACGGCCGACAAGCTCGGCCATGCCGACCGCCCGCTGACGGTGCGCGATCCGGTGGTCGCCGACATGGTGTTTCCGCGCTTCCTGGCGCCGGGCGATCATGCCGCGGCCGCGCTCAATCTCAACAACGTCGAGGGCAAGGGCGGCACCTATGTCGCGACGCTGACCACCAGCGGGCCGGTCGGCCTGCCCGGCGGCGCCCGCCAGACGGTGGTGACGCAACCCCTGCGCGTCGGCCAGCGCGTGCTGGTGCCGATGCAGCTGATCGGCACCGGCATCGGCATCGCCGACATCGCCCTCAACGTGAAGGGGCCCGGCTTCAACGTCACGCGCTCCTGGCAGATCGAGAGCCGCGCGCCGCAACTCGACATCGCCCGCGACGAGACCTTGCCGCTCGATGCCAAGGCGACCTATACGGCCAACGGCCAGCTGGTGACGGACCTGATCCGCGGCACCTCGACGGTCGGCCTGACGGTGGCCTCGGCGCATGGCTATTCGGACGTGCCGGGCCTTCTCAAGTGGCTCGACAAATACCCCTATGGCTGCATCGAGCAGACCACGAGCCGCGCCATGCCGCTGCTGGTGTTCAACGACCTCTCCGATCTCGCAGGGCTGCCGCGCGACCAGGCGCTGCGTCCGCGGGTGCAGGATGCGATCGACTCGGTGCTCGACATGCAGAACTTCGCCGGCAATTTCGGCATGTGGGCGGCGGGCAACGATGCCGATCCGTGGATCAGCGTCTTCGCGCTCGATTTCCTCTACCAGGCCAAGGACAAGGGGTACGTCGTGCCGAACGACGCCCTCAAGCGCGGCTCGGCCTGGCTGCGCACGGCGGCGGCGACCGATTCCAACTCGGACAACACCCGCGCCTATGCCTTCTACCTGCTGGCACGCACCGGCCAGGTGAACCTCTCGGACCTGCGCTACTTCGCCGATACGCGCGGGCCGGAGATGAACACGGCCATCGGCGAGGCGCTGACGGCGGCGGCCGCCGCCGAGGCCGGCGACCGGGCGCGCGCCGCCTATGGCTTCGGCCGGGCGCGCGAGATCGCGCTGGCCGGCACCGCCTTCAGCTATCCGACGGGCGATTACGGCTCGCTGCTGCGCGACGTCGCCGGCTCGACGGCGCTGGCGGCGGAGAACGGCCAGGCCGACCTGATCCCGGCCCTGCTGCGCAAGAGCAGCGAGCTCGACGCCGGCCTCAACGACACCACCACGCAGGAGAAGGCGTGGATGCTGCGCGCCGCTTATGAGCTGACGCGCCAGAAGGTGCCGCTGAACATCCTGGTCAACGGCCAGCCCGGCGTGGCGCGCGACGGCGCCATCCGCCTGTCGCCTTCGACGGCGCAACTGGCCGCGGGCATCACCTTCCTAAACCGCGGCGATGCGCAGGTCTGGCGCACCACATCGGTGCAGGGCACGCCGGCGGCGCCGCTGCCGGCCGAGCAGAGCGGCCTGACGCTGACCAAGACGTTCTGGACCATGGGCGGCACGCCGGCGGACCTGGCGGCGCTGCACCAGAACGACCGCATCATCGTCGAACTCGCGGGCCAGATGCCGCACAACACCTATCGCCAGATGGGCGTCATCGACCTGTTGCCCGCGGGACTCGAGATCGAGATGCCGCTCGGCGCCGAGGACGGCAAGCCGTACAAGTTCCTGAACGACCTGACGGACACGACGATGGCCGACATCCGCGACGACCGCTTCGTCGCATCGTTCACCATCGGCTCGGCCTATGTCAGCGACGAGGACAAGAAGAAGCCCGAGCCGCAACCGGTCTTCCGCATCGCCTATGTGGTGCGCGCGGTGACGACCGGCACCTTCGTGCTGCCCGCCGGCGTGGTCGAGGACATGTACGCCCCGACCATCCACGCGCGGACGACGATGGGCACGGTGACGGTGCTGCAGTAGAAATCGTCCACCCCCCGCGAAGCGGCGGAGGGAGGCCGTCGGCGCCAGGCGCCCTCGCTGCGCTCGGCACCTTCCCGTGACACTGGGGAGGAAAGGGAACGAACGTGCGTTCGGCTACTTTTCATCCCCACCTCATCCTCGCGCTCTTCGCGCTGTTCGGGGCCGCCTGCGCGGTCGCCACCGCGGACGTCGCCAATCCGCCGGACATGACGCGGGCGGTGCATGTCTCGCCGGAAGTGGTCGACGCCAAGGGAACGCTGCTGCGCGCCTTCCTGACCGACGACGGCTATTGGCGCATGAAGACGACGGTGCGCGACGTCTCGCCGCGCTATCTCGCCATGCTCAAGGCTTATGAAGACCAGCGCTTCGAGGCGCATTCCGGCGTCGATCCGCTGGCGATCCTGCGCGCCGTTTTTCAGTTCCTGACGTCGGGCCACATCGTCTCCGGCGGCTCGACGCTGACCATGCAGGTGGCGCGGCTCCTGGAGCCGCCCAAGAGTCGCGGCATCGCCACCAAACTGTTCCAGATGCTGCGCGCCATCCAGCTCGAGGAGCGCTATTCCAAGGACGAGATCCTGTCGCTGTACCTGACGCTGGCGCCCTTCGGCGGCAATCTCGAAGGCGTGCGCGCCGCCTCGCTGTCCTATTTCGGCAAGGACCCGTCGCAGATCGATCTCTCCGAGGCGGCGCTGCTGGTCGCGCTGCCGCAATCGCCGGTCAAGCAGCGGCCCGACCGCCACGCCATCCGCGCCGCACGCGGCCGCGACAAGGTGCTGGCGCGCATGGTAAGCGAGGGTATCGTCACGCAGGGCGACGCGGACGTGGCGCGGCGCGAGGGCGTGCCGTTCGCGCGCCAGGCGATGCCGATCTCGGCGCCGCACCTTGCCATGCGCCTGAAGCTGCGGACGCACGCGACGCGCATCGTCACCACGCTCGACGCGGCGCTGCAGGCCGCGGTCGAGCGGCTCGCGGCGCAGGAGCAGCCCTATTTCGGCGCCGGCACCGCCCTCGCCATCGTCGTGGTCGACAACCGCACGCGCAACGTGCTCGCCTATATGGGCGGCGTGAACTATTGGGGCGCCACGGGCCAGATCGACCTGGCGCAGCGCTCGCGCTCGCCGGGCTCGGCGCTCAAGCCGTTCATCTACGGCCTCGCCTTCGACAACCTCATCCTGCATCCCGCCTCGCTGATGAGCGACGCGCCGACCATGTTCGGCGACTATGCGCCCAAGGACTTCGAAGGCACCTTCCAGGGCGCGGTGTCGGCGCGCGACGCCTTGCGCATGTCGCTCAACATTCCGGCCGTCATGGTGCTCGACCGCGTCGGCCCGCTGGCCTTCACCACGACGCTGGAGAATGCCGGCGCCCGGCTGGCCTTTCCGGCCGGCGACGCAACGCCGAGCCTGCCGGTGGCACTGGGCGGCCTGGGCATCAGCCTCGCCGACATCGCCATGCTCTATTCGGGCATCGCCAATGGCGGCACGGCGCGCGGACTGCGCTACGTCGTGGGCACGCCGGACGCCCCGGATCACCGCCTGTTCGGGCCGGTCGCGGCGTTCTACCTCAAGCAGATCCTGCGCGGCGTGGCGCTGCCCGACGGCTGGGCGATGGGCCAGGGGCTGGGCGGCCAGCGCGCCATCGCCTTCAAGACCGGCACCTCCTACGGCTATCGCGACGCCTGGTCGGTCGGCTTCTCCAACGACTACACGGTCGGCGTCTGGGTGGGACGCGCCGACGGCAGCCCGCGCGCCGGCCATGTCGGGCGCGAATCGGCGGCGCCGATCCTGCTCAAGACCTTCGAGCTCCTGCCGGCCGACAAGCAGGCCGACGCGCCGCCGCCGGCGGCCGCGATCCTGACCAACGCCAACGACCAGTTGCCGCCCAGCATGCGCCTGTTCCGCCGCGAGACGGCGCCGGCGCCGGCGCGCGAGACCACGCTGCCGCCGCCGACCATTGCTTTTCCGCCGAACGGCACGGTGGTGCCGCTGCCGCTCGACAGCGCCAAGGACCGCTCCATCGTGCTCAAGGCCGACGGCGGCAAGGCGCCGCTGACCTGGCTGGTCAACGGCCAGCTGCTCGGCAATTTCGACCGCTTCCAGCCGGTGCTCTACGTGCCGGACGGCGAGGGCCTGGCGCGCATCACGGTGGTCGACGCGCAGGGCCGCAGCGACACCTCGCAGGTGCGCTTCAAGAAGCCGAGCAAGGGGTAAGGCGTCGTCAGTGCAATGCAGATGTGCGCCAAGCTTGCTTGACCGGCGGCATTGTTTGCGGTGGTTAAGCCATCGATGCCCGATAACTCTTCCGCTCCCGTCCACATCACCACGCGCGCCGAGCGGCGGCGCGCTTTCGGCATCCTGTTCGTCAGCCTGCTCTGCATGGGCGCGGGGCAGACCGTGCTGTTCAACATCCTGCCGCCGCTGTCGCGCCAGCTGGGGCTCACGGCGGTGGAGACGACGAGCGTGTTCGCGGTCTCGGCCGCGATCTGGGTCGTCACCTCGACCTATTGGGGCAAGACGAGCGACCATTGGGGACGCAAGCCGGTGATGCTGCTCGGCCTGCTCTCGTTCGCGGCGTCCTTCGCGCTGTTCGCCAGCGTCATGCTGGGCGGTTTGCGGCATTGGCTGCCGGCCGTCGCGGTTTTCCCGCTGATGATCGTCTCGCGCTCGCTGTACGGCGCGCTCGGCTCGGGCACGCAACCGTCGGCGCAGGCTTACGTCGCCGACCGCACCACGCCGCAGGAGCGCATGCAGGGCGTCGCCACCGTCGGCTCGGCCTTCGGCCTCGGCACGGTGGCGGGCCCGGCCATCGCCAGCCTGTTCACGCCGTTCGGCCTCCTGGTGCCGTTCTATTTCATCTCGGGCCTGGCGCTGATCAGCGCCGCGACGATCTGGTTCCTGCTGCCAGAGCGCACGGCGCCCAAAGCCCGCGCGCCGGCCGCCGCCGCGCTCAAATGGCACGACCGCCGCGTGCTGCCGTTCGCGCTGTTCGCCGTCGGGCTCTCCACCGCCAGCACCGTGCCGATCCAGACCATGGGCTTCTTCTTCATGGACGTGCTGCATGTCCGCCCCGAGCATGCGGCGCAGTACAACATGGTCGGACAGCTTGCGACCTCGCTGGCCGCGCTGTTCGCCCAGCTGGTCGTCGTGCAATATGTCCGCCTGTCGGCACGGGCGCTGACCAATTGGGGCCTCGGCGCGGCGTTCGCGAGCTGCGCGGCATTCCTGCTGTTCGGCAATTTCATTCTCCTGGTCGTGGGCCTGGGGCTGTCGGGCCTCGGCTTCGGAATGGCGCGGCCGGGCTTCACCTCGGGCGCCTCGCTGTCGGTGGCGCCGCATGAGCAGGGCGCGGTCGCCGGCATCATCGGCGGTGCCAGCGCCATGGGCTTCATCGCCGGACCGCTGATCGGGCTGATGTACGAGTGGTCGCCCTACGTTCCGTATGTCTTCGCGGGCGTGCTGCTGGTCGGGCTGGCCTGTTTCCTGCGGCTGTCGCCGACCCTGCGCAATGCCGGGGTCATTCCGCCGGACATCGAGGTCGTTGAAGAGGACATCGAAACGCCGGTGGCGAATGCCTAGCCTTCCCCTAAGCCATTGAAATCACTCAATCGTTGTACATTTGAACCCGACTTCACGGCAGGGGGGTGGGGGGCGTCAGAGCCCCTTCTGCTTCACCTCGACCAGCATCGCTGCGAGCATGGCCTCGGTCGGGAAGCCGTCGGGGGGCAGGCCGCGCGCCTTCTGGTAGAGGCGCAGCGCGACGCGGCCGTCATGGCCGATGGTGCCGTCGATCTTGCCCGGGTTGAAGCCGAGCTTGGTCAGCGCGGTCTGGAAGGCGATGCGCTCGTCGCGCGACAGCGGCTGCTCGTCGCGCGGCCATGCTGCGACGATGCCCGGCCGGCCGGCGATCTGGTCGGCGAGGGTACACACCGCCAGCGCATAGGACACTGCGTTGTTGTATTTCAGGATCACCTTGAAATTCGGGAACGCCAGATACGCCGGGCCGCGCAGCCCGGCCGGGACATAGATCACGCCGAGATCGGTGTTCGCCGGCAGTGCCGTGCCGTCGGCGGCGCGGACGCCGAGCCTGGTCCAGTCGGCAACCGATTTCTGCGTGTCGCCGTCGGCCTGCTCATAGGCAAAACCGGCGGGCAGGCGCACCTCGTAGCCGCAGCTGTGACCGCGCTGCCAGCCGTCGCTGGAGACTTCGGCCGCCGCCGAGGCCAGCGCGTCGGGCGCCGAATGCCACAGGTCGCGCACACCATCGCCGTCGCCGTCGACCGCGCTTTTCAGGAATGTCGTCGGCAACATCTGCAGCTCGCCGAAGGCGCCGGCCCAGGAGCCGACCATCTGGCTGGGCTTGAAGCCGTCCTGCTGCACCATCTGCAGCGCCGCGATCAGCTGCGTCCTGCCGAAATCGGTGCGCGGGCCGTCATAGGCGAGCGTCGCCAGCGCATCGAAGATGTTGAAGCTGCCGAGGGCGCCGCCGAAGTCAGTCTCGTTGCCCCAGATCGACACCAGAATTTCGCGCGGCACGCCGTATTTCGCCTCGATCGTGGTCAGCGCGGCGGCCTGCGCCGCCATCGCCGCCTGGCCGTCGGCGACGCGGCGCGGCGAGACCGCGCTGTCGAGATAGGACCAGACGGGCTTGACGAATTCGGGCTGGGACTGCGTCAGGGCCTCGATCTTCTCGTCGCGTTTCAGGCCGCCCATGGCGCGGTCATAGGTCGCCGGCGCGATCCCGGCGGCCAGCGCGGTGACGCGGAAATCGACCAGGAACTGGGCGAACTTGACGTCCTGCGGCGACAGCTTGGGCTTGTGATGATGGTGCGCCAGGTGCCGCGCAGCGCTCGGCTCCAGCGTGGCGCAGGCGGCGGCGAAGACCAGGCTCGCCATCGCGCCGGCACGCGCCGCGCTGCGCAACGAAAGAGTGAACGGCATAGCGAACCCCGCTGAATCGATCCGTATCTAGCACGCCAAATGGGGCGAAGGTCAGGCGCTTCAGGCGCGGACGGTTACCACGCGGCGCGCCGGCAATTTTTCGCGCTCGCTGTCCCAGCGTCCTGCCGCCGCCAGCGCGACGATGCGCCGGACCAGCAGCGTGGAGACGTCGGCTTCGACGCTGCGTTCCTGGAAGCTGCCGCGCCAGCGCTCGGCACTTTCGATCAGCAGCCGGTCCTGGCGGAAGAGGATCGGCTCCTCATCGCTCCAGGCGAGGCCGGATTCCGGCTTCGAGGTCAGCCATTCCTGGCGGCAGGTGCCGTCGCCGGTCGGAACGAAGTGCATCACGATGGCGGTCGCGCTCGCGCCGACGCCGAAGCTCACCGTGACGCGGTTCGGCAGGTCGAAAGTCAGCCGCACGAAGACGAAGCCGATCGGATCGTCGGGCGAAGCGGTCGGCGGTGCGAAGACCGTCAGCCCGCTCGCCGTGCGGCGCACTTCGTATTGCTGCTCGCGAAAGCCCATCGCCTGGTTGGCGAAGAACTGGCCATGGGTGAAGGGGTGGGCGAAGACCGGGTGGCACCAGTCGACATTGTTCTCGATGCCGGCGAGGGCGGTGCAGGCGAGCGCGACCGTGCCCTGCGTCCAGCCGGTCTTGGCGAAGTCTGCAACCGGCGGCGGCAGGGCCGGCGCGGGTTCGCCGCCGTCGATCCAGACCCAGACATAGCCATCCTGCTCGACGCAGGGATAGCTTTTGACCTCGCAGCCTTTCGGCACGGCGCGCCCTTCAGGCAGCGATGGGATGTGGACGCAGCGGCCGTCGCCGTCATAACGCCAGCCATGGTAGCCGCAGGCCAGGGTGCCGCTCTCGAGCTTGCCCAGCGACAGCGCGACGCCGCGATGGCAGCAGCGATCCAACAGGGCGCGGGCGCGGCCCTCGCCATCGCGGAACAGGACCAGTTGCTGGTCATGCACCCGGGCCGCGAGCGGCTTGTCGGCCAGCCGGGACGCCGGGGCGGCGATGTACCAAAAGCGGCGCGGCAGGGCGCCGGCGTCGTGATGGCCGATTTCGCTCAAGTGGTCCGTGTCCATCGCACCCCCTCCGGCCGCTCTCGGTAAAATGGCGGGCCCGGTGCGCAAAATGAAGGGCCCAGGGGCGATTTTTGGCGGAAAACCGGGTAAATCCGGCCGGTTGACACCCCAGGGCCGCCCGCATAGCTTCCGGCCCTCTTTTGAAAGGCCTTTCGGGGCTTTTTTCAGGGGTCCCTTTCGGGACCGTCGTTTGCGGGGCCTTTGGCCCATACAGGGCTCAAGACCATGAAAGTTCGCAACTCGCTCCGCTCGCTCAAGAAGCGCGACAAGGACTGCCGCGTCGTCCGCCGCAAGGGCCGCGTCTACGTCATCAACAAGAAGAACCCGCGCTTCAAGGCGCGCCAGGGCTAAGCCGCCGCTGTGGTAGCGTTCGTGCGTTTGTGAACAGGCGCGCGACCCTTGGACCTTCCCTCTCCCGACGCCGACATCATCGCCCACGCCGGCGACATCGTGGCCGCGTTGCGCCTGCTCGTGCCGGATGGGGTGGTGAGCGACGCGGCGGGGCTCGCCGCGTTCGACGGCGACGCGCTGACCGCCTATCGCCAGAAGCCGCTCGTCACCGTGCTGCCCAGGACCGCCGAGCAGGTTGCCGCCGTGCTCGCCTATGCCAGTGCGCATAGCGTCCCGATCGTGCCGCGCGGGGCGGGGACATCGCTGTCGGGCGGGGCGCTGCCGCGCGCCGACGGGATCCTGCTCAGCCTGACGCGCATGAACCGGATCCTCGAGATCGATCTGGCGAACCGCTGCGTGGTGACGGAGCCGGGGGTCACGAACCTTGCCGTCACCCGCGCCGTCGAGGGCGCCGGCTTCTATTACGCGCCCGATCCGTCGAGCCAGATCGCCTGCACCATCGGCGGCAATGTGGCGGAAAATTCCGGCGGCCTGCATTGCCTGAAATACGGGCTGACGACCAACAACCTGCTCGGCGTCGAATTCGTGCTGGCATCGGGCGAGCGTGTCAGGCTGGGCGGCAAGGCGCCGGGCGCCTGCGGCCTCGACTTGCTCGGCGTCGTGGCGGGCTCGGAGGGCCTGCTCGGCGTCGTCGTCGAGGCGACGTTGCGCATCCTGCCGAAGCCGCCGGCGACGCGGACGTTGCTGGCGGCGTTCGCCTCCGTGCCGGCGGCCGGACAGTGCGTCGCCGACATCATCGCCGCCGGCATCGTGCCCGCCGCCATGGAGTTCATGGACCGGCGCTGCATCGAAGCGGTCGAGGCGCATTCGGCGCCCGGCTATCCGCGCGACGCCGAGGGCGTCCTGATCATCGACGCCGACGGCATCGCCGCCGAGGTCGATCATGCGACGCAGCGGATCGCGCAAATCGCGCGCGCCAACGGCGCCCTGGTACGCGAGGCGGAGGGCGAGGCGGCGCGCGCCAGGCTGTGGGCCGGGCGCAAGGCGGCGTTCCCGGCGATGGGGCGGCTCGCCCCCGACATGCTGTGCATGGACGGCACGATCCCGCGTCGCAAGCTGCCGGAGGTCCTGGCGCGCATGGCCGAGATGGCGAAGGAATACCGGCTCGGCTTCTGCAATGTCTTCCACGCCGGCGACGGCAATTTGCACCCGCTGATCATCTTCGACTGCATGAAGCCGGGCGAACTCGACCGTGCCGAGGCGTTCGGCGCCGCGATCCTGCGGCTCTGCGTCGAGGTCGGCGGCGTGCTCACCGGCGAGCACGGCGTCGGCGTCGAGAAACGCGACCTGATGCCGGCGATGTTCACGCAAGCCGATCTCGCCCAGCAGCAGCGCCTCAAATGCGCCTTCGACGGCGGCGGTCTGCTCAATCCCGGCAAGGTGTTTCCGACGCTGTCGGCCTGCGTCGAGGGCGGCCACATGCATGTCAAGGACGGCAGGCTGCCTTATCCCAACCTGGCGCGTTTCTGAACCATGCCGACCATCGCCGCTTCCTCCGAGCAGGACATCGTCGACGCGGTGCGGATGGCGCGCGACTGGAAATCGCCGCTCGAGATCGTGGCCGGCGGCAGCAAGCAGGCCTATGGCCGCGCCGTCGTGAGCATGGGTTCGGTGCTCGACGTCTCGGGGCTCACGGGCATCATCGCCTATGAGCCGGAAGAGCTGATTCTCACCGCCGCGCCGGGCACGCCAGTGGTGGAGATCGAGGCGGCGCTGGCCGAAAAGGGCCAGAGGCTGGGCTTCGAGCCGCCGGACTGGGGGCCGCTGCTGGGCCAGCCGGCGGGCCTTGGCACCATCGGCGGCGCGATTTCGTGCGACGTGAGCGGTTCGGCGCGCCTGCGCTGCGGCGCGGTGCGCGATCACCTGCTCGGCTTTCGCGGCGTCAATGGGCTCGGCGAGGCGTTCAAGGCCGGCGGCAAGGTGGTCAAGAACGTCACGGGCTTCGACCTGCCCAAGCTGGTGTGCGGCGCCTTCGGCACGCTGTGCGTGCTCAGCGAAGTGACGCTGAGGGTGTTTCCGAAGCCGCCGCTGTCGACGACGCTGGCGGTGCGCGCGCTGTCGCCCGAGGACGGTTTCGCCCTGCTGCGCAAGGTGTGGTCGTCGCCGCTCGACGCGACGGGTCTTGCCTTCAGCCACGGCACGGCGCTGATTCGCCTCGAAGGGGAGAAGGAGCCGCTCGCCGAGAAATGCGCTCTGCTGCACTCGCTGATCGGCGCGCAGGAGGTGGCTGAGATCGCCGAAGGCGAGATCGCTTTCCGCGCCATCGGCAGCGGCGAGATGTTCGCCGACACGCCTTACGACGTTTGGCGCGCCTATGTGCCGCCGGCCGGCGCGGCCGCGGTGGCGGCCGAACTCGATTCGCCGCTGTGGCTGGCCGACTGGGCCGGCGGGCTTTTGTGGATCGGCACCGTCCCGGGCACGGACGGCGTGCGCGAGATCGTCAGGCGTGCCGGCGGGCACTGCGTGCTGCTGCGGGCCGACGAGGAGACGCGCGAGCGCCTCGCCGTGTTCGAGCCCGAGGCGGCCGGCCGCGCCGCGCTGACGCGCAGCGTGAAAGACGCGTTCGATCCGCTCGGCCTGTTCAATCCCGGCCGGATGTGGCCCGCCGCCGGGGACGGCGTCTAGATGCGCACGCATTTCACGCCGACCCAGCTCACCGATCCGCATATCGCCGAAGCCGAGAAGAATTTGCGCGCCTGCGTCCATTGCGGCATCTGCACCGCGACCTGCCCGACCTATGTGCTGCTCGGCGACGAGCGCGACGGGCCGCGCGGCCGCATCGTGATGATGCAGAACATGCTGGAGAAGGGCGGCGCGCCCGACGCCGAAACCGTGCTGCATGTCGATCGCTGCCTGTCGTGTCTCGCCTGCCGCACCGCCTGTCCGTCGAGCGTCGACTATGCGCGGCTGGTCGACGAGGCGCGGGCGCATATCCAGACCCATTACCGCCGCCCGCTCGGCGACAAATTCCTGCGCTGGCTGATCGCCACCGTGATGCCGCGGCCGGCGCTGGTGCGGGCGGGGGTTTTCCTGGCGCGGTTGTTCGCGCCGCTCGCCGCCGTGCTGCCCGGGCGCCTCGGCGTCATGGCGCGGATCGGCGCGGCGGCGCCGGCGCAGCGCGGCGAGGGGCCGCTGCGCGCCATCCTGCCCAATGCGCGGCGCATCGCGCTGCTGCCGGGCTGCGTGCAGGCGGCGCTGGCGCCCGATATCGACGGCGCGGTGGCGCGGCTGCTGGCACGGCGCGGCATCGAGCTGGTGCCGCTGGAGGGCGCCGGCTGCTGCGGCGCGCTGGTGCACCATCTGGGCCGCAGCGAAGACGCCAAGAACTGGGCGCGGCGCGCCGTCGACGCGTTCGAGCGCGCCGGCGGGCCTGAGGCCTTCGACGGCGTGCTGATCACGGCGACAGGTTGCTCTTCGCATCTCAAAGACCTGACGCATCTTTTCCTCGACGATCCGTTGTGGCTGCCGCGGGCGCGGGCCCTGGCGGGCGCGGCGCGCGACCTGCTCGATCTCATTGCTCCAGGGCCGGCGGCACCGCCGCGGCATCTGCGCGTCGCCTGGCACGCTGCCTGTTCGTTGCAGAACGGCTTGAAGCTCGGCGGCAAGGCCGAGGCGCTGCTGGCGGCGGCCGGCTTCGATGTCGCTGCCATTCCCGAAGGCCATCTTTGCTGCGGCTCGGCCGGCAGCTATGCCATTTTGCAGCCCGAGATCGCGGGCAGCCTGCGGGCCCGCAAGCTGGGCAACATCGCCGGCCTCGGCGCAGACATCGTCGCCAGCAGCAATATCGGCTGCCTGTCGCATCTGGCGGGCCCCGACGCGCCGCCACTGGTGCATCTGGCCGAGCTGCTGGACTGGGCCGAGGGCGGTCCGGTGCCGGTGGCGCTGGCGCGGCATGCCGGGTAGAATTGCGCCATGCGCCTGTTGCCGTTCCTGCTCGCCGCTTTCCTGCCGCTGGCCGCCGCCGCCGCGCCGGTCAAGCCGCCGCTCGAGACCCTGTTCGGGCAGCTGCAGCATGCCGGCTCGCCCGAAGAGGCCAAGCCGATCGAGGACAAGATCGGCGGCATCTTCCTCGCCTCGGGCAGCGCCAGCATCGAACTGTTGATGTCGCGCGGCAGCGCGGCGCTGGCGGCCGGCGACAAGGACACCGCCAAGCAGATCTTCGACGCCGTCACCGACGTCGCGCCGAACTATGCCGAGGGCTGGCACGCGCGGGCCAATCTGCAGCGCAGCGCCAACGACGATTCCGGCGCCATGCTGTCGCTCGAACATGTCATCCTGCTCAATCCGCGCCAGTTCGCGGCGCTCTACGAACTCGGCAACCTGCTCGAGGATTACGGCAACAAGGCCGGCGCGCTGAAGCTCTATCGCAAGGCGCTCGAACTCGATCCCCAGCTCGAAGGCGCGCAGAAGCACGTCGACGCCCTGACGCGCGACGTCGAGGGCCAGGGGATTTAGGGCTTCTCGCCGGCGCGCACGATCGGGCACCGCCGACGGCTGTGTTTTCGATCGCGTCATTTCGGACAGACTCCAGGCGCGGCCTGAATCGCGAATGTCTTCGCGACGGCACTGCGGGCTACGGATGCAATTGTCGGGATATAGCGGAAGTGTGGTGTAGACCGACTCGGTTCAAGGGGTGCGCGAAAATAATTCCGCGCGAGACTTATCGAACACGAGATTTGCGCGGAGCCGCGCAGAGCGGGGAAATTTTCGCTGCAGCGTGTCGATAAGTCGGCGCGTGCGCCGCAGCGAAGGATATTTTCTTGCCGCGAAAATAATTATTCCCGCGCCGCGGCGGCCGCGGATCAGCTCTTCTTGGGGCCGACGAAGGCGACGCGCAGCAGGTTGGTCGAGCCCGGGGTGCCGAGCGGCACGCCGGCGGTGACGACGATCTTGTCGCCGGGCTTGGCGAAGCCTTCCTGCCAGGCGATGCGCGCCGCGCGGTCGACGACGTCGTCGAGGTCGTGCGCGTCCTCGGTGGTGACGCAGTGCAGGCCCCAGCCCAGCGCCAGGCGGCGCGCGGTCTCGAGCAGCGGCGTCAGGACGACGATCGGCGCCTCGGGCCGCTCGCGCGCCGCACGCATCGCGGTCGAGCCGGATTTTGTCCAGCAGACGACGGCGCGGGCATGCATGGTGTGCGTCACCTGGTGCACCGCCGCCATGATGGCGTCGGCCGTGGTCTCTTCCGGCGCGTTGCGCTGCGCCTCGACGATGGAGAGATAGAGCGGATCGTTCTCCACCGACTGGGCGATGCGGTCCATCATCTGCACCGCCTCGATGGGATAGGCGCCGGAGGCGGTCTCGGCCGACAGCATCACCGCGTCGGCGCCTTCGAACACGGCGGTGGCGACGTCGCTGACCTCGGCGCGGGTTGGCACCGGCGCGCCGATCATCGATTCCAGCATCTGGGTCGCGACCACCACCGGCTTGCCGGCGCGGCGGGCGGCGCGGATGATCTGCTTCTGGCGCCCCGGCACCGCTTCCAGCGGCAACTCGACGCCAAGGTCGCCGCGCGCCACCATCAGCGCGTCGGCCATCTCGAGGATCTCCGACAGCCATTCCAGCGCCTTGGGCTTTTCGATCTTGGCAAGCACGGCGGCGCGGCCGGCGACGATCTTCTTGAGCTCGGCGACGTCGTCCGGACGCTGCACAAAGGACAGCGCGATCCAGTCGACGCCGAGATTGAGCGCCGCGTCCAGGTCGGTGCGGTCCTTCGGCGTCATCGCCGAGACCGGGAGCAGCGTATCGGGCAGATTGACGCCCTTGCGGTCCTTGATCTCGCCGCCGACCATGACGATGGCGTCGGCGTAGTAATCTTTCACCGTCAGGAGTCTTAAACGAATCTTGCCGTCGTCGATCAGCAGCGTGTGCCGCATCTTCATCGCCGCGAAGACTTCGGGATGCGGGATCGGAATGTCGTTCGGATCGTCGGCCACGACCTTGCGCACGAAGCGGACCTGCTCGCCCTCTTTCAGGATGCGCGCGCCGCCGGGCAGGGTGCCGAGGCGGATCTTGGGGCCCTGCAGGTCGACCAGGATGCCGATGGGGCGGCCGACCTCGACCTCCTGCGCCCGCACCGCCCGGTGCAGGTCGGCGAGGGCGGTGTGCGAGGTGTGGCTCATATTGATGCGGAAGACGTCGACGCCGGCGTCGAACAGGGCGCGGATGCGCTCCGGCGCCGCGGTGGCGGGGCCCAGGGTGGCGACGATCTTGGTCTTGCGGCGGCGTCTCATGATCTCTTCCGAAAAGCGCTACTCAGTCCGACAGCGATTGGGTGAAATCGAGCCGGTTGCCGGTGTCGATCTCGAAAAATCCGCGCCGGTCGAAGCCCCGCTCGGTGCAGCCGCCGCGTCCGACGATCGAGAAACGGTCCACCGTCCCGACGCAGAAGCTCTTGCCGCCGTCCCAGGTTCCGACCGCCCCGTCCGTCGCATACAGGTAGTAATAGCGTGCGAGAAGCTTCCCGGCGATCAGTTCGGCGCATTTTTTGGGCCCGACATGCCACCAGCCTTCGCTGATCCAGCGCGTCCCATTGAAGCGGCCGACGGCGACCTTGGCGGCGCGGGCGCCCTTGTTGCAGACGTTCAGGCCCGCATCGGCAGGACCGGCGAGCGCGACCAGGACGGCGAGGGCAAGAGCGATCCGCATGGTTGTATTAAAGGCCTACCGCTTCGCTATATGAGGCCCGGTTTTGTGGGCCTATCGCTTCGCTACGTGAGGCCCGGTTTTGTGAGCCTATCGCTTCGCTATATGAGGCCCGTGGTTATTTAAAGGCCTATCGCTCCGCTATATGAGGCCCGATTTTGAAGGCCTACCGCTTCGCTGCATGAGGCCAGGTGTCGCGCATGGCCGCAGCCCTGTCAACGCGCTTGCCGGGGCGCGGCGGGGGCACGATGATCGCCGTTCCATGACGGACCAGCCCTTCGAGCTTGTGAAACCGGCGCGGGACGATGCGCCGCTGCTGTTGCTGTGCGATCACGCCTCGAACGCCCTGCCGCCCGCCTATGGCACGCTGGGGCTGGCGCCGGAGCTGTTCGCCACCCACATCGCCAGCGACATCGGGGCGGCGGCGGTGACGCGGGCGCTGGCCGCTGCGTTCGGCGCCCCTGCGGTCCTGGCGCGCTGGTCGCGGCTCCTGATCGACCTCAATCGCGGCGAGGACGATCCCACCCTGATCATGCAGCTGTCGGACGGCAGCGTGATCCCGGGCAATGCCGGAATCGACGCCGGCGAATCCGGCAGACGCATCGCGCAATTTTTTTCACCCTACCATGCCGCCATCGCCGGCGAGATCGCGCGGCTCGCGGCGCGGGGCGTCGTGCCGGTGCTGGTCTCGATGCACAGTTTCACGCCGGTGTGGAAGGGGCGGGCGCGGCCGTGGCAGATCGGCATCCTGTGGGACCGCGACGGCCGGCTGGCGCGGCCGCTGATCGAGGCCTGCGCCGCGGCGGGGTTTGCGGTCGGCGACAACGAGCCCTATGACGGCGAGCTCGAGAACGATTGCCTTTATCGCCACGGCACGATGCTGGGCCTGCCGCATGTGCTGATCGAAATCCGGCAGGATCTGATCGGCGATGCGGCGGCGGCGCGGGCGTTCGCCGGGCGGCTGAAGCCGATCCTGGAACAGGCATTGGCCCGGATGGGACCGCCGGCGCACCACTTCACCCGGCCGCTGCCGGCAAAAGGATCGACGACCATGGACGAACTGACGCGCGAACGGCTCGAAGCCGCCGCTTTCCGCCGGCTGGTGGCGCATCTGCGCGCCCGCACCGAGGTGCAGAACATCGACCTGATGACGCTGGCCGGCTTCTGCCGCAATTGCCTGGGCGATTGGTACCGCGAGGCGGCGGCGGAGCAGGGCATCGCGCTGGACAAGGACGCGGCCCGCGAAATCGTCTACGGCATGCCGCCGGCGGAATGGAAAAGGCGCTATCAGAAGGACGCCACGGCGGAGCAGCAGGCGGCTTTCACGGCGGCGCAAAAGACTCACAGCTAAGGCCGTTGCCGCGGTTGCGCCGGCCCCGACCGGCCCCTAATTGTCATGGCCCGTGACTGCGGGCCATTTGTTTGTTGGAGGTTGCCTTGGCCAAATCCGGCTTCGCGAAAGAGCATCTCAGGTCCTTCATCGAGCGCATCGAGCGGCTCGAGGAGGAGAAGAAGACTCTGGCCGACGACATCCGCGAGGTCTATTCCGAGGCCAAGGGCACCGGCTTCGACACCAAGGTGATGCGCCAGGTCGTCCGCCTGCGCAAAATGGAGAACGCGGAGCGGCAGGAGTTAGAATCGCTCTTGGAGACCTATAAGCGCGCGTTGAATATGATCGATTGAGATCATGCGGGTGTCGGCTCAGCCTCGGCCGTTATATCCAATGTCATGGCCCCGATAGTTACAAGATGAATCTCGACATTTTCTGCGGCGCGTCTGATCAAGCCGGCGCGACGGCGCAGTACAAAAAGATATTTTTCAACTTGCTCCTTGTTGGGTCGGTAAAGTTCGGAGGCGCCGCGCAGAAGGAGCGCCCGGTCGGCTACATGGAATGTTTTGTATAGTGTCCTTGCAACTTGTCCAGCGAGCCCGGGAGGTAGTCGCGTTGCCATTTTCGCCCTGATAAGGAGGTCGTCCACAAATTTTGGCGATATTACTTGCCGAAATTGCTCTAACGGCATCTCGATCTGAGATTTTCCATCCAATGCAAGTCGCTCGATGGCGCGCTCCAAAATACCCGCGACGAAATCAAGCTCGTCTGCAGCGTGCTCAAGCCAAAGGCACAAATCTATCGCCTCTGCCACACGATCTTCACTGCGTAGCGCGTCATCGCGCTTACGGGTCAATTCAGCTTGATATTGCGTGCCAATCACTACCGCAACGGCCGCGACAATCGCTGCCGTGAATGCACCATAAAATTCTGGAGCGCCGTTGCTGCCCCAAATTAAAAATGGAATTGCGCCAGAGAGGCCGAGAACGGCTGTGACAGATCCAATAATAACATACCGGAAATAAGCTAGCGCGGTCATTTGCGTCGCTCCCGCATCTCGGTCCAGTCGAGAATGGAAGCTATCGGCCGTCGAGCCGGGACTCAACTTCTGCCGGAGCGCAGGTCTTAACCCGCCGCCTGCCGCGCCTCGTCGCTTTTCGCCTCGCCGGCGGCCGTTTCCGGCTCATCGGGTTCGAGGCCCAGTTCCTTCAGCTTGCGGTACAGCGTCGAGCGGCCGATGCCGAGGCGGCGGGCGACTTCGGACATGTGGCCGTCATAGCGCGAGATCGCCATGCGGATGACCTCGGATTCGATGTCTTCGAGCCGGCGCATATGGCCGGCGACGTCGGTGCCGCTGATCGCGTAGGGCGAGGCATGCGCCAGGACCGGCGCGCCATGCGCCACCGCGTGCTGCGAGGCCGGCATGGCGCTGGAGGCGGCGGCGACGGTGGAGCGCGGCGCCTTGGCTTCGATGCCGAGGGCGGCGGCGATCTGCGGGAAATCGATGGTGTCGAGCAGCGTGCCGTCGCACAACACGACGGCGCGGAAGATAGTGTTCTCCAGCTGGCGAACATTGCCCGGCCAGTTGAATGTCTCGAGCAGCGCGGCGGCCTCGGGCGTCAGGCCGGCGACCGGCTTGTTCTCCTCGGCGGCGAAGCGGGTGATGAAATGGCGGGCGAGCGCGGGGATGTCGTCGCGCCGGTCGCGCAGGGACGGCACGAAGATCGGAAAGACGTTGAGGCGATAGAACAGGTCCTCGCGGAACTGCCCGTCGCGCGCCAGTGCCGCGAGATCGCGGTTGGTCGCCGAGATGATGCGGACGTCGACCTTGACCGGGCGCTTGGAGCCGACCGGATCGACCTCGCCTTCCTGCAGCGCGCGCAGCAGCTTGACCTGCATGTCGAGGCGCAGTTCGCCGATCTCGTCGAGAAACAGCGTGCCGCCGTCGGCTTCCTGGAACTTGCCCAGATGCTTGTCGCTGGCGCCGGTGAAGGAGCCTTTCTCGTGGCCGAACAGGATCGATTCGATCAGGTTCTCGGGGATGGCGCCGCAATTGACGGTGATGAACGGCCGCCCGGCGCGCTCGGACGAACCCTGGATGGCGCGTGCGATCAGCTCCTTGCCGGCGCCGCTCTCGCCTTCGATCAGGATCGGGATATTGGACTGCGCCGCGCGGGTGCCGAGGCGGAAGACCTGCTTCATCTCGGCCGAAGTGGCGACGAGGTCGTCGAACGACAACCGGTTGTCGGTCTTCTTCTTGAGGCGCGTGACCTCGCCCGACAGCGTGCCGATCTTGAGCTGGTTGCGGATCGAGATCGCGATGCGCTCGGGGCTCGCCGGCTTGACGAGGAAATCGTTGGCGCCGGCGCGCATGGCTTCGACCGCCGAATCGATGCCGCCCTTGGCGGTCAGCACGATGACGGGCAGGTCCGGGTTGCCCGGGCGCAGCTTGGCGAGGACTTCGATGCCGCCCATGTCGGGCATCACGAGGTCGAGCAGCATCAACGCGATCTGCTCGCCCTTGGGGCCGTTGATGAGCTCGAGCGCGGGGGCGCCGCCGGGCGCGGTGACGACATGCATGCCCGAGCGCGAGATCGCAGCCTCCAGGAGCCGGCGCTGGACCGGATCGTCATCGACAACGAGAATCGTCTGCGCCATGGCATGCCCCGAAATTGAACAGGGCGGATATTCGCAGCCGAGCGGTAAATGCCGCGTTTAAGTTCTCATTTTGCGACACATGCTGACGATATGGTGAATGGATCGTAAACGCAGCGGCGGGCGCTATGCCGGCGCCGATCTGGCATGGGATATCCGATGAAACCGTCGATGCTCGCCGTGTTTGCCGCCGCGGCTTTGGGGCTCGCGGCCCCTGCCGGCGCCGCGCCGGCGACGAAATTCACCCTGATCGACAACCGCGTCTTCATCCCGGTGGCGCTGGAAGGCCATGGCGCCTACGCCTTTATCCTCGACACCGGCGCGCCGGGATTTTCGATCTCCACGCCGGTCATGCGCAGCATCGGCGCCAGGGCGGAAGGCAGCGAGACCGGCAGCGGCGCCGGCGAAGGCACCGAGACCGCGTTCCAGACCCATGTCGGCGACCTCGCGATCGGGGCGGCGCATTGGCGGCACGCGGCGGTGGACGCGCAGTCGTTCCAGGCGCTGAACGACGTCATCGGCTTCACGCGGTTCGACGGCGTCGCCGGCAAGCCGGTGTTCGACCGTTTCGTCGCCGACATCGATTTCCGGACTTCGGAAATCCACTTCGCGGATCCGGCGCGCTTCGCCGTGCCGCCCGGCGCTCTGGTCCTGCCGTTCGAGTTCTACCAGGGCTTCCTGCCCATCGTGCCGGGCAGCATCGGCGGGGTGCGCGGGAAATTCCTGGTCGATCTCGGCGATCGCTCGGCGCTGACCTTGTTCGGGCCGTTCTGGCGGGCGCATCGCCTGGATACCGCGTTCGGCAAGACGGTCACGGCGCTGACCGGCTACGGCATCGGCGGACCGATCCGCTCGCTGGTGGCGCGGGCGCCGGCGTTCGCGTTCGGGCCGGCGCATGCGGCCGGCGTCATCGTGCGGCTGTCGCTGCAGAAGACGGGAGGCTTCGCGGATCCCAATCTCGCCGGCAGCATCGGGACGGCGCTGTTGAAGCGATTCCACGTCTTTATCGATTATCCGCACCGGCGCTTCGTTCTGGTTCCACTGACGGACGCACCCGACGCCTATGACCGCACGGGCCTGTGGCTCGGCCGGCACGGCACAGAGTTCGAGATCTACGATGTGGTGCCGGGCACGCCGGGCGCGGCCGCGGGCCTGCGCGCCGGCGACATCGTCACGGCGATCGATGCGGTGCCGGTGGCCAAGCTCGATCTCTTCGCGGTGCGGGCGCGCTGGCGCGATCCGGCCACCACGGCGGCCATCACGCTGGTCTATCGGCGCGGCGGCAAGGCGGGCGAAGCGCGGTTGCGCCCGGCGGAGATCCTGCCGCACACTTAGCGCCATGAGCGAGGCGCGCCGCGACTATTGGGACTTCTTCGCCGACGACGCGCAGCGCACCGGCTCGGTGCTTTACGCCCGGCTGGCGGCGGGGATCGGGCAGGACGCCGAGTTGAAGGCGCTGGCGGCGCGGGCGCGTCTCGGCCAGCCGCATGCCAACATGATCCTGGGCGCGGTGCATTTTCTTCTGCTGCGCGGCGCGGATGCTGCGTTGCGGCGGTTCTACCCATCGGTGGGGGGCACGGTTTCGGCGGCGGACGAAGACCCGTTCGCGGATTTCCGCGCCTTCGTGCTGGCGCATGTGCGCGAAATCGAACCCTTGATCGCGACGCGTGTCACCAACACCAACGAAGTGGGGCGCAGCGCGCTGCTGCATCCGGGCTTTCGCGCCGTGGCAGCCGGCGCGCCGCTGTCGCTGATCGAGATCGGGCCGAGCGCGGGGCTCAACCTGATCTGGGACAAATATGGCGTGCGCTACCGGCGGGACGGCAAGACCGCGGCGACGGTGAACGACGGCGCGGCGCTGGTCATCGACTGCGAATTGCGCGGCGAAGGGATGCCGCCGCTGGGCGCTGTGCCGGCGGTCGGCGGCCGCGTCGGGCTGGAGCTCAATCCGGTCGACCTCGCGAAGGCCGACGATCGCGACTGGCTGAGGGCGCTGATCTGGCCGGACCAGGTGGCGCGGCTCGTGCGGCTGGACCGCGCCATCGCGCTGTTCGCCCGCGAGAGGCCGGAGATCCGTGCCGGCGATGCGCTGGCGCTGCTGCCGGACGCGCTGGCGGCGGTGCCGCGCGATCAGGTCCCTTGCGTCTATCACACCATCGCGGTCTATCAGTTCTCCCACGAGATGCGCGAGGCGCTGGAGAGCATCCTCACCGTTGCCGGCCTGCGCCGGCCGGTTTGGCGGCTGTCGTTCGAATATGACGGCGCGCTCTATGTTCTTTCCGTCATCCACTACAGCGACGGCGCGCGGACGCAAACGCGGCTGGCAAGTTGCCACCCGCACGGGACGTGGATGGAGTGGTGCGCGTAAACGCGGCTTGAGTGGCTGGCATAAACCGTCAGAATGGCGCCATGAGCGATACGCCGATCATGCCGCCGATCCCGGGCGAACTGCCGGACACCGAAAAGCAGATGTTCAACCTCGCGGCCACCGAGGGGCCGCTGGCGGGGTTCGACGGCGCGCCGCCGCCGGCGCCCAAATGGTTCGAGGACGCGGTCGCGATTGCGCCCGAGAGCTGTTTCGTCACGGTCGAGGGCGCGAAAATCCATTATCTGCGCTGGGGCGACCGCACGCGGCCGGGCCTGTTGCTGGTCCACGGCAACGCGGCGCACGCCCATTGGTGGGACTTCATCGCGCCGTTCCTGGCCCGCGACTACCACGTCGCGGCGATGGACCTGTCGGGCATGGGCGACAGCGACTGGCGGCCGGGCGGCTATTCCATGGACCTGTTCGCGCGCGAGGAGATCGCGGTCTGCGAGGACGCGGGGATGTTCAAGCTCGATGAACCCCCGGTGATCGTGGCGCACAGTTTCGGCGGCTTCGTCACCATGCTGACGGGCGGGCTCTATGGCGACCGGCTGGCGGGGGTGGTGATCGTCGATTCGCCGGTCAACCCGCCGGACCGGCCGGGCGGGCCGCCCAACCGGGTGATCAAACCGCATCACATCTATCCCTCGCTCGGCGCCGCCATGGCGCGCTTTCGGCTGATGCCGCCGCAGACCTCGGAGAACCTCTACCTGGTCGACTGGGTGGCGCGGCACTCCCTGAAGGAGGTGCCGGACGAGGGCGGCCAGAGCGGCTTCACCTGGAAGTTCGATCCGGCGATCTGGCAGCGATTTTCCATCGGCGACACGGCCGAGCGGCTGAAGGCCACGCGCTGCCGCATCGCCGTGTTCCGGGGCGAGCATTCCGTGCTGCTGCCGCCCTCGATCGGCGAATACATGTTCAACCTGCTCGGCCGCGCCGCCCCGGTGGTCGAAATCCCCCAGGCCCAGCATCACATCATGCTGGACCAGCCCCTGGCGCTGGTCGCAGCCCTCAGGGCCCTCCTGGCCGACTGGGAGCACTCCACCGCGACGCGTCGGACAGGCTGACAGGCCGTACGCGCGAGCGTGAGGCCCAGGATCAGGCCGTACGCGCGAGCGTGAGGCCCACGGAAAAGCGGCGTTTTGCGCGTTGCCGGGCGAGGGCCGATTGCTATAGTCCTGCCGACCGATTTGAGGACCAGACATGGCCGGACACGACGATTCGCATGGCGACTACAAGCCGGGCTCGATGGATATGAGCCAGCATATCAAGGCCTATGCGGGCTTTCTTTCGTTCACCAAATGGTCGCTGATCGGCATCCTCCTGATCATGGTGTTCATGGCCCTCTTCCGGACCCATTGAACCAGGCACAGCCATGAAACTCGCCATCCTCAAGGAGCGCCAGGGCGGCGAGAGCCGCGTTGCCGCTTCGCCCGATACCGTCAAGAAATTCATCGGGCTGGGCCTTGCGGTGGCCGTCGAGGCCGGCGCCGGGGCCGCGGCGCGGGTGTCCGATGCGGATTTCACCGCCGCCGGCGCGACCATCGCGCCCGACGCGGCCGCGGCGCTCGCCGGCGCCGATATCGTCCTCAGCGTGCGGGCGCCGGACGGGGCGCAGATCTCACAGATGAAGGCGGGCGCGGTGCTGGCGGCGCTGCTCGCTCCGTACACGGACAAGGACACGCCGGCGAAGCTGGCGGCGCAGGGCGTCGATGCCTTCGCGATGGAGTTCCTGCCGCGCATTTCGCGGGCCCAGTCGATGGACGTGCTGTCCAGCCAGGCCAACCTCGCCGGCTACAAGGCGGTGATCGACGCCGCCGCCACCTTCGGCCGCGCCATGCCGATGATGATGACCGCGGCCGGCACCATCGCGCCGGCGCGGGTGCTGGTGATGGGCGTCGGCGTCGCCGGGCTGCAGGCCATCGCCACGGCGCGGCGGCTGGGCGCCATCGTCTCGGCCACCGATGTGCGCCCCGCGACCAAGGAGCAGGTGGAATCGCTCGGCGCCACCTTCGTCGCGGTGATGGACGACGAGTTCAAGAACGCCCAGACGGCGGCGGGCTATGCCAAGCCGATGTCGGCCGAATACCAGGCCAAGCAGGCCGCCCTGATCGCCGAGACGATCAAGAAGCAGGACATCGTCATCACCACGGCGCTGATCCCGGGCCGGGCGGCGCCGGTGCTGGTGACCGAGGCCATGGTCAGGACGATGAAGCCGGGCTCGGTGATCGTCGATTTGGCGGCGGAGCAGGGCGGCAACTGCCCGCTGACCAAGCCGAACGAGGTCTACGAGATCCACGGCGTGACGATCATGGGTTACACGAACCTGCCGGGGCGGCTGGCGGTGGACGCGTCGTCGCTCTATGCGCGCAACCTGTTCAACTTCATTGCACTGATCGTCGACAAAAAGACCGGTGCGCTGGCGCTCAACTGGGACGACGAGATCGTCAAGGGTGCCGGGCTGACGCGCGGCGGGCAGATTGTTCATCCCAGTTTGAAGGCCTGAGCCATGGACCTCGTCGATCCCATCGTTTTCCGCCTGACGATCTTCGTGCTGGCGATCTTCGTCGGCTATTTCGTGGTCTGGGGCGTGACGCCGGCGCTGCACACGCCGCTGATGGCGGTGACCAACGCGATTTCGTCGGTGATCGTGGTGGGGGCTTTGATCGCGGTGGCGGTGCCGGCGCTGGGCGCGGCGTCGTGGATATCCAAGGGGCTCGGCTTCGGGGCGCTGGTGTTGGCGAGCGTCAACATCTTCGGCGGCTTCCTCGTCACCTCGCGCATGCTCGCGATGTACAAGAAAAAAGAGAAGCCCACGCCCTCAAGTAGCGCAGCGGCAGGGCAGTCGAAATGAGCCC
>Ga0210397_10000575_pt1 | contig 24597 bp, 24 predicted proteins | sample IncBWH2OmetaG_FD_160126 | JGI IMG/M metagenome (GOLD analysis project Ga0210397, IMG submission 160126) | Forest soil microbial communities from Barre Woods Harvard Forest LTER site, Petersham, Massachusetts, United States - Inc-BW-H-2-O ...
TTCGTGACCCCATCCAGAGGGCCCGCGCTCGGATTGCGACGAGAACCAACTTGGTTGTCATGTGACCTAAGCCCACGGCGGATGCGCCGTGGGCTTAGACGCTAGCGCATGCGGGCCATGGGAGAACACGTTCCTAGTTGTTTTCGAATTAGGACACTGCCCAAATTCAGCTTGGGACACGAAGTCTTACCCGGCCGCGCACGGATTAGATTGGCAACGCCCGAAACTCTCAGAGATGCTGACCGAAGGTCCGTTGAGGGTCAGACTCGGAATAGCTCGCGATGAGCACAATGGGTCCGCTTTGCCCCGAGCAGCAGACTCAAGAAGAGACGTTGGAGGAGGTCTGCGTCGGGCCAACAAGAGACATTCCATGCGAGGGCGTGGCAATTGGGCTTAGAGGTTGTTTCGCAAGAAATCGGCCACCTCGGTCTCGACCCGGCGATGGATCGCGGCGCGATCGACCCCTGCGGCGTCCTTGCAGGCGGCGGGCAATAGCTCCGCAATCGCGGGCGGGCAGGGATCGAAAAAAACAAAATGTCCACCAGGCACACTCTCCTGCCGCGGCGGGCGCGGCAATGCCGCGGCTAGCGCAAAGATATTGCCTTCCGCGGCGAGTTCACTGTGTTCGGCACGATAAAGCAGCACCGGCATCCGCACGGCGGTCAGCGCGTCCCGATCGAACAGGGCGCCGAGCGGGTCCATCAGCACGAGCGCCTTCGCCGGAAGCACGTCGGCGGCTCGCCCTAAGATCGCGTCCGCGGCTTCCCCTAAGATGAAGTGCGGGGTGTTATTCGTGTCGATGCCGTCACAGACGAGCGGATCGTCGGTGCGACCGCGGCAGTATGAAACGAGGTGGGCAAGGTCCGGTGTTGCGCCGGCGGCGAGGAGCGCCACCGGGCCGCCAAACGAGTGGCCGGCAATGCCCAGCCGCGAGCGATCCGCTTGCGCGGCGAAGCGGTGGTCGGCGAGCACCTGATCGAGAGCTTGATGCAGTTGTCGCGGTCGATCCCGGAAGGGCCTGGCCCCGGAATGGAACGGCGCGATGACGATAAAGCCCTGTCGTGCCAGCGAGGCAATCAGATCGCGGAGATGCAGGGGGGTTCCGCCGCGAGCGTCGCCGTGTGAGAACAGCAGAACCGGGAACGCCTTCGCGGTGGCGATCGGTGCGTCAAGACTAGCGTGGATGGTATAGGGCCCGGCCTCGAACGGGGCTTCGGCGACGTCGGTCGGGTAGGCTACCAGAACCTCGAACGGGACTGTCTCAAACGGGACTGCGCCCTGCACGACGACGCGCGCCACGCCCGCGTGATACGGATCATCCGCGCGCGCAGGCGAGAGGCTGCCGGCGAGTGGCACAAGCAGCGAAAGCGCGATCGCCGTTGCGAGAACGAGTAATCCGGCAGGGCCGGCAGATCGCTTGCTCATGGTAGTTATTCCTCGCCTAATGCGGTGAATGCTGTTCCGGTTTGAGCATCGAGCCGGTGCGGCTCGTACTCGCGAACAACATATAGCAAGGTACCAACGTACCAGTCAAAGTATGGCAGCGGCGCTGGCGATCTAGCGTTCGAGGTCTCCTGTGGGTCAAAGGCCGAAAGTCTCATTCGGAGCAAATCTGGTCTGCACTACCGCAGATAGCAGACATCGATTTCAGCCGCTAAGATTTCTCAGTCGGGCCATTTCCGGACTCATGCATCGCAGCAATTGCCCCTCGAGCAGGCTTACTACAGACCAAGGTCGAATTTACCGGGCGGACCGCAGGGCTAATTTTTGAATTTGCAAGACCGTGCCAATTGAGCGATGTCCGATCCCGCGATGCCGAACGGTTGGCGCCGCTCGCCATCCAGGGCCGGCCTCCGACAGCCGGCACGGGCGGGATGCGCGCAAAGACGCCGCCGTCCCAGCCAAACAAGAAAATCGCAGTCGATGCCACCATCCACTTTCGTGGATGGAGATGAAACGCCTTCCAGAAGGGGCCCGCCTGACGGGCCTTAAGGAGATTCATCATGACGACATTAGACATAACTGCGGGCCCGCTGCCGGAAGCTGAGCACCAGAAGCAATTGCGCCGCGCGTTAATCGCAAGCACGGTAGGCACCACCATCGAATGGTACGATTTCCTGCTCTACAGCACGGTGACCGGCCTCGTCTTCGGCAAGCTCTTCTTTCCGAAGTCCGATCCCCTGGTTGGCGTGCTGGAAGCGTTTGCCATCTACACGGTCGGATTCATCGCCCGGCCGATCGGCGCCGCGATCTTCGGTCACTTTGGAGACCGCATCGGCCGCAAGGCGACGCTGATAGCGACATTGCTGCTGACCGGGCTTGCCACTGCGGCGGTCGGTATCGTCCCCACCTATGAGTCAATCGGAATCTGGGGTGCCGTCATCCTGACGATCATCCGCTTCATCCAGGGCGTCGGCGTCGGCGGCGAGTGGGGTGGCTCGGTGCTGCTCTCGATGGAGTGGGCGCGGACAAACCGGCACCGCGGCTTCATCACCGCGTGGCCGCAGCTCGGCGGTCCCGCCGGCTTGCTGCTGGCAAACATTGCGGTGCTCGTGTTCAGCCGCATTTCCGGCGACCAGTTCCTGGTTTGGGGCTGGCGCATCCCGTTCCTGCTCAGCCTTGTGATGATCGCCGTCGGGCTCTACATCCGGCTCGGCATCATGGAGACGCCGGCGTTCCGGCGGATCGTGGCCGAGAACCGCGTCGAGCGGGTCCCGGTCATCGAGGTGATCAAGCGTCAGCCGCGGTCGATCATTCTCTCGGCGCTGGCGCGGATGGTCGAACAGGCGCCGGCCTATATCTACCTGGCCTTTGTCTTCGCCTACGGCACCCAGGTGCTCCATCAGGATCGCGACTTCCTGCTCACCTGTCTGATCTTCGCCGGCATCGTTGAGCTGTTCACCCTGCCGCTGGCGGGACATCTGTCGGATCGCATTGGGCGCAAGCGCATGTATCTGATGGGCGCGGTCCTGACTGGGCTGTTCGGCTTTGCGTATTTCGCCATGCTGAACACTGCGGTGCCGGCGCTGATCTTCTTCGCCATCGTGCTGTCATTCGTACCGCACGCTATGACGTACGGCCCGCAGGCGGCGTTGATCGCCGAGTGCTTCACCCCGCGGCTCCGATACAGCGGCTCCTCGATCGGCTATCAGCTCTCCTCGGTCATCTCCGGCGGTCCGGCGCCGTTGATCGCCACCGCGCTGCTTGCCGCAACGGGATCGGGCTACGTGATCGCGCTCTACATCCTGTTCTGCGCGATCGTCAGCATTGCCGCGGTCGCATTGATGCCAGACTACACAAACAAGGACATTTCCGAAGAGCACGACAGGCCTTGATCAAATCGCCTCGTGGCCGCCGGATTGAGACAACCCGGCAGCCATCGCCCGGAATTGCGTTGCCGGCGTCGCTCGGCAGCACTGTTCCTCCGCGACCGTCCGTCATGGCATGCTTTGGCGCTGGCCTTCGAGCCGCCGGAAGAAATCCGCGTCTTCGGAGACTATCCGCGCCGCCCAGACGCGGTTGTTCTCCTTTTAGCTGGCCGAGCATGAGATGGTTGGCTCATTTGATTAAGGTTGATGCCGCGCTCACTTCACCACCTTGTTCTCTTTGGACCGCTGTTGCATATGATCGGCGAGACGATCATAGCGTGCAGCAATGGCGCGCATTTGCCGTTTGGCGGCTGTATCATCCAGCAGTTTCGCGATGGAGCGAAGCTCCTCAGCTCGCTCGCGCCAATATTTTGGATCGTTGATGTAAGGATGAGTCAAAGTGATCACGCCAAGCCGGCCGATACCTTCAGCGCTCTTCGCGCTTCGCATTTCGAGAGATCATATCACCACTATGCTTCAACGAACGCCGGCTTCGGGTCACGAGCGTCGCCCTCTACAATAGACGTCGGCCTGTCGATTTCCGCTATGCCCGGTTTGCGACCGAGGATGCGTGGCGGTGCAATATGTCGCGAAGGGCCAGTTCCGGACTCGTGCATCGCAGCAACTCACTCGGTCAAGTCGGCGGTGGGAGAAGCAATCCAGAGAAAAACTTGGTCGCTGTCACACCCCAAGCCATGGCTCCGAAGCAGTTACCTGGAAGAAAGAGCCACCTGATCGGCGTGCCCATCGATGATCAGGGCGAATCCTTCCCATGTTCGCTAGTGACGGCAACGTTTCAATGCGGCGCGACGTCTGCGGCACCGGATGATTCCGGCAGTCCGGCTTTGTGCAGGCCTTCTTCGAACATCGCGCGGTCCTCCGGCCGCCGGAACGGTATGACAATGAGATCTGAGAGAGTGGGTGCGGGAATGAGCTGTCGCAGATGTGCTACAGCGTTCTGCGCTTCCTCCAGGCGCCCGGCGAGCGCGCTGCTCGCGGCGGCGACCCCCAATCCAATAGGAAAATTTGGCAGATTACGCGTCGCCTTTTGTGCATATAAGGATGCTTCGACAAAGCGCCCTGCGCAGAGCTCGGCGAGGGCCGCTGCTGTTTGCATGTGACCCAGGAGCGGATCCAGCGGACTTAACCGCATCGCGCGACTTTCGTGGGACAGCGCTAAATCGGGCAAGCCAAGCGAAATTCTGATCCAACAACTGAAATGCCAGGCGGTTGCCATGTTTGGATTTATCGCGAGGGCGCGATCAATAAATGTAGCTCCCGCGTCCAAGTCGTTCGCCAAATACCCGAGCGCAAGTCCGGCGGCCGTTAGTGCGGCAGCGTCCTCCGACCCAAAGACCACGGCGAGCCGAGCCAGCCGCACGGCTTCGAGCTTCTCGTTTTCTGAAATCCACCTATTCGCGTAACGCCATACATGGCATCGCGCTGCCATCCCGTACGCGGAGCCGAATTCGGGATCTAAATCGATGGCCTTGTAGAAAAGCCGCAGCGCTTCTTCGCTAGCGTCTCTTGTCCAGCGATAAAGCCTTGCTACCCCTCGTAGATAGTAATCGTATGCATCGAGGCTACCGGTAGGTTTGCGTTTTGCGCGCTCTATCTCGGCCTGCTGTAGCTTTGGCGCGATTGCGCCAACCACACTCACCGTAATCTCATCCTGCAAATCGAAGATGTTATCCAGAGAGCCGTCGAAACGATCGGCCCATAGATGGGCGCCAGTTATGGCATCTATAAGCTGCCCAGTAATTCGTACGCGGTTCCCCGCCTTGCGCACGCTGCCCTCAAGCACATAACGTACGCCAAGTTCGCGGCCGACCTGCTTCATATCCACAGCGCGGCCCTTGTACGTAAAGCTCGAGTTGCGGGCGATGACAAACAGTTCGCTGAACCGAGATAGCGCTGTGATGATGTCTTCCACTATGCCGTCGGCGAAATAGTCCTGTTCGGGGTCAAGACCCATGTTCTGGAAGGGCAGGACTGCGATCGAAGGCTTGTCCGGCAGAGCCAGCGCCAATTCCAAAGGCCGAGATACGGCGGAGCCCCGATCGGAATTCACCGTTAGACGGTAGACATGTATGGGTTGCACGATGTTCTTGAGGGCTTGCTCACCCAGATCCTCGACATCGAAGGCGACCTTGCCGCGCGCGTGATTGAGGACGGTCTGCGATATGCAGATACCACCCGGCTCGGCTAACCCCTCCAATCGAGCTGCAATGTTCACCCCGTCGCCATAGAGGTCGCGACCCTCAACGATCACATCACCAAGGTTGATCCCGATGCGGAACTCTATTCGTTTCTCTGAAGGGATATCGGCATTGCGTTCGCGCATGCCCTGCTGGACCTCGAGCGAGCAGGATATCGCATCCACGACGCTCGGAAACTCAATGAGGATGCCATCACCCGTCGTTTTCACGACGCGACCGTGATATTGCTTGTTCTTGGGGTCGATCAGCTCTAGGCGATACTCCTTGAGGCGCGCAAGCGTGCCGGTCTCGTCCGCACCCATCAGCCTGCTATACCCGGCAATATCGGCGGCGAGTATGGCGGCGAGCTTACGCTTGACCTGATCCGAAGCCATCCGGGTTCCCCCCGCGGGATACCCTCTGCGGATCACCGCAGGTAATAGAGGTAGTATCACGTCCAACCCCACCTTTGGCTGGAAAATTCGGCTGCGGTTGCCTTGCTCCGGCGGGCGGCCCCCCAAATCGAATGCCGAAAATTCAAAAAAGACAGGAGGACACTTCACTTTGAAATCTACCGAGTGTCGGAGATGGGTCAGACTCGGAAAGTCTCGCGGCGAGCAAATCGAGTCCGCTTGTCCTCAAGCAGCCGACCTACGCGATGATTCCACAGAAGGACCGGGTTGGACCAACAGGCGACATCTCGCAGCTGGTTTGATACGAAGACCATCCAATCGGAATGAAAGAAGCCGCCAACTGAGGCGGCTTGCCCTTGGAGCGAGCGATATACGACGAAGTGAGCAACAAGCATCGCTGCATGATGTGCGGCAAAGAATGGACTGTATCGGAGCCAGTCGTCCAAACTTGCTTCCCTTGTCGAGATTGTACGCGGACTTGGCTGACGGATTATTTTCGGCGCCTCGCAAATTCGCTGCGAAAGCCGAATTAGGGCACTTCACGATTCAACATAGGATACACGGGTCTTTCCGGCTTACCCAGGAGAGACATCATTCACGCCGTTCGCTTTAAGTTCCGGGCGCCGCGCGATTGCGATGCCCCACTTACCTTGATGATATCGACGATACTGCCCATTGTCAGTGCGCCCGAAGCGGGTAGGGTTTGCCAAAGTTGCGCCTCTTAGAGTGCCGCGCGAGAGCGGCGCGCCACCGCGGTCCATTCGACAGATGTCACCTGTAGAAAGGGGAGGGAATCATGCAACGATGTTGCGCAATATCCTGGCTGCTCACGATCGTCGCGGCGTGCATCTCCTCAACCGCCTTCGCACGCTCGCTCGACGATATCATCTCCGCCGGAAGCATCCGCGTCGGTGTGAATCCAAGCTTCGCGACCGCGATGTTGAATGACCAGAACAAGCTGGCTGGCTTCGATGTCGATCTGTCCAACCGCCTGGCGCAAATGCTCGGCGTCAGGGCCGAGTTCGTGACCCTGGACAGCCAGTCACGCGTTCCTTACCTCACTGCCGGGCTCGTCGACATGGTGCTCGGCGGGATGACGCGCACCCCGGAACGTGCCAAGCTCATTGAATTCACCGTGCCGGTCATGACGGAGACGCTCGGCGCACTCACGGTGAAGGGCATCCCGTACCGGAAGCTCGCCGATCTCAACCGCCCAGACGTGACGCTCGCCGAAATTCGCGGTACGACGCCGGTGCAGTGGATTCAACAGCATTTGCCGGAGGCCAAGCTGCTTCTGCTCGACAATCATCCGGACGTGCTGCGGGCCGTGGCAGACGGCCGCGCAACCGCCGTCGTGGACGATCTCGCTTCGCTTGGTGCGATCGCACGTACGATCGATGCGCAATGGTTGCCGCTCTCCGATCACGCCGACGAAGTCGATTGGGATTGCATCGGCGTTGCCAAGTCCGACGTGACGCTGCGGCGGTGGCTCAACCTCGCGCTGTTCTCGCTGCAGACGAGCGGCTTCGTGGACGAAACCTACCGCATGTGGTTTGGATTCAATATGGCCGCTCCCATTCCGACACAGCCGTATTTCTGAGAGGGGTCAGGAGATCGTCTTCACTTCGCCGAGTTCGGCTTTGTCGCTGGCCGGCAAAGTGAAGCTGAAGACCATGCCCCGCGGTACGTTCGCCTTTGCCCATATTCGTCCGCCATGGGCCTCGACGATCGTGCGGCTGATGCGCAGTCCCATGCCCATTCCGGTCGGCTTGGTCGTGGAAAAAGCATCGAACAGCTGCTCGAAGAGCTCCGGCGCGAGCCCCACGCCGGTATCCGTCACGGTGACTTGCAAATTCCCCGATTCGTCCGAGCCGGAGATGATGGTCAGTTCGGATCGTCCATCGTCGGCCGCTGCGATGGATTCGATGGCGTTGACGACCAGATTGATCACGACCTGCTCGACCTGCACGCGATCGCCCACCACCTGCGGGATGGTTTCATCGAGCTTGAGGATCAGCGCAATTTGATACCGATACAGTTCGCTGCCCGTCATGGCGGCGACTTCCTTGATGACGTCATTCACGTTGACCCAGCTCCGCTCGAGCGGGGCTCGCCGAGCCATGGCGCGGATGCGCTGGACCACTTCGCCGGCGCGCTGAGTGTCCTTGGCGATTGCCTCGAACTGTTGCCGCGCTTCCTCCAGATTGGGGGGAGAGTGGGCAAGCCAACTCAACCCGGCCTGGGCATTGAGGGTAGCGGCCGCCAGCGGCTGATTGACTTCATGCGCGATCGAGGCGGTCAGCTCACCGAGGGTCGTGACGCGCGCGAAACGTGCGATTTCCGCGCGCGCATCCAGAAGGGCCATCTCGGCCCGCTTTCGCTCGGTGATGTCGGTCATAAAGGTCTCGATATAGAGCGGCTGTTTTTTGCTGTCGCGTATGATGCAGCTGGTGAGAAGAACGGTAATGGTTCCAGCGTCCTTTCGCTTGAGTTCGGCTTCATAACCGCTGACCGCATCTTCTTTGGACAGTTTCGCCTTCAACTCCTCACGGGCACTTGGTGTGGCCCAAACCTGCTCGCCCGTGCTGGTCACCTCATCCATCATCTCCTGCGCGGAGGCGTAGCCGAGCATCCGCGCACCGGCCGGATTCACGCTCAGCACGTGTCCCGAAAACGTCGTCCGGAGGATTCCTTCGAGCGCGTTTTCGACGGTGCTGCGATAGTCCGCCTCGCTCCGTCTCAAACTTTCCTCAGTGTCCTTCAGACTCACGGTCATGCGCTTGAATGCGCGCGTGAGCAGGCCGACCTCATCCTCGCGCTGGACCTCGGGGACGTCACGCCATTCGCCGCGCGCGATCGATTGCGCGACCCGCGTCAAGGTGCTCAGCGGCCGCAAGCTCCGCGCGACGAGCCAATATCCCGCGAGCAGAGTGAGTGCCACGACGGCAAGGCTGATGCCGAACGAGACCAGCAGCGCATGTTGTGCCGGCCCGAGAAAGTCCGAGACAGGCATCGCCGCAACGGCGGTCCATGCGATCTCGCCCGGCACCTGGAACCTGGTAGTGGCCGCGAAGGTCAGGCCCAGTTCCTGACCTTCGAACTTGAATGTCTGCATACCCGGTCCCGACAAGGGGCCCGACCCGGCGACGTGCGTCAACAGGTAACCTGCCGTTTCGCGCACCACAGGATCGTCGGAGCCGACGGGCGAAAGGCTGCGTTGAGACGTGCCATTTGAGGCAGCGACCAGCTGGCCGCCGGGACCGAGAATGAACATCCGCCCGGTATAGCCAAGGCATCGGGAGTTCAACCGCACGGCAAGTGAAGAAAGCAGGAGGCGGACACCGATCACGCCGGCAGCCGGTTGCTCCTTGCCTACTGGTGCGGTGAGAGCGATGCTAAGCACCGCCTCGTTGCCGCCGGGATCGGATTGAGTCCAGTACCGCGCCTGCTGCTTGGCCCTCTCGTACCAGCTCTGCGCGCGCGCATCGAACCGGCCGCTCGCTTTGAGCGGCTGTCCCGGGCGCCCATCGGGAGAGGCACCGAACTGGCGCAGGACGCCGGCACGGAAATCATCTGTCATCACGAAGACCTTCGTGCCATCGGCCAGCCGCCCGGCCGAGACCTGTCCGCCCGCTTCGTTCGCGAAGAACACCCAATCGACATCGGGCTCGTCGGTCAGCACGGCGTACAACGCGCGTAACGTCGCGGTCGGATTGTCCAGCGCGATCGCCTGGCGGACGATCTCGTTCTCCATTCGGAACAATGTGCGATTTGAACGACGGATCAGGTCCCCGATGTCATCGCTGAGAGCGCCGACACAATGTCGGACCACTTGTTCGGAAGCGGCGGCTGCAATCGTGCGCGCTTGCCAGTACCCGATGCCCGTCAGAGCAAGGCCGAGCGCGAGCGCCGCCGTCGTTGCCGGGAGCACCAGGCGCCAGCGCAGCATCAACCCGGCCCGCAGCGGAGCTCGGGGATAGCATCGGCACCAGCTGAAGGATCATCACTCATGACCCACCTAAGCTCTGGCCGCTCAGTCGGGAGCGAGCATGACAGCCTTGCTGGGCTCTTGCAAGCTATTGGTAACGAACGAGGTGCTCACAATCGTTCGTTGAACGCGTGAAACCCGGGATGCACCGGGTAAAGCAAATTGCTGTCGGGCGGCGCTTGTCGGACCGGAGCCGGAACTGGTCAACGGGTCCGAGGTGCCGGAGACGGTGATCCACTGCGAAATCTCGCGCGCCCATGAAGGGCCAGCAAATACCGGCTCCATGAGGCGTTCGGCACATCCGACCTCGCTGCCCGCGAGTATATTCTTACCCGCCGAGGCCGGGTGCTGGCCGCACCGATGGCCTGCCAGCAAACAAAAAAGCACGCGGCGGTCACCATCGGTTTGGCCAAGCGCCGCAGAGATCACGCTAATGGAGTCCAACATAAAACAAACTGATCATTGAAACGCGCAGTAGGTGCTTGCGATGGCTCTCGCGTCCATTTGCGCGGTCGCATCAACCGCTCATTCGAGCTGCTTCCAAACCGCATTGTTCACCAAGCACAGCCGGCCAATCTCCAGCGGTTCACTTGGTCAAAATCGAAAAGACGAAGCATCTCAGGCGGCTCAAACAGCAATGCTAGATGCACTGGTCGAGGTCGGCTATGGGTCTTGGTGGTGTAGAAACGCTGTTGCATAACGGGGACGAGCGCGGTTGAACTCAGGCTACTGCATTCCGATCAAGTTTGGCAAATTTTACGGCCACTCGATCAGAACTCATCCTGACGGAACGTCGGGGCTCTTTCACGCGCCCTATGAACCGCAATGGCGCGCGCCAGCGCGCCGGTATCACGCCCTCACCGCCGCCAGCAGCGGTTTCATCCCGACGATGTTCAGCACGCGTGTCAGATTGTAGCCGAGCACGCACAGCGCCATCTGACCTGTGGTCAGCGCTGCGTCGGACACGCTGCGCCCATCCCAAATGGCGTCGATGAGGTCGTCTTTGCTGACGACGCGCTCCCTATTACGGATCAGGTAATCCAGCAGGTCGAATAACCTGTGGTGCGACGGAGACAACGTCCGCCCCGCGATGCAGCTCGCGCCGGCCAGTGTCGAATACGTACTCCTCGAAAAGGTAGCGCAAGCTGCCAATCCTCTGAGCGACCTCTGATCATCGGGCCCCAGCACCGTTTGGAACGCAAAGAATAAGCCGCCGGTGAGGAAAATGTAAGCTGAATGTCAAGCGTGCCCTCCCACGCCTTGGCACCCTCGTCTGGGTAGAAACAACACCCAGGAGATGCAGCGATGAGCACGACCTATGGTGCAACAGGGTTGGGACAGACATCCGCATCGACGCTGCGCGTCTCCAGCTTGTTCAAGAGATATTGGGGTGCGTTTCAGGAACGGTGCAAGCGCGAGCGGTTACGAGCCGATTTGTTCAACCTGAGTGACAGCGAACTCATGGATATCGGTACGACGCGCGGCGAGATCGACTACGTCGCCTCGAACCGAGACATCGACCCGCGAGGCATTCGGTCCGGTGGATGAGCGTGTGATACGTTGGCCGCGCTTTGGCTGCAATTGGATACCACCAGACGCTTGATTTCAAGGATAGGTCAAAACGGTATCGTCACCGAACATCGTGAAAAGCTTTTAGCGGCAAGTGTGATCTAGCTCACTGCTTGTACGCCAACAAATGCGGTAGTCCGGGCCGTGCCGACGGCGATGATCAAACATGGAGTTCGATCATGCCAACTATATTTGACGTGCTTTACCGCGAATATTGCCGCGCGCGCCTTGCTGAAATGCGGAAGCAGCTCCTGCTTTGGCCAGGTATCCGTGAAGTTGCCGAATTGAATCGCGACGCCGACCGTGACGACACTACTGATCAGGCTATGCAGACAGGGTCTTCGCAGGAACGGGACAGCCAGGTGCGGCGAATTCATTCCTGAGCTTCGCGACGTGCGGCTGAAAAGTCGACCGGTTTTCACCGACAAAATGAGCCGACAGTCTGCTGCGGGTCACGTGCTGCTTCCCGAACGCGCTAGCGCCGCGGCCGCTGTACGCCCAGACAGCTGCCGACTTGCTGCAGTGCCACCGCCGCTCTCAACGGCCGCATAGAGCTCAGCTCTTCGTGATCCGCCCTTTCCCGCCGCATTCCTTGCAAGGCGGCGGATATATCCGGCGGTTGGGTTGGGACGGTTGCTTCACGGCCTGATATCCCGCGCCGTCGCAGGCCTGACACTTTTCCTCAACAGGAACAGCGCTCCTCATCGCTCTCTCCGTTGCATCGGCGCGGCGAGCATACCGATCAGTCGTTCTTCGAATTAGCAGCCTCTCTCGCTGATCGTTCTGCCTTCAGGCGCTCCAAGTTTTTACGCAGCGCGATTTGCTCCTTCTCGTATTCGGTCAGCCCGCTATCCGATGGACGGAATATGTTGTTCGCATCATTTTCGCGTTTGCTCATGGCCTGACCCTTTCGAATTGCCGGGCATCGGCAGTGCTATCGCAAATGGCATCGCAATAAGGGAAGAAAAGCTTGATCAAAGGCGGCCCCGGCTTGGGGCTGGGGGCTGGTCACCGAGGCCGCCCGGCCACTGCGCGTTGAAGGGGGGCATTCCGCGCAGATCAGCCACAGGGTAAAATAGGTTTGAGCATGGCGGCCCACAAGGCCGAGGTCACCTTCGATCTTCGGCCATGACGGACTCCGTGCATCGATAATGCGCAAACTTCACCACAGCCGCGGCCGCGACGTGGATTTACCGGATAGGGTGCTGCTGCCGATTTGTCGGAAGGAGCCAACTGGTCCGTCTAGGATGCGAGCCCAAGTATGACGGCGCTAGATGCGATGCGATGCACACGACGTATTGCCGAGTATTAGCAAAGGATCTCGTAACCGTCGCGTAGGACCTGTGAGCGGCGGCGGGTATAGACTTAGGGCGCAGCCCCTCGTTTGGTCGCCCGCATCGTCAGGAACGCCTCTTCGCAAGCTTCCCTCACAGCCACGTGCGAGGCTGTGTGGTTTGACCAGCAGCGGACGCGGGCCGAATCGTGAATACGACGTGATGGACCAGCTTCGGACGAAAAGGCAAAACTCGATCGCGAGTCGATTGGCAGGCAGAAGTTCTGCGTCGACGCCTGAACCAGAGCACCATGCAATTCGGGCTATAGACGGCTCAGCGACTCGCCCTTTTTTGACTCGTATTCGCTATCGGTCAGCACCCCTTTTTTGTGCAGATCGGCGAGTTTTCGATCAGCGAAAAGATATCGTCGGATGCAACCGCAGTTACAGCATTGCGGCCCAGCGGCAAAACTGCCGCTTTGGGCACCGACGCGGGCGTGGTCTCCGCCAACTGGGGGGTAGGCCCGGGTGCCACGGGTTCGCTTCCAAAAGGACTGGTTCGGGCTGGCGCCTGCATTTATCGTGTTGGCGGTGTTGACCTTGGCAGGTCGGCCACCCGCACCAGCCCGAATTGACTGGTGAAGGTAATTGACTGATCACCACTCTGCTGTTGTGAGAAACCGCCAATCTGATGATTGCCCGTATCGTACACCGAAATCTGGCCGCCCACGTCGATGGCGAGCCTGCGTGCTCCGGGAAAGTAGGCATATCTCAGATTGTTTTGCGCGCCAGTCGATCCAGGAACGCCCAGATCTGCTGGCCACCAGTTGCCGAATTGTGCGTTGGGCACGAAGAGGCTCGACCCGGTGACGCCACCGCTGCCTTGCTGCTGACAACCGCCACCCGATTGGCCCTGCCAGCCGCCGCCCTGAGACTGGCTCTGGCTTTGGGCGGGCATCGCGAATAATGGCTGATTCTGGATCAAACCCGCCAATTCCTGGCACAAGGAATTGATGCGGCCCTTGAGATGATTGTTGAACATGTCGCCGATCATAATCATCCCTCCCGGAAGTGAGCCAAAGGCCTGGATCGTTGCCCCCCGGTCTTATTGAAATCCGCAACCGATTTGTCATCTCGACACCGCCAAGTGCGAGCCCGTCGCACGGCACCACCCCTCGTAAAGCGTGTGCGTCGGCAAGCTCGAGGCGTCCGGCTCGTTTTGAGTGAAAATCTCTATAGTAAGGATTGGAACGAACGAGTACGGCACGAGATTTGCTTCAATGGATTTGGGCCAGGGGATTCAGGAGCACTTCCATGGCGACCCAGATAGTGATGGACCACACCGGCGACAGCCGGCACCAATTTGATCCTCGGGATGCCGAGGCCGTAGCGAAAGCCGAAAAGCGCTTCAGGCAGCTTACTGACGCTGGGTTTACCGCCGCAGTGCGAACGGCCTCAGGTGAATCCCGCCGAGTAAAGGGCTTCGATCCGACGGCAGACGAAACGCTGTTCTTTCCTCGTCTTGTGGGCGGCTGAGGCAGAGGCTCATCATGTTTGAGTTGTGGCGGCGCGCCTACGGGCAGCGTGCCCGCCGGGTACGCGATTATTGGAAGCGCTTGCTTGATGAGGATGCAGCGCACGCGCGGGGCGAACGCCTTCTGCGGGAATGGCTGTCACCTGCGCAGCGCGCGCAGTTCGACGCGATCGGCTGTTTCGAAGTTGTCGGTTGCCATACCGGAACGAGGTATCGCATTCGACACGGAACGGCTGGGAACGTCGATGAACTCGACGAGAACGGTTTAGCCCAGAAAGGCTGGTGCTTTGTTCCTCAGGGTTCCTTTGTCCCAGGTGACGTCATGCTCGCCCAAAAGATTTCCCTCGAAACCGATGAGCGGGCGGCGCTCGCGGTGGCCAACCGTTTTCCGTCCACAGCCGTTGCCCGTCACAACCACCGGGTCGCTCGACGACCGTTATGAAGCACTCGTCCTTGCTTACGATGACCACAATGCCTCCACCTGAATCTTACTCGTAATCAGGTCCGCAAAAAGCCGGCGTCGGCCGCCACTAGGGGAGCGCTCGCAGAAATCTGCATACGGCGGAAGGTTGGCTTCGTGCCCGGACTAATCACGCACCACTGGCACGGCGATAAGATGAACCGGAAATACCGCGAACGTTGGGACATTTTGAAATGTACTCAATTCGATCCGACACAGGAGCTAACGGATCGATCCCGGTGAGCGGCGTCTCAAGCTAACGCTCTCCGCTTCACGGAAACCTCAGTGCCGGGGCAACGCCAGCTTCGGGTCAGACTCGGAATAGCTCGCGATGAGCACAACGGGTCCGCTTCACCCCGGGCAGCTGACGCGAGGGGAGACATTGGATAAGTTCTGCGTTGGGCCAATTCCGGACTCATGCAGCGCAGCAAACCGCATCGCTATTTCTGACAGGCGAATCGAGGGATTTGCGGCTGCAATCCCAGCGTCATAGGAGGCGCCCCGAATTTGGCCACTCCCTCCGGAATCAGTTACTCGAGGAAATCATTGGCGAGCAATGATCCTTCGCTCATTGAGGAAGTTCGCCGAGGCGCAAGGTCTGCCCTTGAACTCCATCGGGTTGAACACTCGAGCGCGTCACGTAGCCGATAGCCCGCAGGCGTTCGCGCAACCACGCAGCGATGGCGTCATGGGCGCGCGGATCGTCATAGCTCGCCGCATGCGCCAATACGAACGGCGACGATTCCGTTTCGTGTCTGTTGGCTGGATCCGCCGGATTGATTGCGACGGTTTCTGGTGGGCCAATCTGGTGCAATTGCCAGCGCCCCGGGGGCGCGCTTTCGACCGACAACTCCAGAAAGGGGGCGGCCCGCAGCAACCACCGGCCGAAGGCAACTCTGTAGAACAAGACGATAAACGGTGTGCACAGCACTCCCAGTGTCATGGCAAAGCCCCACAGCACGAACACCACCACGAAGAGATCTATCCAGATCATCTCCAAGACAAGCATAAAATGACTCAGCAACCATTGCATCGCTGACACATAGAGATAGGTCAATGGCCAACGCGCTCGCAGGGCGTCGGGTCCGTCCAGCCAATTGGCAATCGGGCTGGCGAACAGCGTCACCGCGACCGCCACCATTAGACCCAGCGAGAATAAGTTTTGCAGGCGGCGCCTAAGTGGAGAGGCGCGGGCAATCATCGCGTCCCAGGCGTTCGAAAAGTACCAATTGATATTCCACAGAAAGCTGACCAAGGCAGTCGCACGCGCAGGAATTTCACTCACTATCCTCGCCGTTATCTGAACCCAGGCCAATGCAGCCGACGCCTCATCCGCATTGGCCCGAATCAGCAGGGTTTTTTGCTCGAGGCCACGCCGGCGCAGTTCCGACAAGTCGAACGCAGCGACCTCCCGGTTCAGCACGTCGCTCATGCCCGGAGGAAGGGCGGTGGCCTCGCGGGGCCACATCGCCACAGCAGCTGCAACGCCGAGCACCATACCAATTGCCAGCGAGCCGATCAGAGGCCCAGTTGGGTCGATCCTGCTGTGCGTTAGGTACAGCAACACCACACCCACCATTGAGACGAAGAAATAAACCAACATGCCGCACAAGACAGCGAGCGCGATGGTGGAAAGGCGTGAGGTTGGGCGGATCCGCACCTGGATAAATGGGGTCGAAAGAAACACTGCGCCGGCGATTTGCTCCGCCAGCGCTGCGTCCTGCCGCAAAGCATAGGCGAGCACGCTGCCACCATGGCTATGCGCGATCGCAATATGGGGTTCTTCCTGTTTCCTGAAGTACCGCCCTTCAGTTTTGGTTTCATGCAGCAGCTTGGTGCTGCCCTCCAAGCGGGCCGAGTGCAGATTCGGTGGATCCCAATCGAAGCGCGCAAACCGGATGTCATCGCCGAACTCACGTTTGAGATTGGCACACAGCTTTGACTTGCGCTCCTGCGTCCAGTCCGCATCGCGCACGAACGTGCCGTGAATCAGCGTCACGGTGAATGGCATGGCGACACCTCCGCACGACCGATACGTTCTACAAAGCAAGCGTCAAAGACGTCTCAGGTTTCCAACCTGAACCCATCCTAATCTTGCGAGCTCCGCAATGAAAGCGTCGACGCTGGCGACCTCCAGAGAGGCGGTTTCGGCACTACTCATCAGTATACGACACGTCGCCTCGGTTCGGGCTGCTCCGCACGCGCGGCGAGCGGCCAGGTGGTAACTGCGCCGCTAAGCGCAGCAATAAATTCGCACCGCTTCATGACACCCCAGATAGCTCCTTGGTGTCGCAACGAAACAATCGTAGCGCTGAAACCGGAAGATGAGGAGCAGTTCGCTCGAAAACTGGCGCATGTCCGCTGCGGGTCAAAGGCCGAAGAACTCACGGCGAGCACAACTGGTCTGCTTCACCCCCTGGGAGCTGACCATATAGCAGATGTCGCGACTGGGCGGCTCAGGGCCATGAACGGACTCAAGCGAACTGTATTGATACGCGGCAGGATTGTCGCCGGCCGCCTCGCGTTCATGCGCAGCCAGCTTCAGCACGTTACAGCGAGTTCAAGCCTCAGCGGGCCGCAGACCTCGATCCCGCTTCGCTTCATCGGGCTGCGCCTACTTACTCGACCTTCCGGTAGTACAGGCGCACCAACTCCTGCGGCGTCTTGTCGGTCTTGATGGCGCCCGACTCGATCCGCGTCTTAAACGCCCGCTCCAACGCCTGAGCGACGTCGAGTTGGTGGTCGAAGCCGAGGCTTTTCACGGCTTTGACCGACGCCTCCACGGGGACTGCCGCCCCATAGTAGCCACCGGCCTGTGCGGCGAGCACCGCCTCGCGCGGGTGCTGGCCGGCCCATTCCCGTGCGTGCCTGAAGGCCCGGGCGATCTTGGCCGCGGCCTCGGGGTCGCTATCGACGATCGCGCGCTTGATGACCGTGAGACAGCAAAATTCATTGTTGTACGTTGTCTCGTTTTGGGTGGCGAGCCGCCGAGCGACGTGCTTGTCCTCCATCAGCGATGGGCGGGGCTCTCCCACGGCGACCGCGTCGAACTTCCCCGTCTTGAAGCCCTCCGCGACATAGTCGTTCAAACTCGGCAGGGCCTCCCAGGGCATGCTCGTCAGTGTGACGTCTCTGGGAGCATCCAGCCCGGGTGCCTTCAGCCAATGGTGAAGCCACATATGACCGTGCAACAAGAACGGTTCGACGGCATACGCAGGGATCTCGATGGTCTTTCCCTTGAGGTCAGCGGCGGACTGGATCGGGCCGTCTGGCGCGACCATCACCGACCAGCAGCCGAAGTGGTTGCCGTCGACGATGTAGTAGTCGACGTTGCCGGCCACCATGTGATGAAGCTGGTCCGTGTCGAAATAGCCGAAATCGGCCTCGGTGAGCCCCGCGTCGGTCTTCACCCAGAGCCGGTGGGATCTGCCCTCGGCGACGGCGGTGCGATTATCGAGCGCGGCGATGCCCCGGACCCGCAGACCCTCTTCGGCGAAGAAGCCCTTCGCCAGAACCGCATACTGACCGAGGTGACAGGTTGGCCCCGTCGGGTCGTAGCCCATGATGAATGTCTTCTGGTCCGCGGCGCCAGCCGGCGCCGCGCACAAGGAGAGGACGATTCCCAAACTCATGATGAGTATGTTGAGGCGTTTCATTGTCAGCTCCTCTCTGGTTCTGAGGATACGACCCCCCTTCTGTTGTCATCGCCACTCAGCGTCGTGCAGCGGCCCCAGGTTGTTGCAAAAGGCTCTCTACGGCCCGTTGGCTGACGCCATCGAGCCAATCCCGCCCTCCGACCTCGCGGACGATTACATTCCCCGCCCGATCAATAAGGTAGGTGGTGGGCAGGACAAGCACCCCATACGTCCGTGCGGTTGACGAGGACGGATCCAACCCAACGCGAAGCGATACTCCTAACTTGTCCACGAATGCTTGGATCTTTGCGATGGGTGCCGTGTCGAGACTGACGGACAGCACTTCCAGTCCGCGATCCTTATATTGCCGATACAGCGCATCGATGGTCGGCATCTCCGCCCGACACGACCCACACCACGTGACCCAGAAGTTGAGCAGGACCACTTTGCCCCGTAGATCCGAGGAGCGGATCGGCGCCCCTGACAGCGTGGGCAAGGTGAAGTCGGGAGCCGAGAAACTGGCCAAACGAGGAGGTGGGTGATCCTCGACCGGCTCGATGGTGGTAATCACCCATTCGAGGCCACGAGCCTCGAGGGAAAATCGCACCCGCGCACCCGCCTGAAGTCCCCCGAGTTGCTCGGCGCGCTGTACCGGAAAGGCCATTTGCATGGCCGGCATGAGACCCGAAATTGGACCGTGATCCAAGGTCACTATGCCTTCGCGCTGGTCGAGTGCCACCACGCGGCCCTCTCCCTCGAAACGGGATTGGGCATGCCCGGGGACCACGGCCAAATGGAGTTGCCAGCAGAGGGCGGCCGAGACCAGCAATCGACTCCAAGGATGCGGGCGAGGATTGTTCATGGTTGAAGCCACCTCTGTTTCCCACTGACAGCCATCATGCGACCGGGAGTGAGGTCGGCGCGCCATTACGTCCTTATCGACCTAGATCCGCGACCGATAGCAGCCGTATGCTTAAGTCCCAAATGACGAGCGGGCGGGAGAAGGCTCTACGCCGCTCTGCTCATCGCGGCAAGAACGTGAGGACGAGTGACACGCAGGTCACGCCAAGCCGGTTCATCGCGTGTGCCTGCTGAGAGCGCTATGGCGAACGTTGCCAATTTTGGTTTCATGCGCTTCCTGCCTCAAGATAAGCACTTCGCGCAATAATCGTCGTGCCCGCGCGCACGCAGAGTCCTCGGTGAGAGACCGGCACAACAGAACTGTCGGTTCTATTGAGAGTGCGATGCCCGCCGACGGCATTCCCCGCTGCCCATCCACCTCGAACGGAGACATCGGCACGTCCCGTCTCGAAGAGCAGCTCTAAAGAAGACTACACGATCCCGGGCCCATCCGAAAGACCTCACATTGGCCGGGCGTAGCACAAACAATTCGGTCAAAATCAGTGACCCTAATTTCCGAGTCGGGTCATGGGCTGCCTTCCCGAATGCGTTAGAGGTGGGGCCGCTGTACCCCAGATAGCTGACGACTTGCCGCAGCGCCCGCGTCGGCAGCTTCGGGCCATAACCGGAAATAGTCCACTTGCCAGCAATTTAGATGTCCCGTTGATGTCTGGCCATGCAAATAGAGCTGAGATCTTGGCGACGACGTCTGGCAGTTCCTTCAGGGTAGGGAGCGCCGCCAAAGTTCCCTGCCAGACCGTCTTCAGCAAGGATTTCTTTGGTTCCGGCTTGGCGAGCTCTTCGCTGAACTTTTCGAAATTATCCGCCGCATCGTTGCTTCCGGACTTGTTGATTGCCGCAATAGCGCGTCGGCCAAAAAGCTTGGTTGTTGGCGTAGGTTCGGTCGACCGCTTTGAGTTTGGCAGCTTGGCGCAGCTTTCCGTACCGCTTTGCCAGCAAGGCATCGGCTAGCTGGTCCAGGATATCCGCGCGGGAAATGGCCTGGCCCCGCTCTTCGACACCGCGGAAAGAGTACTGCGCCCGTTCGATGCTAGCATCGGCCATATGTCAATTTCTCTTGCAGCCCAGCTCTTCGGGCCTTTCGACATTTGATCCTTCTAAGTAGATCGGTCACAACGTTTTCTGAGGAGGGTCAGAGTTCAGGGGCTGGCGGAAGAAAAAGGTTGCATCCAGCCTGAACTGACCTGAGTCTTCCAACTTGTTGAGAAAGAGTTGATAGTCAAAGTGTCTGATGTAGAAACCAGGGAAGTTCACGGACTCAAATGAAGCCCCGTCAGAGTTTGCTAATCCCTTTCCCCAACAAAAGGTCGCGTCCTTCGCGAAGTCCTCTTGCCCAGTACCCTTGGCGAGGACGAGGCGAAAATCCTGATGGCGTAGATAGAATCCACGAAGTTTGTACGCTTCAAACGAATTGCATTGGCCGTTGTACAATCCCGGCACGACACGGAAAGTTGCATCTTCGCGACCGAGGCCGTCCTCATTCTGGATCGGCGAGATGACGGCGACTTGATTCTGATGCCGAATCTAGAAGCCTCGAGGGTTGAAAGCTTCTAACGAATACAGATCTTGATTTCGCGCACTTGCGCTGGACGCTCCAAACAAAATAACGAGGGCCGCCGCGGCGCTCAAGGTTACCCGAGCGAACATCTGACGTCTCCGAGTTAGGTGAGCCTTTTAGACGCGATTCCAATCTTCTTGGTCGATGGGCTACTCCACGGTTGCCCTGTCACGCCTAACATCCTAATACTTTGCGTTCCGCCGATCTGTGAAATGCCTCGCACGATCGCCACACGACGCCAGAATCATCAACAAATTCACTATCACACAAGTAGGAGTACCGAGGCGAAAACGAGGTACTCACACAGCTTCATCACCTGGCTCAATGATGCTGGGGAACGCGCAACGGGTTGTAATAGCCGCGCCGGGATAATTCGTCGATAAGCTCGACATCGGTGAACTGGCCGATTCGCTTGCGTGGACGGCCATCAAGAAACTCACACCGGCGTTCGCCTTCCTGTCGACAGCCAACCCGCGTTCGCTGTCATCGATCGAGCGCGCGGCCGGCTACGTGATCCCAATCTTGCAATCTGGACTCGAAGTCGATCCCGTTCAATCGCTCTTCGTTCTTGCCCAATTCGGTGGATGGGTGTCGGTTTCCGAAGCGGCGGCGGGACCCCAGCCTCGGTCGAAAGCGGCGGCCGAACCGCAATCCAAGCAGCAGGGTGCGCGGCTCGCGCGCTTGTATTTCTTACGCGAGAAGGGACTATGGGCGACTGAAGCGGGAATCAAGATCGATGGTCAATCGGTCGGTTCGGTCTCTAAGGGAATGGGCCAACTCCGGACCTCACGGCGGCAATTGAACGGGTGGAGTCGTTCCGCCCCAGTTCGGTTCTGGCTTCCAGCAAGCGCGTCAATCTGGCATGTGCAAGACTCGGCATCCTAGACTATACTTGCGCGCGACGGCAGCCACTCATGAGCATTATGGCAAGACCCAGCGTCTAAGGCGATTTGGGCGCGGGTCAGTTTGGTATCCGTATCTCGCCGACGATAAACCGATGGCCAACTTGTACTTTGAAGACGCGGAAATCGGCACCAGTTGCACCGCCGGACCTTATCTCGTCACCAAGAACGAAATCATTCAGTTCGCTCGGCAGTATGATCCGGCGCCCCGCCACATCGATGAGGAGGCCGCGGTGCGTTCAGTTTTTGGGGGGCTGACGGCATCCAGCGCCCATAGCTTCTCGATCTTCATTTTGTTGACGACCGGGCTTCAGCCACGACTCCATGTCCTTGCGGGAATGGGCTGGAATGAGCTGCGACTGCCGAACGCGGTACGCCCGGGTGATGAGCTCGATCTCGAATCGACGGTTCTGGAGAAACGCGAGTCGAAGTCCAAATCCGATAGGGGAATCGTTCGCACCCGAGTCCTCTTGCGCAATCAAAGGCGCGAGACGGTGCTGGAGTGCACCTCCATTATTCTCGTTGCGCGGCGACCCGATGCGAACACGCCGACCCGCATTGAAAAGACCGGCAGTCCATACGACCGGAAAGACGACTTCCGTGGATTTCGGAGAAACGTGTGATCGGCTGGCGGCGTACGGAACCTAAGCATCTCGTCGACCGGCGGCGGCGCATGTCGAAGGCTCTTGTCGATTATCCCGTCTATGAGCCGCCTCACAGGCAGGGGCCGAACGGTCCAAGGGATCTGTCTGACCAAGAGGCGCGGGAGTTCTGGGCTCGGGGCAAAGAGAATTTCAGTCATTTCATGGAGCATCGGATTGAGCGCCAGGACGCGCTGAGAGCCTTTCTGGCAAACTTCGACGTTGCCATGACTCTTGAACAAGCGGGGCTTGCCGCGGTCTCTGCCTTGTTGCCCGGCAATTGCGGTGCGCTCGTAAGAGACATCGATAAGGAGGAGACGATACAAATCTTCTTTCGTTACCTGGTCCCGTGGGTAGGTGATTTGCGAGGTCTCAATGTGATCTTCGATCTTGGAATATTCTTTGGTGAATGCGTTATCTTCCGTTATCCGCGCCTGCATAGGATCAACCAGTCTAACCCAGAAAGCCGACGGGTAGGCGAGCGCCAGGTTTCGTTGATACGCCAACGCACAAAGTCGCTGCGCTCCAGCAGCGACTTACTGACAGCGACTGGTCGCTACTTGCCCATGCATAACGTCCCGTCTAGGTTGCGCTTGTGCAACTCTGGAGGGCCGGAATGACGGGGGGCTTTCGATTTCAGGATCAATAACAGCGGCGTGACGCTCGTGATCGCCTAGCTTCCTGTCGCGCCGACTTGCCGAGATGAGGACGCAATCGACGCGAGCATTACGGCGCTGAAGAAGGATCTCGACATGGTCGCCGCGACGATGAAGGAGGCCTTGCACCGGCGGGCGCATGATGAGGTCACCATCATCCCTTTTCCGCCCAACGCCGCGCAGCCATGAAGGTGACGCTCCTCGCCGGAGATCGCCTGCATTTCAGATTCGCCATAGAATGGCATGTTCTGGTGTTCCGTTCGCCAAGGTACCGATCGTGACCGTGTTCGTTGGCGGTAGGATGAATTAGGTGCATAGATTTGACAGGAACCACAGAAGGGCAGCCCGGGATTACATCAAGCGAGCGAAGATAGCGGTCATATCCCGGCGTAGTAAAAGACGGGAATGGCGTGTTGATCAAGGACGGTCAGGATCATCTTTGACTCGCGCGGCGTTCCCAGCGTCATTCGTTTCGATACTCACTTCCTTAAGGATGGTCGATCCGCTGGAGAGCCGCCGTCCGAGAGCTTCGACAAAACGGTCGTAGCGCTCGGCGCCCTTCGCACGTGCCGCAGGGCTCGAATGCTCCGGCAAGGCCGGTGTTGATGTGAGCCAGAAACGGATGAACAGCGCGATCGTCTCTAGCGCAACACCGTCATTGCGCTCAAGCCGTTCGAGCACGCGAACGATCCGATCCAACCGTTTGGCGATCGCCGCTTCCCGTCGGTCGGAGTCGTCAGGAGAAAGAAAGGAGGCGATCGCAGCCTCGGCGACCAGCGACTTGGGCTTACCCTGGCGCGTTGCGAAGGCCTCAAGGCCATTGAAGATCTCTGGATCGAGGTAGATGCTGAGCTGTGCCTTTTTCATGTCGCCGCTCAAAGGTCCATTTGGTCGTCCGGGTCGAGGCTGACGGAACGTGCGAGGCCCTGCATCGAGCGATTCAGAGCCGTTGCTTATTCGGCGTCCCCGTCCTCTTCCTCAGGACCGGCATCAAATTCATTCTCGGCGAGCGGCGCCTTAACCACGACATCCTCGTGTTGCGGGAGTTCCGGCTCGCGGCGAATGCCGCCATTCGGATCGCGGACTTTGTGCTTCAACGCCGCAAGCAGTTTCGCTGAAGGCGGACTCGGCGTGCGCCCCGACCAATCGTCCGGCCGCGCGACCGCGGTGACCGGGTCCGTGCACGAAGGCTTCAAGATTCGGCTTTTCAATTGCGGATCCTCGTAATACCGAACCTTGCGGGCCCGCACGGGATGCAAGCCCGAAACCATCACAATCGCCTCACTGGGCGAAAGCTGCATGACTTCCCCTGACGTGAGCAGCGGACGGGACGTCTCCTGACGACTGACCATCAGATGTCCAAGCCAGGGACTCAATCGGTGCCCGGCATAATTCTTCATCGTACGCGTCTCGGTTGCGGTCCCGAGTGCGTCAGATACGCGTTTGGCGGTGCGCTCGTCATTGGTCGAGAAGGCGATCCG
>Ga0210397_10000578_pt1 | contig 24539 bp, 23 predicted proteins | sample IncBWH2OmetaG_FD_160126 | JGI IMG/M metagenome (GOLD analysis project Ga0210397, IMG submission 160126) | Forest soil microbial communities from Barre Woods Harvard Forest LTER site, Petersham, Massachusetts, United States - Inc-BW-H-2-O ...
GCTCAACATGGACGGGACGGACGGGCCCTCGGCGCAGTCGGCGCGGGCCTTCGCGCGCAACTTCGCGGCGCGTTCGCCGCTGCCGATCCTGATGTGGGACGAGCGGCTGTCAACGGCGGCGGTGACACGGACGCTGCTCGATGCCGACGCCTCGCGCAAGCGACGCGGCGAGGTGGTGGACAAGATGGCGGCGGCCTACATCCTGCAGGGCGCGCTGGACCGGCTGAAGCATATTGAGCAAGACCGATGAGCTCCGCCATTCGCGTTGGATCGGTTGTTCTGTTTGGCATTCTTGCCGCACTCGGCATTATCCTGGTCTTTTCCGAGAATGCGCGTTTGGTACTCGGCGCCCTTTTGCAGACCGATCCCGGACCGCCTGCCATCGCCGGCAATATCAGTTGCAACGATTGGCGAAATTGCGACCACGCGAGCCGCCAATTCGACGAGATCGTCGAACATCGCTTTCCGATTGGCATGTCACAACAAGCAGTCGAAGCTGCACTTCTCGGGCAGCATTTTGAACGCTACGCATTCATGCCAAAGACTTGTACGCCGCGAGGTGCGCGCAGTCCGGTTGGGGTACTGACCGTCGAATGTCCGGACTGGGACCAGAGATGGAACCCCAAGAATGAACTCGTTTATCACTGGGGGCGAATTCCGTGCGGCAGCACGGTGGGCGTTCGGTGGTCTGCGGATCGTGTGGGACGGATTGTCCACAGAGAGGGTTATTTCTACTATGCCTGCATGTGAGACGGGTTGCCCATGCCTGCATCGTTCTCACCGGACTTTGGACCGGCTGCGCCGATTGGAGACGATGTGAGCGGCGACGACAGGCCGGCCCGCTTCATGTGGCTGCCGCCGGGCCTGCGGCCGCCGGTCCCGATGAACCTGCGCCAGGAGCGCATCTTCCTGCTGGTCGGGCTGGCGGCGCTGTTCGCGGGCTACGATCTCAACATCTTCGGGCTCGCCATCCCGCAGATCCAGGCGAGCCTGCACATCCCCGAGAACCAGGTCGGCGTGACGGTGTCCTATTTCCGCCTCGCGGCGCTGGTCGCGGTTGCGGTGTGCGCCTGCGCCGACCTCGTCGGCCGGCGTCGGCTGCTGCTGATCACCATCGTCGGCCAGGGCCTCTTCACGCTGGCGACCGCGTTCGTGCAGACCTATGGCGAATTCCTCGCGGCGCAGATCGTCACGCGCATCTTCGGCTACTCCGAAGAGATGCTGTGCTTCGTCGTGATCACCGAGGAGATGGCGGCCGGCGGGCGCGGCTGGGCCAACGGCACGTTGAGCGCGATGAGTTCGACGGGCACCGGCCTCGCCTCGCTGGTGTTCGCGGCCGTGAACCTGCTGCCCTATGGCTGGCGCGCGATCTATGTGATCGGCGCGCTGCCGCTGTTTCTCGTCGCCTATCTGCGCCGGCGCCTGCCGGAGACCAGACGCTTCGCGCTCCGCAGCGATGCGATGCACCAACAGGCCTCGCAGCTCGCCGCGGGACTGCAACTGGCACGGCGGCTGGCGAGCGAATATCCCGGCCGGCTGCTGGCGATCCTGACGGCGGTGGCGGCGTTCGGCTTCGCGGTGTCGCCCGCCACCGTCCTGATGTCGAAATACCTGCAGCAGGTGCAGCATTATTCGCCGGGCCAGGTCACCGCCCTGTTCGTTCCGGGCGGCTTTGCCGGGCTGGCGCTTTCCATCCTGACAGGCCGCCTCAGCGACCGGATCGGGCGCAAGCGCGTGGCGTTCGCGGTGGTGGCGCTGACCGGCGTCTGTTTCGCCCTGCTCTATAGCGGGATCGACGGCTGGCTCCTGCCGCCGCTCTGGATCGTCGCGTTTTTCGGCTTCTTCGCCAGCGACGCGCTGCTGGCGGGATTTGCGCTCGAGATCGTGCCCACCGCGTACCGCGCCACGGTTTCGGGATTGCGCTACCTGGTCGAGATCGGCGCCGGCGCGATCAGCCTGGCGCTGGAGGGACATTTCTACGACCGGCTCGGCACGCATGCGCAGGCGGTGCAGGTGTCGCTGCTGGCGATTCCGCTGGTGCTCGGCGCCATCCTGTTCCTGCCCGAGCCGGCGGGGAAAACGCTGGAGGAGATGAGCGGACCGGCCTAATTCACCACATCTCCACAACAATTTCGCAGCGCGCGCGAAGATCGCTTGCCCGGCGCCGGTGCGCTCCGTATACACCGGACTTCGATGACCCCGGCCCACGCCGAACCGCTCCTGAAATCCAGCCACCTGCTTGGCATCGAAGCGCTTTCGGTGGGCGAGATCGCGGCCCTGCTCGACCTCGCCGAGACCTATGTCGCGCTCAATCGCAGCGCCAGCAAGAAGACGGACCTGCTCAAGGGCCGCACGCTGATCAACCTGTTCTTCGAGGCCTCGACGCGGACGCAAAGCTCGTTCGAGCTCGCCGGCAAGCGGCTCGGCGCCGACGTCCTCAACATGGCGGTGACGTCGTCTTCGGTCGCGAAGGGCGAGACCCTGATCGACACCGCGACGACGCTGAACGCGATGCGGCCGGACATGCTGGTGGTGCGGCACGCCGATTCCGGCGCGGCGGAGCTGCTGGCGCGCAAGCTCGACTGCTGCGTCGTCAATGCCGGCGACGGTTCGCACGAACATCCCACCCAGGCGCTGCTCGACGCGCTGACGATAAGGCGCCGGCGCGGCGGCTTTGAAGGGTTGATCGTGGCGATCTGCGGCGACGTGCTGCACAGCCGCGTGGCGCGCTCCAACATCCACCTGCTCCTGAAAATGGGCGCCCGGGTGCGGCTGATCGCGCCGCGCACGCTGCTGCCGGCCGATGCCGACCGCTTCGGCGTCGAGATCTTCCACGACATGAAGAAGGGCCTGGCCGGCGCCGACATCGTGATGATGCTGCGGCTGCAGCTGGAGCGCATGTCGGGCGCCTTCGTGCCCTCGACGCGGGAGTATTTCCGCTTTTTCGGCCTCGACCACGAGAAACTCAAAGCCGCCAAGCCCGGCGCCCTCGTCATGCATCCCGGCCCGATGAACCGCGGCGTCGAGATCGACAGCGCCGTCGCCGACGACATCGAGGTCAGCGTCATCCAGGAACAGGTCGAGATGGGCGTCGCCATCCGCATGGCGGTGCTGGACGCGCTGTCCCGCGGCCTGGCGCAAGGCGGACGCAACGCGCCATGACGAGAAGGATCGCCTTTCGCAATGCACGGCTGATCGATCCGGCGAGCGGCCTCGACGTCAGGGGCGGCCTCCTGGTCGAGAACGGCCGCATCGCCGACATCGGCCCGCGCCTGTTCAACGATGCCGAGCCGGGCGATCCCGAAGTGATCGACTGCAAGGGCCTGGTGCTGGCGCCGGGCCTGATCGACGCGCGCGTCTTCACCGGCGAGCCGGGCAGCGAATATCGCGAGACGCTGGCCTCGGCGAGCGAGGCGGCGGCGGCGGGCGGCATCACCACGATCGTCGTCATGCCCAACACCGATCCCGTCATCGACGAGCCGTCGCTGGTGGATTTCATCCTGCGCCGCGCGGCGGCGACCGCGAAGGTGCGGGTGGCGCCGATGGCGGCGCTGACGCGGCATCTCGCGGGCGAGACCATGACCGAGATCGGCCTGCTCAAGGAAGCCGGCGCCGTCGCCTTCACCGACGGCGACCGGACGCTGGCCAATGCGCGGGTGCTGCGCCGGGCGCTGGCCTATGCCTCGACCTTCGACGCGCTGATCGTGGGCCATGCCGAGGACCCGACGCTGACCGAAGGCGCCGCGGTCACCGAGGGCGAGTATGCGATGCGGCTCGGACTGCCCGCCGCGCCGTCGGCCGCCGAAGCCATCGTGGTGGAGCGCGACCTCCGCCTCGTCGAGATGACGGGCGCGCGCTATCACTTCAGCCAGATCTCGACGCGGGCGGCGCTCGACGTCATCGCCTCGGCCAAGGAGCGCGGCGTCGCGGTGACCTGCGGCGTGGCGGCGCATCACCTGGCGCTCAACGAACTCGACGTCGGCTCGTATCTCACCTTCATGAAGGTCAAGCCGCCGCTGCGCTCGGAAGCCGACCCCGCCGCGATGGTCGAAGGCGTGGCGTCGGGGCTGATCGACATCATCGTCTCGAGCCACGACCCGCAGGCCGCCGACACCAAGCGCCAGCCCTTCGCGCAGGCCGCGTTCGGCGCGGTGGGCCTGGAAACGCTGCTGCCGGTGGCGCTCGGCCTGCACCATGACGGGCGGGCGCATCTCAGCCATGTGCTGAAAGCGCTGAGCGCGACGCCGGCGCGGATCCTGGGCCTGAACGCGGGCACGCTGGCCAAGGGCGCGCCGGCCGACCTGGTGCTGATCGATCCCGACGAGCCGTTCACGCTGCGCGAGAGCGAACTGCGCTCGCGGGCGCGCAACACGCCGTTCGCAGGCCGGCGGTTTCACGGCCGCGCGCAGAGAACCTTCGTCGGCGGGGTGTGCGTGTTCGAGCGCAAGTCGGGGAAGTAATTCTTTCCTCCCCCGTTGTTACGGGGGAGGTGTCACGCCCACTTCGGGGTGACGGAGGGGGCCGACGCTGGGCGCCGCTCTGCGGCGCTAGGCCCCCTCCGCCTCGCTGCGCTCGGCACCTCCCCCGTAACAACGGGGGAGGATAGGCGGTGGAGCTTGTCGTCCAAATCTGACAATCTGACGCCGCACCTCACCTTCGTCCCACATGATCCCCCTCCTCTCCGTCACCGCCGCTGCCGAAGCGTTCGCGCTCGGCTACCTTCTGGGTTCGATTCCGTTCGGCTTGCTGCTGAGCTGGGCGTTCGGCGCGGGCGATGTGCGCAAGATCGGCTCGGGCAGCACCGGCGCGACCAATGTGCTGCGCACCGGCAATTACGCGGCGGCGGCCCTGACGCTGCTGTTCGACGCGCTGAAAGGCGCGGCGGCGGTGCTGATCGCGGCCCATTATTGGGGAAGCGACGCGGCGCTGTTCGCTGGCCTGGCCGCGTTCCTCGGCCATCTGTTCCCGGTGTGGCTCGGCTTCAAGGGCGGCAAAGGCGTCGCGGTCTCGCTCGGCATCCTGCTGGCGCTGTATTGGCCGGTCGCCCTGGCGGGCTTCGCGACCTGGGGCGTGACGCTGGCGCTGTTCCGGATTTCGTCGCTGTCGGCGCTGGTCGCGGCGGTGGCGACGCCGGTCTACATGTTCGTGTTCGGGCGTCCTCATCCGGCGCTGCTGTGCGTGGCGCTGGCGGTGCTGGTCCTGGCCATACACCACCAGAACATCCGCCGCCTGCTCGACGGGACCGAGCCGCGCGTCGGCGCGAAGGCCGCGTGACGGGGTTTTCGGACAGCGAGCGCCGCGCCTGGCTGAGGCTGGCGCGCACCCAGAATGTCGGGCCGGTGACGTTCGCGCAGCTGATCGCGCGCTTCGGCTCGGCCGGCGCCGCGCTGAAGGAGGTGCCGCGCCTCGCCCGGCGCGGCGGCGGCGACGCCTTGCGCATGCCCAGCGACGACGACGCGGCGCGCGAGATCGCGGGCCTCGCCAAGCTCGGCGGACGCATCCTCGCGAGCTGCGAAGCGGAATATCCGCACGGGCTGAAGGCCGCCGAGCCGACGCCGCCGATCCTCTCGGTGCTCGGCCATGCGACGCTGCTGGGCCGCGAGATGATCGCGGTGGTGGGCGCGCGCAACGCCTCGGCGCTGGGGCGCAGGCTCGCCAACACGCTGGCGCGCGACCTGGCGGGCGCGGGATTGGTGGTGGTGTCGGGCCTGGCGCGCGGCATCGATGCGGCGGCGCATGACGGCGCGCTGGCGGGCGGCACCTGCGCGGTGGTCGCCGGCGGCGTCGACGTCGTCTATCCGCCGGAAAATGCGGAGCTGCACAGGCGCATCGCGAGGGAAGGCTGCATCGTATCGGAGATGCCGCTCGGCCAGACGCCGCAGGCGCGCCATTTCCCGCGCCGCAACCGCATCATCTCCGGCCTGGCGCGCGGCGTGGTGGTGGTGGAAGCGGCCGAAGGCTCGGGCTCGCTGATCACCGCCAATTATGCGCTGGAACAGGGCCGCGAGATCTTCGCGGTCCCGGGCTCGCCGCTCGACCCGCGCGCCAAGGGCACCAACCGGCTGCTGCGCGACGGCGCGACGCTGACCGAGAGCGCCGCCGACGTGCTGGCCGGCCTGGCGCCGATCCTGGGCCGGGACTTCCGCGAGCCGGCCCGCGACGCGCCGGCGGGCCCGACCCAGCCGGACGAAGCGGAGGCCGACCGGGTCCGCGCTGCGGTCGAGGAGGCCCTGGGGCCGGCGCCGGTGGCGGTCGACGATTTGGTGCGCCTGTGCCGGGGCTCGGCGGCCGCCGTCGCAATAATTTTGCTGGAACTGGAACTGGCGGGGCGAATCACCCGTCATCCGGGCGGGCTGGTCTCCTGGACCTGATCGCCCAGCGCCTTGGCCTCCATCGCCGCCAGGCCGAGCAGGTGCGCGAGCAGGCCCTGGCCCTGGCCCAAGGCGATTTTGCGAAGCGATTCAAGCAGATCGCGGGTGTAACGCGCGGTTTCCGCCGGGCCGAGAGGGGTGGGCGGCGGCCCCGAAGTGGTCCGGCCGGCACGAAGGTAGGACGCCATTGCTGCAACCGGTTTTCGAACCGCCAAACGCTAGGGCGGCCGCGGCGGAATTGCAACTTAAAGTAATGTTTCCGGAGAAATTACCCGGAAATTACAACTTTCGGTTTTATCTCCACGAGTGCCCTGGCGTTGACACCCGTCGCTCCGTTCTATCAGTGTCCCGCCGCCCTCAGGGGCGATCCTGAGATTTGGCACCTATTTAAAGGTCTGGCGGCATAAACCGCCGGGCCCGAACCAGCAGAGCACCTCATTCCTCATGAACGTCGTCGTCGTCGAATCCCCCGGCAAGGTCAAATCGATCAACAAATACCTGGGCTCGGACTACAAAGTCCTGGCCAGCTTCGGGCATATCCGCGACCTGCCCTCCAAGGACGGTTCGGTCAAGCCGGATGACGATTTCTCCATGATCTGGGAAGTCGACGACCGGGCGGCCAAGCGCATCAAGGACATCGCCGATGCGGTCAAGGGCGCCGACAAGCTGATCCTGGCCACCGACCCCGACCGCGAGGGCGAAGCCATTTCGTGGCACGTGCTCGAAGTGCTCAAGCAGAAAAAGGTGCTGGCCGGCGTCGAGATCGAGCGCGTCGCCTTCAATGCGGTGACCAGGTCGGCGATCCTGGAAGCCATCGCGCATCCGCGGAAAATCAACGAAGAACTGGTCGACGCCTATATGGCGCGCCGGGCGCTCGACTACCTGGTCGGCTTCACGCTGTCGCCGGTCTTGTGGCGCAAGCTGCCGGGGGCGCGCTCGGCGGGGCGCGTGCAGTCGGTGGCGCTGCGCCTCGTCGTCGACCGCGAGGTCGAGATCGAGGCCTTCAAGGCGCAGGAATATTGGAGCATCGATGCCGACCTGATGACCGGCGCCGGCGGCTTCAATGCGCGCCTGACGCAACTGAACGGCGAGAAGCTCGACAAGCTGTCGCTGAAGAACGAAGCGGCGGCGTCCGCGGCGGTGGCCGCGATCGAGGCGCAGACCTTCGCCATCGACAGCGTCGAGGCCAAGCCGGTCAAGCGCAACCCGGCGCCGCCGTTCATCACCTCGACGCTGCAGCAGGAAGCCTCGCGCAAGCTCGGCTTCGGCGCCAAGCGCACGATGCAGATCGCGCAGCACCTTTATGAAGGCACCGACCTCGGCGGCGAGACCGTCGGCCTCATCACCTATATGCGCACCGACGGCATCACGATGGCGCCGGAGGCTGTCGCCGAGGCCCGCACGGTGATCGGCGCGCGTTACGGCCAGCGCTACGTGCCCGGCGCGGCGCGGGTCTACACCAGCAAGGCCAAGAACGCGCAGGAAGCGCATGAGGCGGTGCGTCCGACCCTGTTCGAGCGCACGCCGGAAGAGGTCGCCCGATATGTCGACGCGGATTCGGCCAAGCTCTACGAGCTGATCTGGAAGCGCGCCATCGCCAGCCAGATGGAAAGCGCCGAGCTGGAGCGCACCACGGTCGACGTCGCCAGCGCCGACAAGAAGATCATGCTGCGCGCCACCGGTACGGTGACGCTGTTCGACGGCTTCCTGACCCTCTACCAGGAGGGCAAGGACGAAGAAGAAGACGAAGACGGCTCGAAACTGCCGCGCGTCAAAGCCGGCGATAAGGCCGATGTCGAGAAGGTCAATCCGGCGCAGCATTTCACCGAGCCGCTGCCGCGCTATTCCGAAGCCAGCCTGGTGCGCAAGCTGGAGGAGCTCGGCATCGGCCGGCCTTCGACCTATGCCTCCATCCTGTCGACGCTGCGCGACCGCTCATATGTGCGCGTCGACCGCGGCCGCTTCGTGCCCGACGACAAGGGACGGCTGGTGACGGCGTTCCTCGCGACCTTTTTCCCGCGCTATGTCGAATACGGCTTCACCGCCGATCTGGAGGAAAAACTCGACGAGGTCTCGGCCGGCGAATTGCCGTGGAAGCAGCTGCTGCGCGATTTCTGGCGCGATTTCTCGGCGGCGGTCGGCGGCACCAAGGACCTCAAGATCACGCAGGTGATCAACGAGCTCAACGAGATCCTGGGCCCGCACATCTTCCCGCCGAACGCCGACGGCTCGGGGGCGCGCGTCTGCCCCAGCTGCGGCAAGGGCGAGCTGAGCCTGAAGCTCGGGCGCTTCGGCTCGTTCGTCGGCTGCTCGAACTATCCGGAATGCCGCTTCACGCGCCAGCTCGGCCAGAGCAACGACGCGGCGGCGGCGCAGCAGCCGCGCGAACTGGGCGAGGATCCGGCGACGGGGCAGAAGATCTCGCTGCGCAACGGCCGCTTCGGGCCCTATATGCAGCTCGGCGAGGGCGACAAGCCCAAGCGCGCCGGCATTCCCAAAGACACCGACATGTCGGCGATTGATCTCGATCTCGGCATAAGGCTGCTGTCGCTGCCGCGCACCGTCGGCATCCATCCCGAGAGCGGCAAGCCGATCACGGCGAATTTCGGCCGCTTCGGGCCCTACGTGGCGCATGACGGCATGTACGCCTCGCTGGAATCGTCGCAGGACGTGTTTGACGTCGGCCTCAACCGCGCCGTCGACCTGATCGCCGAGAAGAAGAACAATCCGCGCGGCCGCCGCGGCCCGCAGGCGCTGAAGGAGCTCGGCAACGATCCCAGCGGCACGCCGATCAAGCTGATGAAGGGCCGCTTCGGCCCCTATGTCACGGACGGGACGACGAACGCGACGGTGCAGAACAGCGACGATCCGGAGTCGGTGACGCTGGAACAGGCGCTGGCCCTGATCGCGGATCGCGCCGCCAAGGGCGGCGGCAAGAAGAAGAAGGCGCGGCCCGCGCCCAAGGCGAAGGCCGCGGCCAAGCCGAAGAAGGACGCCAAGGCGAAGAGCGCGCCGAAGGCCGAGAAGACGGATGCTCCAGCAAAGAAGAAGCCAGCGGCGAAGAAGAAGCCCGAACCGGTGGCCGGCGAGTAGGATTTGGCGAAGAAGAAAAAGAAACGCGCCTCGACCATGCCCGTCATCGACAAGGCGGGCATCCTGGAAATCCTGGCGCGCCAGCCCAATGCGACGAAACGCGATCTCACCAAGCTGCTCGGCGTCAAGGGTTCGGACCGCATCGAGCTCAAGCGCACGCTGAAGGAACTGGCGGCCGACGGCGCCATCGAAGGCAACCGGCGCCAGGGCTATGCCGCGCCGGGCACGCTGCCCGACGTCGCGGTGCTGGAGATCACCGGCCAGGACACGGACGGCGAATTGCTGGCGCGGCCGCAGAAATGGGACTCGAACGAGGAACCGCCGCAGATCGTCGTGGTGCCGAGCCGCGAAGCCGCGGGCTCGGCGCTGGGCCGCGGCGAGCGCGTGCTGGCGCGGATCTCCAAGGTCGGCGACGGCTACGAGGCGCTGATCATCAAGCGGCTGGGCGCCAGCGCGCACAAGGTGCTGGGCGTGCTGCATGCCGGCCCCAATGGCCTGCGCATCGCACCGATCGACCGCAAGAGCCGCACCGAGTTCTCGGTCGACGCCCGCGACCGCGGCGGCGCCGAGCACAACGAGCTGGTGCTGGCCGAGCCGATCGCCGGCAAAGCTTCGGGCTTCGCGCGGGCCCGCGTGGTCGAGCGGCTGGGCAATATGAGCTCGCCCAAGACCGTCAGCCTGATCGCGATCCACGCCCACGGCATCCCGACCGAATTTCCCAAGGAGGTCATCGATGAGGCCGAGCGCGCCGCGCCGCCCGACCTGCGGGGGCGCACGGATCTGCGCGCCATCCCCCTCCTCACCATCGACCCGGAAGACGCGCGCGACCATGACGACGCGGTGTGGGCGGGACCGGACGACGATCCGAAGAACCCGGGCGGCCATGTCGCGCTGGTCGCCATCGCGGACGTGGCGCATTACGTGACGCCGGGCTCGGCGCTGGACCGCGAGGCCTATAAGCGCGGCAATTCGGCGTATTTCCCGGACCGCGTCGTGCCGATGCTGCCCGAACACCTGTCGGCCGACCTGTGCTCGCTGAAGGAAGGCGTCGACCGCGCCTGCCTCGCGGTGCGCATGGTGTTCGACAAAGAGGGCAAGAAGCGGCGCCACGAATTCATCCGCGGCGTGATGCGCTCGGCGGCGCGGCTGACCTATGCCCGGGCGCAGGGCGCCTTCGACGGCAAGCCGGATGCGCAGATGTCGGCGACCGCACAGGCGACGCTGGCGGCGGTGTGGGCCTGCTACCAGACGCTCATTTCGGAGCGCAGGCAGCGCGATCCGCTCGACCTCGACCTGCCCGAGCGGCGCATCGTGCTGGGCGCGGACGGCAAGGTCGCCTCCATCGCCTATCGCGAGCGGCTGGAATCCATGAAGCTGATCGAGGAGTTCATGGTGCTGGCCAATGTCGCGGCGGCCGAGGCGCTGGAGCAGAAGAAGACGCCGCTGATCTATCGCATCCACGATCATCCCTCGAAGGAGAAGCTGTTCGGCTTCTCCGATTTCCTGCGCACCATCGGGATCGAGTTCGCCAAGGGCCAGGTGCTGAAGCCCGGCCTGTTCAACCGCATCCTTGCCAAGGCCAAGGGCGGCGCCCATGAGGCGGTGATGAACGACGTGGTGCTGCGGACGCAGGCGCAGGCCGTCTATGCGCCGGACAATCTCGGGCATTTTGGCCTGAACCTCGGCAAATACGCGCATTTCACCTCGCCGATCCGGCGCTATGCCGACCTCATCGTGCACCGGGCGCTGATCAAGGCGCATGGTTTCGGCGACGACGGGCTGACCGACCGCGAGGCCGGGCGGCTCGGCGAGATCGCCGAGCACATCTCGATGACCGAGCGGCGCGCCATGGCGGCGGAGCGCGATTCGACCGACCGCTATGTCGCGGCGTTCATGGAGGACCGCGTCGGCGCGACCTTCACCGGCCGCATCACCGGCGTGACGCGTTTCGGCCTGTTCGTGCGGCTGGCGGAGACCGGCGCCGAGGGCCTTTTGCCGGTGCGCGCGCTGGGGCCGGAATATTTCCAGCACGACGAGCGCAAGCACGCGCTGATCGGCGCCCAGACCGGCAGCGCCTTCAAGCTCGGCGACAAGGTGGTCGTGAAGCTGGCGGAGGCGGCGCCGCTGACCGGCGGCCTGCGCTTCGATCTCGCCGAGACCGTCAGCCGGCAGCGCAGCTTCAAGCCCACCGACAAGCGGATCGTGCCCTCGGGTAAGCGCCGGCGGAAGCCGCGATAGGCAAACCGGCGGGTTTTGGTTGATTCATATCGCGCCAACGCGGTCTATTGCTCCCCATGGCGGCATTCGATTCCGACAATGAGAAGATCGTGGGCGAGGTGCTGCGCCCGAAGGACGCCGCGACCCTGGTGCTGGTCAAGCGCGAGGGCGCGGTGGCGCGCGTGCTGATGGGCCAGCGCCACGGCAACATGGCGTTCATGGCGAACAAATACGTCTTTCCCGGCGGGCGGCTCGATCCCGGCGACATGCGCATTCCGGTCGGACGCGACCTGCGCCCCGAGGTTGCGGCGCGCGCCGCGCTCGGCACCACGCCGGCGCGGGCCCGCGGCCTGGCGCTGGCGGCGATCCGCGAGACCTTCGAGGAGACCGGCATCCTGCTCGGCGAGCGCGCCGACAAGGTGCCGCGCACCCGCGCGCCGGCGTGGAAGAAGTTCTTCGCGCACGGCATCGTGCCCAGGCTCGACACGCTGGAGATGATCGCGCGGGCGGTGACGCCGCCCAACCGCACGCGCCGCTTCGACGCGCGCTTCTTCATGGCCGATGCCGGCCTGATCGTGCATGAGCTGGCGGGTGCCGAGACCGAGGAATTGCTGACGCCCGCCTGGCTGACGATCGACGAGGCGCGGGCGCTGGACCTGCCGTCGATCACGCGCACCGTGCTGGACGAGGTCGAGGCGCGGGTCGCGGGCGACACCGCGCGGCCGGCGCCGTTTTATCGCTTCAGCCGCGGCAAGTCCTCGCTGGTGCATATCTGAGGCGGGCTATCCGCGAGAGATTTCAGTGGCTTAGCGGGCATGAGCGGGGCGCGGCGCCGCTTGACTTTAGGCCGCCTGCGGCTTAATTCCCGCCCCTTCCAGACGTTCTTCGAGGAATTTGCGCCATGGCGAAGCCGACCACAGCCAAGATCAAGCTCAACAGCGAGGGCGGCACGGGATTCTATTACGTGACCAAGAAGAACACGCGCACCATGACCGAGAAGTTCTCGATGAAGAAATACGACCCGGTGCTGCGCAAGCATGTTGAATTCAAGGAAGGCAAGATCAAGTAGCGCGCCCTACTCTGCCGCCGCCTGCTTTCCCGACCGCGCCGCCTCCACACGCCCGATGAAATCCGTCATGAACCCGACCACGGCCGGGATCACGCCCAGCGGCATGTCGTGGCCCCAGCCTGCGATCTCACGATACTCGGCGCCGGGGATGGTTTGCGCGGTGTGACGGCCCGCTTCCACCCGCAGCAGCATGTCGGCCGAGCCGTGCAGCACCAAGGACGGCAGCGTCAGTGACTTCAGCCGCTCGGTGCGCGGCGGGCTGGCCATGATCGCGGCGTATTGGCGGGCGCTGCCCTCGGGATAGAACATGCGGTCGTAGTTGGCGCCGATCAGCCGGCCCAGGCGCTCTTCGTCGAACGGGTAAGCGGTCGAGGCATAGGCGCGCCGGCCCTTCAGCGAATGGGCGATGACGGCGGCGCGGTCGGTCGAAGGTGCCGGCGTCGTCAGCGCGGCCATGGCCTCGGGGCTCGACGGCGGCAGCGACGGATCGGACGTGGTCGAGAAGATCGAGATCAGCGAGCGGGCTTTCTGCGGATGGTTGAGCGCCACCAGCTGCGCGATCATGCCGCCCATCGAGGCGCCGGAGATATGCGCCGTCTCGATGCCGAGCTCCGAGAGCAGCGCCGCGGCGTCCGCCGCCATGTCGTTCAGCGTGTAGGGCACGTCGGGCTTCTTGCCCTCGCGCATGGCGGCCATCACGGCGCGGACATCGGGAACGATGCCGTGCCATTTCTGGCTGAGGCCGACGTCGCGGTTGTCGAAGCGGATGACGCGGAGGCCGGCAGCCTCGAGCGCTTCGCGGAATTCCTCCGGCCAGGAGGTCATCTGGCTGCCGAAGCCGTTTATGAAAAGGAGCGGCACGCCGGCGCGCGGGCCGCTGTCTTCGTATTCGATCTCGATGCCGTTGGCGCGGATCTTGGCCATGTGTCCCTCCGGTTTGGCGCCAGCTTAGCGGCGAGGCGTTCCTTGACAAGATGTCAGGCGGACCGGACGTTAGCCTGCACCTTTCACGGGATTCCATGCGCCGCGCCCTCGACCGACTGGCCAATGAGACGTTCGACCTGTTGATCGTCGGCGGCGGCGTGACGGGCGCCTGCGTGGCGCGCGACGCCGCCATGCGCGGCCTGAAAGTGGCGCTGGTCGAGAAGAACGACTTCGCCGGCGCCACCAGTGCCCACAATTCCAAGCTGGTGCATGGCGGCCTGCGCTATCTGCGCAATTTCGAGCTCGGCCTGGTGCGCGAATCGCTGAAGGAGCGGCGCATCTGGCAGCGCATCGCGCCGCACCTGGTGCATCCCCTGCCCTTCCTGGTGCCGCTCTATGGCGGCGGCTGGAAGGCGCGCGCGACGCTGGCAGCGGGACTGACGCTTTACGATCTGCTGTCGTTCGACAAGAGCTGGCTGGACGATCCCGACCAGAAACTACCGAACCATTCCTGGCTCCATCGCGCCAAGGCGCTGGAAGCCGAGCCGGTGCTGGAGGGCAAGGGCTTCGAGGGCGCGTTCAAATATTACGACGCGCAGATGTACGCCCCGGAGCGGCTGGCGTTGGAATGCCTGATCGAGGCGGATGGCGACGGCGCGGCCATCGCCAACTATGTCGAGGCGCAAAAGCTGCTCGATCGCGACGGCCGGATCGAGGGCTGCACGGTGCGCGACACGGTGGGCGGCGCGACGTTCGACGTGCGCGCCAGGCTGACGCTGGTGGCGGCGGGGCCGTGGGCGGATATTTTCCTGGAGCATGCCCTCGGCAAGCCCGCCTCGCACAAGCTGCTGCGCTCCAAGGGCATCCATGTGCTGGTGCCGGCGATGACGCGCGGCAACGCGCTGGCGGTATCGGCCGGCAGCGGGCATTTCTTCGTGCTGCCCTGGCACGGCCATACGCTGCTGGGCACCACCGACACCGCGTTCAAGAGCGCGCCGGATGCGGTCGGCGTCGCCGACAGCGACATCGACGGCTTCTTCGGCACGATCAACAAGAACCTGCCGGGCGCCAACCTCAAGCGCGAACAGGTCGAGCATTTCTACGCGGGGCTCAGGCCGCTGGTCGACGACGGCTCGGGCGACACCTATGGCGCCAGCCGGCGCGCCGAGCTGGTCGATCACGGCAAGGACGACGGGCTGGACGGGCTGTTTTCGGCCATCGGCGGCAAGTGGACGACGTCGCGCGACCTGGCGCAAAGCGTGGTCGACGCGGTGGTGGAAAAGCTCGGCCTGCGCACGGCCGAATGCGAGACCGACGAGGAGCCGACCGCCGGCGGCGACGTCGGCCGCTTCGCGGATTTCCTCAAAGCCCAGCGCCGCGAGCACGGCGACCTCGCCAGCATCGAGCACCTCGCGCATATGTACGGCACGCGCCTGCCCGACATGTTGGAAGCCGCGAGCAACCGGCCGGAGCTGCGCCAGCCCGTCGGCACGGCGGGCGACATCGGGGCGCAAATCCTGTTCGCGGTGCGCGAGGAGATGGCGCTGACGCTGGCCGACGTGGTGATGCGGCGCACCTGCATGGGCCAGGTCGGCGCGCCGCCGCCCGCGGCGCTCGAGACGGCGGCGGCGATCATGGCGGCGGAGTTGGGGTGGAGCGCCCTGCGCCGGCAGAGCGAGATCGCGGCGCTGGCGCCCGCCTTCGCGACGCGCGAGGCGGCATGACCGCCTTCGTCGTGGTCAATCCGCGCTCCGGCAACGGGCGCACGGGGCGCGACTGGAAAGAGATCGCGCGCAGGCTCGGCGCCGTCTATCCCCACATGTCGGTGGGCTTCACGCAGAAGCCGGGCCAGGCGACGGCGCTGGTGCGCCATGCGCTTAGCGAAGGCCACCAGGAGATCGTCGCGGTCGGCGGCGACGGCACCATCAACGAAGCGGTCAACGGCCTGTTCAACGCCGCCGGCGCGATCGATCCCGACGCGGTGTTCGCCTTCGTCACCAGCGGCACGGGCGGCGATTTCCGCAAGACCTTCGGCATCGAGGCCGGGACCGACGCCGCCATCGCGCGGCTGAAGACGGCGAGCGTGCGGCCCTGCGACGTCGGACGGGTGTCGTGCCTGACGGCGGACGGCGCGCCGACGCTGCGCTATTTCGTCAACATCGCCTCGTTCGGGCTTTCGGGCGTGATCGTGGAATCCGTCAACCGGGCGCGCATCGCCAAGCTGTTCGGCGGCGCGTTCGCCTTCGCCTTTCACAGCGCCCTCGCCATGCTGCGCTACAAGAACACGCCGGTGCGCCTGATCGTGGACGGCGTGGACGACGAGATCGCGACCGTCGCGACGGTCGCGGTCGCCAACGGGCAGTATTTCGGCGGCGGGATGCGGGTCGCGCCCGGCGCCTGGACCAATGACGGATTGTTCGACGTGGTGGTGATGGGCGGCACGCCGAGGGGCCAGGCGCTGGCCGACATGAAGCTGATCTACACCGGTGAGCACATCACCAAGCCGCATGTCCGCATCCTGCATGGCCAGCGGGTGGTCGTGGCGCCGGTGGCGGAGACGCGCGGGCGCCCGGTTTACATCGAAACCGATGGTGAATCGGCGGGGCGCCTGCCCGCCACCTTCGAAATCTTGCCCGGCGCGCTGAATTTGCGATGCTGAGGCCTGAGGACCACCGATGACCATCGCGCGGGCGAAGATACGCTGGAACGGCTGGGGCTGGGCGGCGCACAAGGACGAGCTGGCGGGGCGCGAGGCGCTGTGGACCTGGCTCGCGGGCGAACTCGGCATGCCGGCTTTGCTCGCGACGCCGGCGCGGCCGCTGGAGAGCATCGCACTGCCGCCACCGAAGCTGGCGCCCGAGGCGCTGGCGCGGTTCGCGGGCACCGTCGGCGCGGACCGGGTGCGCGGCGACGATTACGAGCGCGCCTTCCATGCGCTGGGAAAAAGTTATCACGACCTGTTGCGGTTGCGCGCCGGCGACCTTTCGACGGCGCCGGACGCGGTGCTGTATCCGCGCAGCGGCGAGGAAGTGCTGGCTGTGCTGGCGGCCGCGGCGGAGCTTGGCGTCGCGGTCGTGCCCTATGGCGGCGGCACCAGCGTGGTCGGCGGCGTGACGGGCGGGCGCGGCGCGTTCAAAGCCGTCGTGACGCTCGACCTCTCCGGCATGGACCGGCTGGTCGAGATCGACGCGGTGGCGCGAACCGCCACGGCGGAGGCCGGCATCTATGGCCCGGCGCTGGAGAAGGCGCTCGCCGCCAAGGGCTTCACGCTCGGCCATCATCCGCAGTCGTTCGAGTTCTCGACGCTGGGCGGCTGGATCGCGCATCGCGGCGCCGGGCAAGGCTCGGGCCGCTATGGCCGCGCCGAAGACTGGCTCATCGGCGCCAGGCTGGCGACGCCGCGCGGCAGCCTCAGCGCCGGCGGCTTTCCGGCGTCGGCGGCGGGGCCGTCCCTGCTCGCGCTCGCGGTCGGATCGGAAGGCGCCTTCGGCGTCGTCACCGAGGCGACCGTGCGGCTGCACAAGCTGCCGGCGGCGAGCGATTATCGCGGCTATCTGTTCCGCGACTTCGCGAGCGGCACCGCCGCGATCCGCGAAGCGGTGCAGAGCGGCCTCGGGGCGACAATGCTGCGCCTGTCGGACGCGGCGGAGACGCGGTTCTATCGCGCCTATGGCGCCATCGGGAAGCGCCGCGGCATCGGCGACCGGCTGGCGCAGATCTATCTCGACACGCGCGGTGTGGGCGACAAGGCCTGCGCGATGATCGCGGGCTTCGAGGGCGAGGACGCCGAGGTGGCGCGGGGACGCGCCGCCTTCGCGGCGCTGGCCAGGAAACACCGCGCGCTGGCGCTGGGCGAAGGCCAGGGTAAGCGCTGGAAGGACGGCCGCTTCCACGGGCCTTACCTGCGCGATCCGATGATGGAGCGCGGCGCCGGCGTCGACACGCTGGAGACCGCGACCGGCTGGTCGAAAATCGAGGCGCTGGCGGTGGCGGTGCGCGATGCGCTGGAAAAAACGATCCGCGAAACCGCGCCGCGCGACGGCGCGCATGGCGTGGTGATGTGCCATATCAGCCATTCCTATCCCGACGGCGCGAGCCTCTATTTCACCTACATCTTCCCGCGCGCCCTGGAGCGCGAGATCGCGCAGTGGCAGGCGATCAAGACGGCCGCCTCCGACGCGATCGCGGCAAATGGCGGCACGCTCAGCCACCATCACGGCGTCGGCGAGGATCACCTGCCCTGGATGGCCGGCGAGAAAGGCGCGCTCGGCATCGACGTGCTGCGCGCCGTGAAGATGGCGCTCGATCCCAAGGGCGTGATGAATCCGGGCAAGCTGATCCCCGGTTAGCGGGTTCCGGTTCGGCTCGAGGTCGCGACGGCGCCCTCAGCCGCCCGAGCGGATGACGAGGACGATCAGCGTGGTCCAGAGGAGCGCGCCTATGGCGACGGCGGTTGCGGTGCGCTCGAGCCAGGGAGCGATGGCCTCGGCCAGGCGGGCCTTGAGGCGCGCCGGATCCCAGGGCGCGGGACCGGCCGGCCAGATGCTTTCCCATTGTTGCAATCGCATGGCGCGTCAGGCGGCGAGCGCGGCTTCGAGGCGGACCATCTCGTCGCGGACCTGCAGCTTTTTCTTCTTGAGCCGCGTGATCAGCGCCTCGTCGGGCGCGCCGGCGCGCGACAGCACCGCGATGATGTCGTCGAGGTCGCGATGCTCCTGCGCCAGACCGATATGGCGCAGCTGCGCCGGGTCGCTGCGGTATGGCGGCGCGAGAGCGCCAAGGGCGCCGGGATTGTCGTTGGAATTCGTCTGAGCGGCGGAATGCATCGAACCATCCTTTCGAATGTGTCTCTGCTTCCCTCTCGGCACCCCTGCCGCGACCTCGCCGCGCGTCGCGGACCGGCCGGGCTTATGGTTAATAAAAGGTTAATGACCACAGATAATGGTTAATGTCAAGCTTTGCTCCGTGGTCGGATGAAAATTGCGCAGCGGTGGGTGGCATGGCGCGCGCGGCGGAGGCGGGATCAGCGCACTACTTCGTCGATTGCCACAGTTCGATCTTCGTGCCGTCGGGGTCCATGATCCAGGCGAATTTTCCGTGCGGATCGCTGGTGTCGTCGCGGCTGAGGATCGTCACGCCCTTGGCCTGCAGCCTGGCGACGAAGGCGTCGAGATCGTCGACGGCGAAGTTGATCATGAACTCGCGGGTCGAAGGCGCGAAGTGTTCGGTGGCCTGCGGGAAGACGGCCCACACCGCGAGGGGCGGGTGACCGGGAGCGTCGTAGGGCAGCATCGCGCCGCCCCAAGTCTCGATCTTGATGCCGAGCACGTCGCCATACCAGGCCGCGAGCGCCTTGGGGTCCTTGCTCTTGTAGAAGATGCCGCCGATGCCGGTGATGCGGCCGGCGGGCTCTGCGTGGGCGGGCATCAGGAAAAGGCCCAGTGCGACGGCGAGGACGGCAAGCGTTCTACGCGGCATGATCTTCCCCCCACAAAAGTCTTATGCATCTTGACTGCCCCAAGAGACCACCGAGGCGGTCAATATAGCAGATGCGGCCGGCGCTCGGCTATCCAGGCCTGTTCGTCGGGGACGGCGAGCGCCTCGAGGTCGGCCGGCGTTGCCGCGGCGTCGTCGACCCATTGGCGCAGCAGCGGGCTGCCGTTGATGACGTCGATGGCTATCTTGCCGTGTTCGTATTCGTAGGCGAAATCGCGCCACAGCGGGTAGTCGGGGTAGAGACGGCGGATCGCCTTGAAGGCCAGCGCCTGCAGCCGCCAGGGCCTGAACGCCGTGTGGTCGTAGCCCGGGTCCTCGGTATGGATCTGCACGCCGTTGCACAGTTCGCGCGCATGCTTGTGAAAGGTCGGCTCGAACGAACACGGGCGCAGGCGGCAGCCGGCGAGCCATTGCGGCGCCAGCGCGCGCATCTCGGCGACGACGCGGCGCGCGTCGATGTCGGGGGCGCCGAACAGCTCGAGCGGACGCGTCGTGCCGCGGCCCTCCGACAGCGTCGTGCCTTCGAGCATCACGGTGCCGGCATAGGCGCGCGCCATCCACAAATTGGCGGCGTTGGGGCTCGGGTTGACCCAGGCGCGTTCGCCGAGCGGCCAGCCGAAGCCCGGCGCGGCCTGCGGCTGCCAGCCTTCCATCGCGACGACGCGATAGGCGACGTCCAGCTTGTAATGCGCAACGAACCAGTGGCCGAGCTCGCCGAGCGTCAGGCCGTGGCGCATCGGCAGCGGGCCGGCGCCGACGAAACTCTCCCAGCCGGGGCGCAGGCTGAGGCCTTCGACCGGGCGACCGGCCGGATTGGGGCGGTCGAGCACCCAAACCTCCTTGCCATGCCGGGCCGCCGCCTCCAGCACATAGAGCAGCGTGGTGACGAAGGTGTAGATGCGGCAGCCGAGATCCTGCAGGTCGACGAGAACGACGTCGAAGGTGCTGAGCATCTGGCCGGTCGGGCGGCGCACTTCGCCATAGAGGCTGAAGACCGGGATGCCGTGGACCGGATCGTTGAAATCCGGCGACTCCATCATGTTGTCCTGCTTGTCGCCGCGCATGCCGTGCTGCGGGCCGAAGGCGGCGGTGAGGCGCAGGTCGCCGCAGGCGATCAACGCGTCGAGCGCGTGCGTCAGTTCAGCGGTCACCGAGGCCGGATGGGCGACCAGCGCGATGCGCTTTCCCGCCAGGGACGCGCGCAGTTTGGGCTCGGCAAGCAGGCGGTCGAGGCCGGTTTTCATGGCCCGGACGCTGCCGCGATTTGCGCGGCAAAGCAATCGGGATGGTGGAAGTCGGGCTTGCCGGGCGGATGGGCGAGCGCCCAGTAGGAGATGCGGCCGTTGCTTTCCGCGATCACCGCGCAAAGGCCGAGGCGCAGGGGCCCGAGCTCGGGCGGTTCCAGCGCGGCCTGCAATTCGAGGCGCGTTGCGGTGGTTTGCAATTCGAGGACGCGCGCCGCGACGTCGCCGGCCGCGCGCATCCCGCTGCGATAGGCGTCGAAGCGGTATGTCGCCCATTGCGTCGAGGGCGCCAGGTTGAATTCATAATACGCGTCGCCAGGCGACGGCTTGACGAAGGCCTCGAAGCAGGTATGCCGCCACAGCTCGTCGGTGCGCGCGGCGGGCGCGGCGGGCGGCAGCAGGATGTCGCCGATCGTGCCGGCGACGACATAGTGCAGGCGCCAAGGTCCGGCGCGCGGACGCTCGAATTCGACGTCGATGCCCGTCACCGCTTCGCATGGCGTGTCGGGATGGCGCGTCAGGGACAGGCGCATCAGGCGGAGGCCGCGACGCCTTCGCGCACGGCGGCGGCGGCAGCGGCCACCGCTTCGCGCGCCTTTGGGATCAGGCCGCGCATGCTGAAGAAGCCGTGCACCATGCCGGGATAGTTCACATAGGTGACCGGCACGCCGGCGGCATCGAGCTTGTCGGCGTAGTCCTTGCCCTCGTCGCGCAAGGGATCGAAGCCGGCGGTGATGACATAGGCGGGGGGCTGGCCGGCGAGGTCGGCGCAGAGCAGCGGCGACAGGCGCGGGTCGCTGCGATGCGCCTTGTCGGGCGCGTAACAGCGCGTGAACCAGTCCATGCCGTCCTTTTCCAGGAAATAACCCTTGCCGTTCTCGCGCATCGAGGGCGTGTCGGGGGCGCCGAGCTGGGTCACCGGATAGATCAGCAGCTGATAGGCGATGGCGGGGGCGCCGGCCTGCTTGGCGAGCTGGCAGACGACGGCGGCGAGATTGCCGCCGGCGCTGTCGCCGCCGACCGCAAGACGCGCGGGATCGATGCCGAATTCCGCGGCGTGGGCGGCAACGTGGCGCGTGGCAGCGAAGCAGTCCTCGACCGCGGCGGGAAAGGGATGCTCGGGCGCCAGGCGATAGTCGACGGAGACGACGCGGCAGCCGCTCTCATTGGCGAGGCAGCGGCAGAGATCGTCATGGGTGTCGAGGTCGCCGATGACGAAGCCGCCGCCGTGATAGAAGACGAGGCCCGCGAGCACGGCGTCGCCGGCGCCGACCGGGGTGTAGACGCGCAGCGCGAGGTCGCCGCCGCCGGGGCCGGCGATCCTGCGGTCCTCGCTTTTGCCGATCGGCGTGTCGCCGCCGCGAAAGATGCTGGCGCGCATCGCGGCGCGGGCGGCCTGCGGCCCGATCTCGGAGAATTTCGGCAGCTTGAGCAGCGCCATCTGGTCGAGGATGTTGCGGACATGGACGTCGAGCGACATCTGGATCTCCTAACGGGCGGCCAGGATGGCGGCCACGGCTTTGGCGGCCGAGGTCAGCGCTTCATGCGCCTGGGGCAGCACGCCCTGCAGATATAGGAAGCAGTGGACCATATCGGAATGGTCGGCGACGGTGACTTTCACGCCGGCGGCGCGCAGCTTGTCGGCATATTGCATGCCCTCGTCGTGCAGCGGGTCGTAGCCGCCCAGCATGATGTAGGCGGGCGGCAGGCCGGAAAGGTCCTTGGCGCGCAGCGGCGATATCTTCGGATCGCTCTTGTCGGCGCCGGCCGGCAGGTAGCTCGCATAGAACCAGTCGAGCGTCTCCTTCTCGAGGAAATAGCCGACGGCGAATTCGCGCAACGAGGGCGTCTCCTCGCCGATCTGCGTCACCGGGAAGAGCAGCATCTGGGCTGCGAGGGTGAGGCCGCCCCTGGCCTTGGCGGCCTGCGCCACCTCGGCCGCCAGGGCGCCGCCGGCGCTGTCGCCGCCGACCGCGATGCGGCCCGCATCGACGCCGATCTCGGCGGCGTTCTGCACCACCCAGCTGAGGGCCGCGAAGGCGTCGTCGAAGGCGGCGGGATATTTGTGCTCGGGCGCCAGGCGGTAATCGACCGAGATGACGCGGAAGCCGCCCTCGTTCGCCAGCATGCGGCAGACGCCGTCATGGGTCTCGACGCTGCCGATGACGAAACCGCCGCCGTGATAGTAGACCAGCGCCGGCATCGGATCGCCGCCCGCCGCGACCGGCGTGTAGACGCGGATCGGGATGCCGCCCGCCGGGCTCGGCACGGTGCGGTTCTCGGTCTTGCCGACGGGAACGTCCTTGGGGCCGACCATCTGCATCAGGGCGGCGAACTGCTCGCGGCCGGCAACGGCGCCGGCCTCCGACATCTTGGGGCCGCCGGCGGCTTTCATGGAATCGAGGAAGCCTTTGACGATCGGATCGAGGGGCATGAAGGGTCCGGCTGAAGGTGAGCCGGGAGTGTGACGGCATCGGCGCGGCGGGCGCAAGGTACCGATTCCGCCCGCCCCTTGCGGGAGGGCGGCATCTCTCAGTGAATCGTCACCGGGAAATTGGGGTTGAGGCCGTGGTCGGCGATGTCGCCCAAAAGAACGCACAGCGTGAACCAGAAGCGGGCGCGGTCGGCGGCGCCTTCGGCCTCGAAGGAGACGACCGCCTTGCGGGCGACGTCCATCGCGTCGGCACCGTGCTCGTCCGCGAGATCCGCGGCGAGACGGCAAAGATCGTTGGCGCTGAGCTGCATGGTCCGGTCCTTTCTGGACGGATGCAGCAGATCACGGGGCGGGTAACGGCCGGGTTAACGGCGCTTTAAGCCTCGGTTCAGGAAAGCGGCATCAGGGCGTGGGCGCCGGTGCCGTTTCCGGCGGCGGCGCAGTTGGCGGCGCAGGCGTCGGCGTGGGCGCGGCAGTTGGCGCGGGTTCCGGCGGCGGTGCGGGCGCGACGGTCGGCGCGGGTTCGGGCGCCGGGGCGGCGGCGGGTGCCGGAATGGGCGCCACCACCGAGGTCAGCGTCACGCCGGCGAGCACGGCCTGCGCCGCAGCCAACTGGTCGTCCTTGATGCCGTCGGCGGTGAGCAGCGTCACGCCGGCGACGTGGCCGTCGTCGAGCCGCAAAAGGATCACATGCACATTGGCGTGCACGCCCGCGGCGCTGGTCAGCTTTCCGTCATAGGCAAAGCCGTGATAGCCCGAATTGTCGACCGCGCCCTTGTTCACCAGCGGTGCGTCCGCCCCGGCCAAGGCGCCGGAGGCGAGTTGGTCGAGCGTGGCGTCGGTCGCGGTCACCGAGAAGGTCAGCGAGGCGGTGTGCGCCGGATTGAAGATCGCCAGGTCGCCCTCGGCGTTGGTCTTGCGCTCCCAGCCGTCCGGCATGGCGATCATGAAGTTCGGACCGCCGGTCGCCGGAAACTGAAAACTGTCGGCCTGCGCGGCAGTGACGAGCCAGACGGAAGCGGCCAGGACGGCGGCGGCGGATAGACCTTGTCTCATGGCTGACCTCCCAAGCTCCTATGGAATCTCAATCACGTCGGGACCCGGCGACGCGGCGAACAGCTTGTCGACCAGGTCTTTGCGGCGATCCATCGTGGCGCGCTGGTTGACATAGCCCTTGTCGGTGATCTCGTGGCCGTCGACCGAGGGCGGCTCGGCCATCAGGATGACGCGGCGGACACGGCTGGAGGTGCCGGTCTGCGTCTTGTTGTAGGCGGCGAATTTCTCGCGCACCGCGGTGCGGACCTTTTCGTCCGCGACGATCTCGGCGGGCGAGGATTTTCCGCACAACGCCTGCGCCGCGGCGGCGACCGGCCAGGCGAGGAGCCCGACGAAGGGCTTGTCCTGGCCGCAGACGACGCAGTCGAAGACCAGCGGCGAGGCGGCGGCGACGGCTTGGGCGCGCAGCGTGCCGGCGCTGACCCAGGTGCCGCTGTCGAGCTTGAAATCCTCCGTCACGCGGCCGTCGAAGACCAGGCCCTGCGCCGGATCGGCGTCGTCGATGAATTTCGCCGCGTCGCCGAGGCTGTAAAAGCCTTCCTCGTCAAACGCAGCCTTGGTGAGATCGGGACGCTTGTGATAGCCGGGCGTCACGGTCGGGCCTTTGACGCGCACTTCGAGCTTGGTACCGTTGG
>Ga0210397_10000580_pt1 | contig 24459 bp, 25 predicted proteins | sample IncBWH2OmetaG_FD_160126 | JGI IMG/M metagenome (GOLD analysis project Ga0210397, IMG submission 160126) | Forest soil microbial communities from Barre Woods Harvard Forest LTER site, Petersham, Massachusetts, United States - Inc-BW-H-2-O ...
CGGCTCTGGTTGATGGTCGTGGCGGTTGCCATCGCGCTCAGCGCGGTCGGTATCAATCTGTCGGCGCTTGCGGTGTTCTCCGGCGCAGTCGGCGTCGGCATCGGCATTGGTCTGCAGAAGATCGTGGCCAACTTCATCAGCGGCATCATCCTGCTGGCGGACAAGTCGGTGAAGCCCGGCGACCTCGTCACCATCGGCGACAGCTCGGGACGCATCAGCGCGATGAAGACGCGCTATATTTCGGTGGCCGCAGGCGACGGCCGCGAATTCCTGATCCCCAACGAGGATCTGGTGACGCAGAAGGTCACGAACTGGACCTATACCGACAAGAACACGCTGGTGAAGGTCAATTTCGCCACCAATTACGACGCCGATCCGAGGCGGGTCTGCAAGCTCGCGATCGAGATCGCGGCCGCCGCGCCACGCGCCATCAAGTCCAGGACCCCGAACTGCATCCTGGTCGAATTTGCCGAAGCCGGGATGAAGTTCTCATTGACCTTCTGGATCGCCGACCCCGACGGCATGGACAATGTGAAGAGCGATGTCATGCTGGCGCTTTGGGAAGCGTTCAAGCGCGAGAGCATCCGCGTCCCCTACCCGGTGCGCGAAATCCGCGTCCGCGGTGGTACCCTGCCCGTCGACACCACCGTGGAGGTCTCGAGCTGACGCCGCACCTGGCTATTCCCCGGCAATCGCAGTTGCCGTTCCGGCCGGCCCGCACCTGGTGCTCCGGTTCTGAAATTCGCTTCAGATCGCGCAGGTCCCGTTTGGCAACGTCAGAAACCAAAGGGACACTGGCAAATATTGGATTCCAGTATGGTTTTGGATTTGACATTCGCAATAGAGGCTTGGTGGCGGCCCAGAAGCGAATGTCAAATCCAGCACACCGGCTTGCGCTGACGGCGCCAATCATTAAATTAGACCCTTCAAATCAATCCTTTTTCCAAAGACTCGTCCACTCATGAGCTATGTCGAAGCCTCCGATACTTCCCTGCGCAAAACCGGGCAGATCAAGTTGCACGGAGCCAGCGGATTCGCCGGCATGCGCAAGGCGGGCGCGCTGGTGGCCAAGTGCCTCGATCAGCTGACCGACGTCGTCAAGGCGGGTGTGCCGACCTCGCGGATCGACGAATTCGTCCGCGAATTCGCCTTCAGCCATGGCGCCTATCCCGCAACGCTGATGTATCGCGGTTATCGCTTTTCCACCTGCACCTCCATCAACCATGTCGTCTGCCACGGCATGCCAGGAGAGCGGGGTTTGAAGGAAGGCGACATCGTCAATGTCGACGTGACTTTCATCGTCGAGGGCTGGTACGGGGATTCCAGCCGGATGTATGCAGTTCCGCCGATCGCGCGCAAGGCCGAGCGCCTGGTCGAGGTGACCTACGAGGCCATGATGCGCGGCATCGCTGCGGTGAAGCCCGGTGCAACCACTGGCGACATCGGCTACGCGATCCAGAGTTTCGTCGAACCGCAAGGCATGAGCGTGGTGCGTGATTTTTGCGGCCACGGGCTCGGCCGCATGTTCCATGACGAACCGAACATCATTCATGTCGGCCGGCCCGGCGAAGGCGTGTTGCTCAAGCCGGGCATGTTCTTCACCATCGAGCCGATGATCAATCTCGGCAAGCCGCATGTGAAGATCCTCTCCGACGGATGGACCGCCGTCACCCGCGACCGCTCGCTGTCGGCACAATTCGAGCACTCCGTGGGCGTGACCGCGACCGGGGCGGAGATTTTCACGCTTTCCGAACGCCACAACGAAAAGCCACCGGTGGCGGCGTAACGCCTTCGCATCAGCCGCTATACCGCCTGACCGGCATTGGCTGGCTGAGCCACCCCTCGACGGTCGCTCTCAATTCTCCCCACATCATGCGCCGGGGTCCGGCGGCCAAAACTCATGCGGCGCAATAGCCCATCCTTGAGAATGAAGGAGTGATAGAGCGCACCAGTAATGTGAAGCGCGATGGTCGCCATCAAGAGCCTTGATACCAGATAATGGACACTGCGGATTGAAAACATCCAGAAATCTTCCGGCAAGGTGCCTCGGCCCAAGATCAGCACGTCGGGCAGGCCGGTCTGCACTGCCATATACAGACCGCTCAGCGCCTGCCCCAGCACCAGGACATAGAGCAGGCGATGCGAGGTTTTGGCGAGCCAATCGAGCCCGCGGTTGCGCGCGGTTGCCCTCGGCGGCAGCTGGGTTTTCCGGCGAACCACGAGGCGGATCAGCATCAGCGTGAGTACGAGCGTCCCCGCATACATGTGCGCTCTGAGACCGTCGATCTTTTCCGGATCGCTGTTGGGGATGTACCGCATGATCAGGGCGCCGCGCAGCAGAAGGTTGGCGATCGCAAACGCAACCGCCCAGTGAAGCAGGACGAACAGCGGATGATATTTTGGGGTGGCAGGGCCGGCCGCTGCGCCGCCGCGCCGCCGGCGCGAGAAGTACCACGCCGCACCCACGATGATGGCGATCACAACCAGGACTTCCTCGATCAGCATGAAGGTGGACGGGGTCACGATCACAGCTCTGCTCCTTTGTCGGTTGTGGTCACGGAATCTTCGCCGCTGCCGCGCAGCGCGCGGCTGAGCGCGGCAAGCTTGTCGGGATTGGCGACGCTGAAGATCGAACAAATGCGCTTGCCGTCCGTTTCGAAAAGGAAGGCGGCGGCAACGTTTCCGGGCTCCCGCCCGCGCAAGACAAGGGCAGGGGCGCCGTTGAGATCGATTTCGGTCACGAAGGTCCCCGGTGGACGAGCGCGGGTCGCGGCGAGCACGAATTGCGCCACCGCCCGGCCGCCCCTGACCGGCTTCTTGGCGGTCAATGCCTTGCCGCCGCCATCACCATGCAGTTCGACCTTCTCATCCAACAGCGACACCAGCCGCTCGAGATCCTGGCCGCGGGTGGCTTCCATAAATCCCCGCACGAGCGCCCGATGACGTTCGCGGTCGATCGAAAAGCGCGGCCGTTCGGCGAGCACCCGGAGGCGCGCGCGGCTGAAGGCCTTGCGGCAGGCGGCCGAGTCGCGTCCTACAATCTTGCCGATCTCTGCAAAATTGAAATCGAAGGCGGTTCGCAGCACGAAGATCACACGTTCGACCGGAGACAGACGCTCCAGCACCATGAGCAGGGCAAACGAAACGTCTTCAGCCACAATGCCAGGCTCCTGATGGTCGCGATCGGTTCGGGTAGCCATTCGCCGACATAAGTCTCGCGCCGCGCCCTTTGGTCACGAAGGCGATTGAGGCTCAACCGCGCGGTGATGGTGCCGAGATAGGCCTTGAGCGAGCGCACGGCCTCCTCCGGCCGAGCCCGATGAAAGCGCAGGAAGCACTCCTGCACGATATCCTCGGCGTCGGCGCGGCTGCCGGTGATGCGGTAAGCCAGCGCCAGCATGGCCGGGCGCAACTCGGCGAAAGCTTGATTCAGGTCGGTGCCGGCCTGCTCGGCCTGACATTCCCTCGGTTCAGACATCCTGTTTTCACGCTCGTAAACTGGCGCCGAGTTCCCACCCAGTCGAGGACTCGCAGCCATCGCGCACTAGACACTCGAGGCGCGCGGAATGTGACCGCACCCGGAATTCCGCGGCCGATCACGATCGCTTGATTGGAGAGCCCGGAAGGAGCGACAGACATCCTCAAGCCTGACAATTACCGGTTGCAAAATTCAATTCCCGTTGCATGGTGGCGCGGATGTCTGCGAACACCAGCGATACGCCCGATCAGCCGGCCGAGGTGCCGCATTATCACGGCCACCGGATGCGGCTGCGCGAGCGGTTTCGCAGCGCCGGCGCGGACGCGCTCAGCGATTACGAGCTTCTGGAGATGGTACTGTTTCGCGCCATCCCGCGCGGGGACGTCAAGCCGCTGGCCAAATCGCTTCTGAAGAAGTTCGGCTCCTTCGCCGAAACCATTCACGCGCCCGAGACGCGCTTGCGCGAGATCGACGGCGTGGGCGAAGTGACCATCACCGAAATCAAACTGATCGCCGCCGCCGCCCAGCGCATCGCCAAGGGCCAGTTGCAGCGGCGCACCTTGCTCTCGTCGTGGCATGAGGTGATCGACTATTGCCGCACCAGCATGGCTTTTGCCGACAAGGAGCAGCTCCGTCTTTTGTTCTTCGACAAGCGCAACCAGCTGATTTCGGACGAAGTGCAGCAGACCGGCACCGTGGACCACACGCCGGTCTATCCGCGCGAAGTCATCAAGCGGGCCCCTTGAACTGTCGGCGACCGCCCTGATCCTGGTGCACAATCACCCTTCCGGCGATCCGACTCCGTCAAGTGCGGATATCCAGATGACGAAGGCCATCATCGACATTGCCGCTCCGCTCGGAATTTCCGTCCACGACCACATCATCGTAGGCAAGAGCGGACATGCGAGCCTGAAGGGAATGCGGCTGATCTGATCGAGCATATCCGCGCCTCCGATGTGCTTCGTCGATCCACATCTGTCTCAGTTCGGAAATGCCTGCCCAGGTATATCCAGCGGCGCCCCCGATGATTTGTCCCGCTTCGTCACGGGGATTACAAAGTTCAAGCCTTGGCCACCGTGTCTTCCTGTCATGTGACTGTTGTCCTCGTACAGAGAAGAGTGCGCAGTGTGATGCCCTGCGGGGTGGATGTGACCGCTCCGCAGGTCCTCTCTAACGCCGATCAAATCTCGGCAACCTCGACGATTGCCTTGGCGAAGGCCTGCGGCGCTTCCTGCGGCAGGTTGTGTCCGACACCGCCCTTGATAGTCCTGTGCTGGTACTCGCCCGAAAACTTCTTGGCGTAGGAACCAGGCTCCGGATGTGGCGCACCATTGGCATCGCCCTCCATCGTGATGGTAGGCACCGTGATGACGGGAAATTCCGCAAGTCGCTTGTCCAGATCGTCGTATTGAGGCTCGCCCTTGGCGAGGCCGATTCGCCAGCGATAATTGTGGACTGCGACGGCGACTTGATCCGGATTATCCAGGGACGCTGCGCTGCGATCGAATATGGCATCGTCGAAATTCCATTTCGGCGAAACCAGCTGCCAGATGAGCTTCGCAAAATCGTGCCGATATTTCTCGTAGCCGGCCCGGCCATTTTCCGTTGCAAAGTAATATTGGTACCACCATGAGAGTTCAGCCTTTGGCGGCAACGGCACCATGTTAGGGCTGCCGATCAGATAACCGCTCACGGAGACCATGGCCTTGCAGCGCTCCGGCCAGAGCGCCGCGATGATGTTGGCCGTCCGCGCTCCCCAATCAAATCCGGCGAGGGTCGCCTTCTCGATCTTGAGCGCGTCCAGGAGAGCGATAATATCCATCGCGACCGCCGCCTGCTGGCCGTTCCGGAACGTTGCGCTGGAGAGAAAGCGTGTCGTGCCATAGCCACGCAGATAGGGAACGATCACGCGGTTGCCGGCCTGCGCCAGCAAGGGCGCGACATCTATAAAGCTGTGAATGTCATAGGGCCAGCCGTGCAGAAGAACGACCGGCGGACCATCGGCAGGCCCAGCTTCTGCGTATCCGACATTGAGAAGGCCAGCGTCGATCTGCTTCAAGGGGCCAAACGACGTGTTAGTTCCCGGTTTGATCGAGCGCACACCTGCCTGCTCCGCTTTGCTTGGTTGCGCCTCGGCAAAGCTGTTCAAGGCCAACTGAGCGGAAGCGATCGTCAGAGCTGCAGTGCCAAAAAAACGCCGGCGCGGCTGGTTGATGTCTTCGGGCTTCTTGATTGTATCCATTGGTCAATCTCCTTGGTTGTTGGTCCGACGGGACCAGGTTGATCGCGACAAAGATGTTGAGTGAGGTTTGTGGGGGACGCACATCGTGCGCGCCATTCATCTCACGTCGATTGGCGCAGTGATCTGAATGCTGCTCGTATCTCGTACTGAAGAGTTCAGGCTGTTCCCACGCAGCGAAGTAACCACCCCGTTGACTTCGCTAAAATCGATGAGAGCGCACTCCCGACATATGACAGAGATAAATCTTCGTTTTCTGGTACAGCGCGAAGATGCCCGCGAGCGATAGGTCGAGCGCGATGGCGATGACACGCGCACCGTTGGTCTTCGAATCAATGGGTGTTGCGATCGAAGCGGCCCACAATGCGTGGATGGCGTCTTGGGCGGTCATTCGTCGTTTCCTTCGTCCCGGCTTCGATGCGAGAGAGGATGACGCATGACTAAGGATCGATCCAACAAGTATTTTATGATGTTTCAATCTACAGAATCGATTGAATTATCGGACGCAGCGAGGCCACCGGGCGAGAATGCCGCCGCGGAAAGCGACAGATTGTTCTCGATCGTGGGATCGCGCTTGTTTTGGAATGAACTGTGGTTTGAGTATTGGGAAAGGATTGGCGCGGCGCCGACCATATGCTCGGCTATTTGTTTGCGTCGCGCGAAGCAATCGTCGGATACTGCCAGCGCCAGACCAGCCCGTCTTCCGGGTCGATCATCTCACCTGCCCGCTCGTAACCGCACCGCCGCAATATCTTGCACGACGCGTTCTCGAGCGGAAGCGTGTGGGCGATGACGAGAGAGACGTATTGCAAAGCTCGTTCGGTCAATTCGCGGACCATGGCGGTCGCGATGCCGCGGCCCTCGCGATGCGGAAACGTGAAGTAGGCGATCTCCACCTCGGGCAGATCGCTCGGCTCCGCCTTGAAGGAACACAAACCAACAGCCCGAACCTGACCTTCGAAGCTTTCGGTTGCCCAAAACGCGCCCCAGCGTTGGTCCCGATCCGGTTTGGTAACCTGGCTCAGGATTTCCGCGACGGAAGCAGAAAATTCCTGCCTCGGCGCGGCCAAAATGCCGAGGCGAAGCCATGGCGGCGGGGAAGAAAGATCATCGGCGTGAGCAGGGATAAGCTCGATCGACGTCATTTAAACGGCCGCACGCGCGCCATTGTGGGACCAGCCGCTTCAGGTGCCCTTGCCGGAGCGTTCCTCTTCCAGAGTCACCGCCACCGCAGCGTTCGCGGACAGCCTGACGTTCTGCCCCTCGATGTCAGCGACCAGCCCGAGATCGATGTAATGATGATGACCCTTGTGGCGGCCTTCGCCGCTATCGGCCCTGGTGAGGCGGATCCTGCCGTTCTCGACCCGATCGACGGTTCCGATGAATACGCCATCTGCGCCGATCACCCGCATATGCGGCTTCACGCCCATTGCCTGCTTCGAGGCTGACGACCTCGACTGAAGCAGTTCATCCCGCTGCGTGACCAGGCGCTGGAGTTGCGCCTCTTGATCGGCGATACGCCGCGCATTCAGCTCTTCGACCGCCGCGCCGGAAATGGCGGCGGCCTGCTCCTCCAGTTCCCGGAGGTTCCCCCTGATCGCGGCAATGCGCCTTTCGATCTCGATAAGGCTTAGCGGAAAATCAGGCATAGTTCGTCTCCTGCCAGCAGTGTCCCGCAAGGTGGACTTTACTGGTTCTGCCGCCACATTGAAATGGATCGAGGACCGCGCCAGCGGGGCAATTTGGCGCCCCAAGCCTCTCTTGGCCCGGTCGAATGTGGCACGGCTCGACCGCCGGTACTCACTGCGACCCGCAGAAGCTGCCAAGCGACGGTCAGGTTGAGGACCTATTGCCGCAGCATGATCAGGGCATCGGCACTGTCGGGCACCAGCCGCCATTGCGCATTGTCGTCGGCCTGGAAATGCCAGGTCTCGCCATTGGCCGCCATCAAAAGCAGTTCGCCACGCTCCAGCCGCCACATTGTCGGCTTGAAGGCTTCGACGGCGGGATCACATTTCGGCTTGAGAAAGACCTGGAAATTGTCGGCCCTGGCTTCCGTATTGGTCAGGGTCAGGCCGCAGATGGGACGACCGTCATTGCGTACCATCGCCCAATCGCCGATCATCTGATCCATCGACTTGGCGAGCGAACGTGCGGCGGCGAGATTTTGCAGCAGGTAAATGCCCTCGCCTTGCCTCATACCTTCGAAAATTCCGCTCTCGACTTCGGTAAAGTCAATCACCGGCTGGCCTGCGGCATCCTGCAGGCGGACAATATCGAGCCCCTTCACGTTCCAGGCGGTGATCTCTTTGGTGAAGGGCAACGACTTCGCGCAAGCCGGCTCCAGTTCAAGCTTGAGGCCTTGCGACGTCGTATCGTTCTTCAGCGTCACCACGCAGGTTTTGCTGCGCTCGGCGGTCGAGAGCTCCCACTGGCCGATCATTTCCCGCTTCAGCGAGGCAGCATCCTGCGAGGAGGCCTGCGGCGTGCAAATGAGCATGGCCGCAAGCGTCGCAAGCGCGATGCCGGGGCGGCCTGGTATCCCGATTCCGAAGTTCGTATGTTTCTTCGGAGCCACGTTTACGAACTTCGGAATCGCAAGGACAACAGCAAGCTATCGATCCGGTGTGGCCTTGGCTCAAAAGCCCGCACGGCGGACTCGCGGCCGAGATCATGCGGACTTTTGAACCGCCACACTGGCATCAGCGCTCCTTCGCCGGTGTTTCTGCAATCGGCGTCAGTGGTGCCTTGCCGGCAAACCAGGCTTTCAAATTGTCCACCACGAGCTGATCCATGGCATTGCGCGTCACCACCGAAGCGGAGCCGATATGCGGCAGCAACACCACGTTCTGCATCGTGCGCAATTCCTCGGGCACGTTCGGTTCGTTGGCGAACACGTCGAGGCCCGCTGCCAGAATGGTTCCTGACTTCAATGCGGCGATCAGCGCCCCTTCATCGACCACCGAGCCGCGTGCCACGTTGACGATCACGCCGCGCGGCCCGAGCGCCTTCAAGACGTCGGCGTTGATCATCCTGGCGGTTGAGGGGCCGCCGGGGACAATTACTACCAGCGTGTCGACTGCCTTCGCCATCTCGATCAGGTCGGGATAGTGCTTGTAGCTGACCCCCGGCGCCGGATTGCGCGAATGATAGACCACAGGAACACGGGAGGCTTCCAACCTGCGCCCGATCGCCTGGCCGATGCGGCCCATGCCGACGATTCCAACCTTGCGATCGCGGAGCGAGCCGACACTCAGTGGATATTGCGCCGACGTCCACAGGCCGGAACGAAGATAGCGGTCCGCCTTGATGAATTCGCGCAAGGTCGAGATCAAAAGTCCGAGCGCGATATCGGCGACCTCCTCGGTCAAGACGTCGGGCGTGTTGGTCACAATAATGTTATGTTCGCGCGCGTAATTGGCATCGACGTGGTCATATCCGACGCCGAACGAAGCGACGATTTCGAGCTTCGGGAACATGGCCATGACGGCGCCGTCGCAGCGAACCGTGCCGTAAGTGACAGCGGCGCCACGAATTTTTGCCGCCACCGCCGGATTCAGGCGGTCGAGATCGGCGCGCGTTTCAGAAGCGTGGAGCACGAACTGATCGGAAAAACCGTTGTCGACGATCGGTTTGTTCGGACCGTAAACCAGAAGATCGATCTTTTCCGACGAAATATTGCCGCCCACCATCTGGTGCCCTCTTTCCGAAGTTCGTGGAACGTCGCAGCACCCTCTCACACGAACTTCGGAAAGCCAAGGGCACTAGAAAACCTATGATGCTAGTGCTCCGATTCCGAAGTTCGCAAGCAATTGCGGCGATCTCTGATGCGAACTTCGGAATCAAAGGAGCACTAGCAAGTTAATGTTTCTAGTGCGGTTTTTGAATTTGAAGTTCCTATGATGAGATTGCAGTAACACTGATAGGAACTTCAAATTCACCGCACTAGTACCGCTTTCGATCTGAAGTCCCTGTACGGACTCGCCGCCAGTGCGCAGGGACTTCAGATCGGCGGTACTAGCTTTCCTTTCCAAGCGCGCTCTCGTGCCAGCGTCGCAGCAGCAAATGCGAGGTTAGCGCCAAGAGCCCATAAATGACAATTCCGGCGGCTGAGAGCAACAGCAGGGCGGCGAACATTCGGGGAATGTTGAGGCGATAGCCGGATTCCGCAATTCGATAGGCAAGGCCCGAGCCCGCGCCGGCCGAGCCTGCGGCAATTTCGGCCACCACCGCGCCGATCAACGACAGGCCGCCCGCAATCCGCAATCCGCCGAGAATGAACGGTAGCGCCGAGGGCAATTTGAGAAGACGCAGCGTCTGCAGCCGCGAGGCACCGTAAAGACTGAACAGGCCGGCGAGATTGCGGTCGACCGAATTGAGACCGAGCGTGGTATTGGACAGCACCGGAAAAAACCCGACAATCCAGGCACAGACCACGACGGCGGTTTGTTGCGGAAGATAGATCAGGAGCAGCGGCGCAATCGCAATCACCGGCGTGACCTGCAGGATCACGGCATAGGGAAACAGCGAATATTCCAGCCATTTCGATTGGTTGAACAACAACGCCAGCGCGACGCCGCCGAAGGCCGCCGCGATGAAGCCTTCGAGCGTGGTGAGAAGCGTCGTCAACAGCGATTGCGACAGCACCGGCCAGTCCAAAACCAGGGTTATGAACACGGCCGATGGTGCGGGCAACACATAGGGCGGAATATGGTTGATCCGCACCACGAACTCCCATGCCGCAATGCCGATCGCGAGCACGGCGACCGGCAGCAGGATGCGCACCAGGCGTTTGCTTCGGCTGTCGGGTGCCGTCTGCGCGGCCGCTGATGGAGGAGTATCCAGCAAGGTCATGGGACGGATCGTCCTGGATAGGATGGCGCGAGCGCGTTCGAAACCTTGCGGCAGTAGGCCGCATAATCGGAGGAGGTCCGAAAATCCTCAGCCCGCGGCTCCGCGGTCGCAATCGCAATCTCGCTGGCGATGCGCCCGGGCCGCGACGTCATGACCAGGACCCGCTGCGACAGATAAACCGACTCGAATACCGAATGGGTAACGAAGACGACGGTCTTGCGCAGATTGCGCCACAGCGCGAGCAGATCGTTGTTAAGCCGGAAACGCGTGATTTCATCGAGCGCGGCGAAAGGCTCGTCCATCAGAAGAATGTCCGGATCGGTGACCAGAGCGCGCGCCAGCGAGACGCGCATTTTCATGCCGCCCGACAATTCCCGTGGGTATGCTCCGGCAAATTCGGCAAGCCCCATTTGCGCCAATGCCTCGTCGATCCGCGCATCGGATTCGCCCGGGCGCACATTCGCGAGTTTCAACGGCAGGCGGACATTTTCGCGCACGCTGGTCCAGGGCATCAAGGTTGGCTCCTGAAACACGAAGCCAACAGGATGCGCGCCGCCCGTCTTTGCCGCAGGCCGGGACACCCGCACTGTGCCGGAGGTCGGTGCGTTGAGGCCGGCGATCAGGCGCAGGGCCGTCGACTTTCCGCAACCGGACGGCCCGAGCAGGGAGACGAACTCTCCCTTGCGCACCTCGAGATCCATCGGTCCCAGCGCGACCAGGCCGCTGTCATAAACCTTGGTGACACCGCGCAGACTGACCGCAAGGCCCGCTTCATCGGCTTCCCTTTCGGTCAAGGCTGCGCCTCCCGTCACCCTAGAGCTACTTTGATTCCGAAGTTCGCATCATTTTGCGACGACCTCTGATGCGAACTTCGGAACCGAAAGGACACTGGCAAATCTATGATTCTAGTGTGGCTTTTGGTTCAGAAGTCCGCATGACAGACTCGCGGCAATAATGATGCGGACTTCTGAACCGCCACACTAGCCCGTGCCTAATTCTTTGGCCGCTCGTCCACGCCGACGCCCTTGTTGACGAAGCGAAGCGTGTAGGCCTTGCGGTAGTCAATGTCGGGGCGGACAACGCGGGCACGCACCATCTTGTCGAAGAAGCTTGCCATCCGTGCGTCAGTCATGGCGCCGATGCCATCGCGCAGTGAGTCACCGGAATCGACGATGCCATATTCCCTCATCCTGGCGATGGAATAGGCGATCAGTTCGTCGGTCATTTCCGGATTGAGTTTCCGGATCATCGCGTTGGCGGCACTGTTGTCGCCGTAAAGGTAATGATACCAGCCCTTGACAGAGGCGTCGACGAAACGCTGGACCAGGTCGGGCCTCTTGTCGATCAGATCGCGGCGCGTCTCGATCAGGGTCGAATAGCTGTTGAAGCCATAGTCGGCCAACAAAATGATTCCGGGCTTGAAGCCGGCACTCTTCTCGATCGCATAGGGCTCCGAGGTGACATAACCCTGCATTGCGCTTTGCTTGTTGGCGAGAAACGGCTGCGGGTTGAAGGTGTACGGCCTGACCTTTTCCTCGCTGAATCCGTATTCGGACTTCAGCCATTGAAAATAGCTCGAGATGCCTTCCTTGGAGACGAACAGCGTCAGCGGTTTGAGATCCTCGAGTTTGGTGATCTTCGATTCCGGATGCGTCAGCAGAACCTGCGGATCCTTTTGGAAGATGGCGGCGACCGTGACGACCGGCACGTTGTTGGCGACCGCATCGAACGACATCAGCGTGTTCGCGGCCATGAAGAAATCGAGCTTGCCGGCGATCAGCAGCATGCGGTTGTTGTCGTTCGGGCCGCCCGGCACGATGGTGACGTCGAGCCCGTATTTCGCATAGGTGCCGTCGGCCACGGCCTGGAAGAATCCGCCATGCTCGGCCTCCGCCACCCAGTTGGTCCCGAACGAGACCTTGTCGAGCCTGGTCTGGGCGCTTGCCGGCGATAGGGCAATGACCAGGGCCATCAGGAGGACCGTTAACGCTCGCGGCAAAAGAGCCGGGTTCATGTTGGACTCCACGGGTCGTTTGGGCACATGATAGGAAGCATGGAATGAAAGGAAGCATCGGGTTCCGATGGCTTTTCTCGTAACCAATACGAAACCATCTTGCAAATCCGGTCAAACCACCGCACCAGGTAAAAAGTCTGCTCGATGAATTCGACCGTCCCTCCGCGTGACTGGACCGATGTCTACTGGCCTGATTTTGCTGGCTCGGACCTCGAGCGATGGATCGCGGTCCTGCCGCTGGCGGCCACCGAACAGCACGGGCCGCATCTGCCTCTCGGCACCGACGTGATGATTGCGCAGGCCTACCTGGCGCGTGTGCGCGAGTTGCTCCCCGACGCGCTACCTGCGACCTTTCTTCCGCTTCAGCCGGTCGGCATTTCCACGGAACATGTCGACTTTCCGGGAACGCTGACCTTGCCGACGGAAGTCGCGCTGCAGACATGGTTCGCGCTCGGCGAAGGCGTTGCGCGCGCCGGCGTGAAAAAACTGGTGATGGTGACGAGCCATGGTGGCAACAGCGCCGGCATGAGCGTTGTCGCGCAGGACCTGCGCGCAAAACACGGGCTATTCGTCGTCACCACGGGCTGGTCGCGCCTCAGCGCGACGGCAGGTTTGTTCGTCGCAGCCGAAGTGCAGCACGGCGTTCACGGCGGCGCAGTCGAAACCTCCATCATGCTGGCGCGATACGCTCAGCATGTCCGCAACGAAGCGATTGCCGATTTTCGTTCATCGGCAATCGCGACGGCGAAGGATTATCGCTGGCTCTCTACCAATCGTCCCGCGCCGTTCGCCTGGCAGGCGCAGGACCTTCACCCATCCGGCGCGGTGGGTGATGCGACACAGGCATCCGCGGAGAAAGGCGAGCGCCTGATCGATTCCGGTGCACGCGCGTTTTGCGAACTGCTCGCCGACATCGACAGATTCGACGCGAAAACGCTGTCGACATCTGCGAAAATCTGACGGCGATCCGACTAGATCATGATGCGATTAATTGGAATCGCATCATGATCTCATCTCTTTGTTTGAGCATGATCTTTTCGGAAAACCGGTTCCCACATTTCCGGATCATGCCCTAACTCCACGAAATCCCGCCGGAATTCGCACGTTTGTCTTGCGTCCAACACGGGCGCCTCCCCCACCCCCGTGCCGCACCCGGCCTGCCCGGCGGTCCCCATCCCGGCGGGTCAGCTCATCGGCCGCGGGCGGGCCCCAAGGGCTTTACGAGGGCTTTACATAGCATAGGGGGGGTACCCTATATTTCCACCATGTCGCACACGATCAAAGAGAAGAAGAAGCTGCTGGCACGCGTCGGCCGCATCCGCGGCCAGGTCGAGGCGATCGAGCGCGCCTTGAACGAAGAGACGGATTGCGAGCGCATCATGCACATGATCGCGGGCATCCGCGGCAGCGTCGCAGGGCTGATGGCCGAAGTGGTCGAAGACCATATCCGTACCCATCTGGTGAACCCTGAAAAGAATCCCGGCGCGCTGAACGCCGACGCGGCAGATCAGTTGATCGAAGTGGTCCACACCTATCTGAAATGAGCAAAGCCATGATGGAAAGCAACTCGGTTTTCCAGATTCCGCCGCACGACCACTTTTTCCTGGGCAGCGATCACGACAGGGCCGAGCGGCGGACCTGGGCGGTGATCATCCTCTGCACGGTGATGATGGTCGCGGAGATCGTCGGCGGCGCCCTGTTCGGCTCGCTCGCCCTGATCGCCGACGGCCTGCACATGTCGACCCATGCCGGCGCGTTGCTGCTCGCCGCGCTTGCTTACACCTATGCCCGCAAATATGCCGGCGATCGCAGTTTCACGTTCGGAACCGGCAAGTTCGGCGATCTCGCCGGTTATTCCAGCGCCATCGTGCTGGCGATGATCGCGCTCCTGGTCGGCTATGAAGCGGTGACGCGCTTGATTGACCCGGTTCCCATCGCGTTCAACCAGGCGATTCCGATCGCGGTACTGGGTCTGGTCGTCAACGCCGCCAGCGCCTGGCTGTTGTCCGGCGGGCTTCACCACCGCCACGATCATGATCATTCGCACGGGCACGCGCATGGTCATGACCACGATGGTGCGCCACGCCGATCCGATGAGCCCGAAATCCGCGAACTGGAATTCGAAGAACACGACCACGGCCATGGCGCGCATCACCGCGACAACAACATGCGTGCCGCCGTGGTTCACGTGATGGCGGACGCCGCCGTCTCGGTGCTCGTCATTGTCGGATTGCTGCTGGCGCGGGCATTCGACTGGCTGTGGATGGATCCGCTGGCCGGCTTCATCGGCGCGCTCGTCATCGCCAATTGGTCGGTGGGCCTGCTGCGCGACACTGGTGCCATCCTGCTCGACCGCAACCCCGACCCGCGCATGGCAGAGAGGGTCCGTACCGCGATCGAAAGCGAGGGCGATCACGTCACCGACCTCCATCTCTGGCGGCTCGGACCGGGTCATCTCGGTGCCATCGTCTCGGTCGCCACGTCAGAGACCCACGAGCCGGCGCACTACCGGAAGAGATTGGCAAGGTTCCCCGACCTCTCGCATATCACGGTCGAGGTCCAGCATCGTTTGGCGACCCCCTGAGGCGCCTGGCCGCCTGACCCAAAAAGCGCAGTTCGGCCGCGCGTTTGAGGCGAGAGAGCGAGTCTTCGGGGCCCGAATAGAGCGCGCGGCTCAACAGCCCTCTCGTGATTGCGCCTCGCCATCCCGCGGGAAAATCAAAGTTGCAGCGATAGTCCACGCGGCAATGTGAGCCATCGAGAGACGTGCATCTGATATTTTCGCGAACCGCGATCCCGAACGGCAAGTCTACGTCCAGCCAAAGAGCGTGGTGTTGCGGGTCGATTTCCACCATCCGAAACGTCAGCCTGAGATGAAGAATTCTGGGTCCGGTCTCGCCATGGACCAGTTGTGCGACCACCGCCCGTCCAGGCGGATCGACGGTCAGGACACGAATATCGAACACATTTTCCCATCCGCCAGGTGCCATGAGAAGCGACCAGACGAGTTCAACCGGGGCGTTGACCAGGGCCGTTGGGCAGCTCTCATGGGACACGCCCGCCATAGCCCTGACTAGAGATATTTCGCGATCAGCCTGAACTCGCGCAGCGCCGCCCGGCCTTTTGCCGTCGCCGCGTAGGATTTTTGCAGGCTGTGGCTGATGTGATCGTGGATCAGGGCCTTTTTGGCGTTCTCGATCGCACTCTCCACGGCCTGCAATTGCTGGGCGATTTGCGCGCATGGCCTGTCCTGTTCGATCATCTCGATGATGGTCTCCAGATGTCCGTTGGCGCGCCTCAAGCGTTGGGCAATCGCCGAATGTGGGTGGTCCTGCATTTTTTGCTCCTATCCTCCCGGCAGGATAATCAGTTATCCTCCGGGGAGGATATAGAAAAGCGCTTGACACCAGCAAGAACCGGGCGTATGGGCCGGCCGGCTGTCAAGGACATTCCGTCCAGGCAGGAAACAACAACAACCGCGCAAACAGAAAATGGGCAGTACCCCCGATGGCAACGCAGCTCCGACATTGATCGGAACAGCGCTGCCGCAAGAGATCAAGATCGGTCGCGCCGGCATTTGCCGCGTGGGGTTGGTGGTCGCGCCTGGCTGACCACCTCGCTCACCGGCCTGCCGCGCCAGACGCGGAAATGGAGGTGGGCGATGTTCAAAAAACACGCATCGTTGCGAATTGCAGGATTGAGACGCCTCGGACCCCGGCCCGGGATGCCGCGTGGGACTGTGGCTGCGCATGCCAATGACAATCTGCCGGGTCTTCGCCGCCCGGCGGGCCAGCGTCGGTCTCCACCGCCGGGGCTGGCGTGTCATTGGGTCCTGGCCGATGGTAACCGGCTGGAGTGCCGCTGGCAGATCGACCCTGGCGAGATTGGCATCGAAGAACCCGGGGGCCGTCGCGGCACGCGCAGCCTTTCCGGATCGCCATCGGCATTCGGGTTCAATCGTCCGCTGTCATCCGCCGGGTCTCGACGGCAATGACGGCGCAGGATGCCTTCGAGCGCCAGAAGCGACGGGGGTCGGCGTCCTTTTGCTGGCGAGCGAAATCTTGCGCCGCGCGAGGGCGCTGCATCGGTAGCGCAGGATTTCACACAACGGTCTTCAATCTGTCTTATCAGGAACGCGTTGGCTGGAGCGGTGCAGAGTTAGTCGGCTCTGGGCCGTCACCGACGGCGCGGGGAAGTTGAGTAGGGATTTTCACCGTGAACAGCTCGATTGATCAGGCCGCGATCAGCCTGGCCATGGCCACCCTGTTGGGCGCATGTATCGGGTTCGAGCGCCAATGGCGGCAGCGAATGGCCGGTTTGCGGACCAATACGCTCGTCGCCATCGGCGCGGCCAGCTTTGTCGTGTTCGAAAGCCTGTTCACCGACGATGCAAGCCCCACACGGGTCGCCGCGCAAGTCGTGTCCGGCATCGGTTTTCTCGGTGCGGGAATTATCTTTCGCGAAGGACTTCAGGTGACCGGGCTGAACACCGCAGCGACGCTGTGGTGTTCGGCAGCGGTCGGACTGCTTGCGGGAAGCGGCCATCCGCTGCACGCCGCGCTGGCGACCTTCTTTGTCGTTCTTGTCAATCTGACGTTGCGGCCGCTGGTTCGTATCATCAACCGCCAGCCGATCACGCAAGCAGAAACCGATTCCTGTTACCGCGTTCGCGTCGTCTGCCGAAATCCCGAGGAGGCGCATATCCGCGCTCTGCTGCTGCAGAGCACTGGCAGCGGCCAGCTCAGCCTGCGGCGCCTCGACAGCACCGATCTTGCAGAAAGCGGCCGCGTCGAAGTGACCGCGCAGCTCACCTCTGCCGTGAAGAGCGACGCGATTCTCGAACAGGTGGTCGGCCGCCTCAGCCTCGAACCAACCGTTTCTGCCGCGAGCTGGAGTGTAGGACCACTTCTGGAATAACTCTCCTCGAGCGGTCTCGGGCTTGCGATTGTGGCTGGAGTGCAACAGGGGATGGGCAAATAAGCCTGGCAAATAGATACCGACCTTTTTGCTGTAACCTTGAGCAGCAATTGATGCCGAATGTCGGGTTTTTTTGCCCGTGCCGGCTGGGCCAATGGCAATATCGAGCCGTATGACTTCACTGATATCGACCGGACGGTTACCGGCGGCCTTTCGATTTCCGGAAAGAAATGGGGACGCGACGACGACACCTTCGGTATCGCCGGCGTCGTCAATGGCATCACCAAGGTACACCAGGAGTTTCTCAATGCCGGCGGGCTCGGCATTCTGGTCGGCGACGGGCAATTGCCCCATCCCGGCACCGAGAGGATCCTCGAAACCTATTACAGCTTCCTGGTGGCAGCGGCGAGGCTCACGCTCGACTATCAGCTGGTCGTCAACCCGGCCTATAATCGTGATCGCGGTCCTGTCTCGGTGTTCGGTTTCCGGATCCACACCCAATACTAGTTGCAACGAACCTCCCTCAGGCGGTTGCGTCCCTGCTGCGAGTTCTGAGATGAAGCCCTTGGTCCTTCTCTGCGTTTTCATCCCCGTTCGACTATAAACCCATCACAAACCGCGCCTATCAATACGGGACGCGGCACGGATACTCGATCTCGCCTGTCCACCAGGCAGGCCCGCGACAAGGCGAACCCGCATGACGCTTGAAGAAATTCTCACGCCGAGACTGGGACAGGCGCTGCGGCCGAACATCTGGGACGCCGTGGCGCTGGTGCTGGTGACCGGCGCCATGGTGCTGATCGTCTATGGCGGCGAGCAAACCACTCTCCCCTTGTCTACCCTCGACACCTCTCCGGTTTCGCTCGACCCTGCCAATCTGCCCCTCTATGCGCTGCGGACGACCATGCGGATGCTGCTCGCCATCGTCTGCTCGATCATTTTCACGCTTCTCTACGCCACGCTCGCCGCCAAAAGCCGACGGGCCGAGATGGTGCTGATCCCGCTGCTCGACATCCTGCAATCGGTGCCGATCCTCGGTTTTCTCACCTTCACGGTGGTGTTCTTCCTGAACCTTTTCCCCGGCCAGGTATTCGGCGCCGAGCTCGCCTGCGTCTTCGCGATTTTCACAAGCCAGGCCTGGAACATGGCGTTCAGTATGTACCAGTCGATCCGCAACGTGCCGAAGGACCTGGACGAAGCCTCGCAGAGTTTTCATCTGAGCGGATGGCAGCGCTTCTGGCGGCTCGACGTGCCCTTCGCGATGCCTGGCCTGATCTGGAACACGATGATGTCGATGTCGGGCGGCTGGTTCTTTGTGGTGGCCTCGGAGGCGATCACGGTCGGCAACACGACGATCACGCTGCCGGGTATCGGCTCCTACGTCGCGCTCGGCATTCAAAAGCAAAATCTGCCGGCGATCGGCTACGCCATCCTGACAATGCTTTTGGTGATCATTGCCTACGACCAGCTGCTGTTTCGCCCCGTCGTCGCCTGGGCCGACAAATTCCGCTTCGAGCAGACCGCTTCCGGGACCGCACCGACCTCCTGGATGCTCGACCTGTTCCGCCGGACGCGCGCGCTGCGTGCCCTGACATATCCCTTCGCGGCGCTGAACCGGGCCTTTTCGAACCTGCATCTGGCGATCCCCCAAATCCTGCGGGTCCCCCTCAGGTCCGGTCCGCCCTCCCGCGCCGTCGATGCGATCTGGCTCGCTTTTGTCGTCGCAGGCACATTCTACGCCGGCTGGCGGGCGTATCGATACATGTCGGCGACGCTGGGCCTCCCTGACGTCCTCACCGCCATAAATTACGGCCTCATCACGCTCCTGCGCGTGATCGTCCTGATTTCGCTGGCGACGCTGATATGGGTGCCCGTCGGCGTCTGGATCGGGCTTCGGCCCAAACTCGCCGAACGCATCCAGCCGCTCGCACAATTTCTTGCCGCGTTCCCCGCCAACCTCGCATTCCCGGTGTTCGTGGCGGTCATCGTGCGCTTTGGCCTCAATTCGAACATCTGGCTCAGCCCGCTGATGATCCTGGGAACGCAGTGGTACATCCTGTTCAATGTCATCGCCGGCGCCAGCGCGTTTCCGACCGATCTGCGCGAGGCCGCCGGCAGTTTCCATCTCAAGGGGTGGCGCTGGTGGATCAAGGTGATCCTGCCCGGCATTTTCCCCTATTACATCACGGGCGCCATCACCGCCTCGGGCGGATCGTGGAACGCCTCCATCGTTGCCGAAGTCGCCAGTTGGGGTGACATCCACCTGACGGCGAGCGGACTCGGCGCCTATATAGCGCTTGCGACGGAAGCCGGTGATTTCCCCCGGGTCGTGCTCGGCATCACCGTGATGTGTGTGTTGGTGACGCTTTTCAACCGGCTGCTCTGGAGGCCACTTTACGCTTTCGGGGAACGACGCCTTCGTCTGGGATAGCTTTTAGGACAAGACCATGCTCGAAGTTACCAAAGAGACCAGCCTGCTCGATATGCGCGGCGTCTGCCGGTCGTTTCCAAAAGGCAGCGGCGAAGAACTTCTGGTCCTCGAAAAAGTCGATCTCACTATCCATTCCGGCGAAATCGTCGGCCTGCTCGGGCGCTCCGGTTCGGGCAAATCGACTTTACTGCGCATCATTGCCGGCCTGATCACGCCATCCTCGGGCGACGCCAAGTGCCGCGGCGAGACCATTGCCGGGCCGCCAAACGGCGTCTCCATGGTGTTTCAGTCCTTCGCGTTGTTTCCGTGGCTGACTGTGCTGCAGAACGTCGAACTGGGCCTGGAGGCGCTTGGCGTCGAGAGCACCGAACGCCGCAGGCGAGCGCTCGCGGCAATCGATCTCATCGGCCTCGACGGATTTGAATCAGCCTTTCCAAAGGAATTGTCAGGCGGCATGCGCCAGCGCGTCGGCTTTGCACGCGCGCTCGTCGTACATCCGGACCTCCTGCTGATGGACGAGCCGTTTTCCGCGCTCGACGTGCTGACCGCCGAAACCTTGCGAACCGACCTGATCGATCTGTGGATCGAAGGCCGGCTGCCGATCAAATCGGTGCTGATGGTCACGCACAACATCGAGGAAGCGGTGCTGATGTGCGACCGCATTCTGGTGTTCTCATCCAATCCCGGCCGTGTGGCCGCCGAGATCAGGATCGACCTGCCGCATCCGCGCAATCGTCTTGATCCGGCTTTCCGCCAGCTTGTCGACAACATCTATGCCCGCATGACCCAGCGGCCCGAGGTCAGGACGCCGGCGGCCGAGGGCATTCAGGGCACAGGCATGGGCATGACCCTGAGCCATGTCTCGTCCAACGTGCTCTCGGGTCTGATCGAGACTTTGGCGGGGCCGCCGTATAACGGCCACGCCGACCTGCCCGTGCTCGCCAATCAGCTCCAGCTCGAAGCCGACGAATTATTCCATCTCGGCGAGTCGCTGCAACTGCTGAGGTTTGCGCAATTGAGCGAAGGCGACCTGATGCTGACGGAAGCCGGCAAGCGTTTCGCCAACCTCGAAACCGACGCCCGCAAGCGGCTGTTTGCCGACCATCTCATGCTTTATGTGCCGGTAATGGGGCTGATCCGCCGGGTGCTTGACGAGCGACCGTCGCATACCGCGCCTGCGGCGCGGTTCCGCAACGAACTCGAGGACTACATGTCCGAGGAAAACGCCGACGAAACGCTCAAGACGGTGGTGTCATGGGCGCGCTACGCCGAGCTGTTTGCGTATGACGAACAGTCTGAAACCTTCAGCCTGGAAAATCCGCACTGAAGCCGGCGCGCGATGAAATCAGTTTGATCTATAACCCCGCCGAAGGTGTGCTCCCTCTCCCATCCAACTCGGGTTCACCCGAGTTGGGCATTATCAACTGTCGAAGTCGGATAAATCCGACTTCGATCGGGAGAGGGTTGGGGTCAGGGGGTAAGGTCTCTCGCGAGACCACGGCCCTCACCCGATTTGCTGCGCAAATCGACCTCTCCCCAGCGGGGAGAGGTGAACCGAGCTCTGCCGAAAGTCCGTTCAATCAAGAAGCATTGCTGTTGGGCCGTTCGCAGGCCAATTACACCGTCGCCGCGAACGTATCGGCACGCGCCATCGCCCAGGCGTCGCGGAAGCGCGGATCGTCGGTGCCGTCGATCAGTTCGCCCGGGCGAAGCGACGGATAAAGCTTTGCGAAGGTCTGCACCTCGGTCGTGGCGGTGCGGTGGGAGAAGTGGATCGGCCGCAATTCGCGGGGATGTTCGAGCCCGGCGGCGGCGAGAAGCTCTGACAACGCGTGCAAGGTGGCATGGTGATAATTGTAGACCCGCTCGATCTTGTGGGGCACCACCAGTGCGCGGTTGCGGGTCGGATCCTGCGTGGTTACGCCGGTCGGACAGCGGTCGGTGTGACAGCTCAGTGACTGGATGCAGCCGAGTGCGAACATGAAGCCTCGCGCCGAATTGCACCAGTCGGCGCCGATCGCCATCGCGCGCGCCATGTCGAAGGCAGTTGCGATCTTTCCCGAGGCGCCGATACGAATGCGGTCGCGCGCATTGATCCCCAGCAGCGCGTTGTGGACGAAACTGACGCCCTCGCGCATCGGCATGCCCATGTGGTCCATGAATTCGAGCGGTGCCGCACCCGTGCCGCCTTCGTTGCCGTCGACCACGATGAAGTCGGGATAGATTTTTGTCTCCAGCATCGCCTTGCAGATCGCGAGAAACTCCCACGGATGGCCGATGCACAGCTTGAAGCCGGCCGGCTTGCCGCCGGACAGACGTCGCATCTCGTCGATGAACGCCATCATCTCCAGCGGAGTATTGAACGCCCGATGCGTTGCCGGAGAGATGCAGTCTTCGTTGACGGGAACGCCTCGGATCTTTGCGATTTCCTCCGACACCTTCGCCGCCGGCAGCACGCCGCCATGCCCGGGCTTGGCGCCCTGGCTGATCTTGAGCTCGACCATCTTGATCTGATCGTCGCGGGCAACGCGGGCAAACTCATCCGGATTGAAGGAGCCGTCGCGGTTGCGGCAGCCGAAATACCCCGAGCCGACTTCCCAGATCAGGTCGCCGCCCTTTTCGCGATGGTAGGGGCTGACGCCGCCTTCCCCCGTATCATGCGCGAAGCCACCCTTCTTCGCGCCGGCGTTGAGCGCGCGCACCGCATTCGGACTGAGCGCGCCGAAGCTCATGGCTGAAATATTGAAGACCGAGGCCGAATAGGGCTTGGTGCAGTCCGGACCGCCGATCAGGACGCGGAATTGCTCGTTGGCACGCGCTTTCGGTGCCACCGAATGGTGAATCCATTCATAGCCCTCGCGATAGACATCCTCCTGCGTACCGAAGGGCCGCTTGTCGAGCACCATCTTCGCGCGCTGATAGACCACCGCGCGGGTGTCGCGGGAAAACGGCATGCCGTCCTTCTCGCTCTCGAAGAAGTACTGCCGCATCTCCGGCCTGATTTCTTCCAGCAGGAAGCGCAGATGCGCGGAGATCGGATAGTTGCGCAACACCGCATGATTCTTTTGCGTGAGATCACGAATGCCGAGCAGGGTGAGCGCGCCAAAAATCAGCAGCGGGACAAGGACCAGATCGAACGCCTTGTGGTCGACGATCCCGATACCGAAAAGCAGCGCCGTCACCACGGCGCAGATCGTGAGAACGATGAAGCGCGGCGAGAACGGAAGCATCAGCGTTTCCATAAAACCCCCTCGGGCGGCCTCTAGCCATCTTGTTCTTACTTCGCAGCCTGACGCCTATCGCCGGATGACCGGTACCGACCCTATCGCCGGTATCGATCATGGATATGACAATCGACCGGCGCGAGGCTACCGGATCATGCCGAGCATAATCAATCCGTCGTCTGGCCGGGTCGACAGGCCAATAGTTCCGCAGTGCAACCTGGCCTGACGGCCTGGAACCATAGACCCGGTACGCCATCGCTTTATTCCTTGCCGGTGAGGCATGAATTGCACCGCGGCACCTCAATGGCCGTGCGGGCGTATCTCGCCGGGAATGCCTGACGTCTCCAGGCCGCTTTTCTGAAGCCAGGCCTCGGTGCTTCGGATCGCACGCTCGATATGATCGGAAGTTCGGGAAAAATCGTAAGGCGATCCCACCAGCGGACATAGTGGCGGCACCACGAAGTACTCGATGTCGGGAGAGAGATTTTCCAGATCGCTCACAAGCTGGCGGGTGATCAAAAGCGTTAGCGCATGAAGTGCATTGGCGACCGCGCCGACCGGCGGTTTCTCAACGGCACAGGCGTAACCCGTCGGTAGAATGATCAGGCGCCGCGCGCCTTTGGTAACCGCGACCTTGACCGGGGTATTCGAGGAGATCGCACCGTCCGCCAGATACAGATCCTTGTAGCGGACAGGCGCAAACGCGCCCGGAATCGCGGTGGAAGCGATAATCGCCTCGTCGGCCGGTCCATCCGAGATCACGACGCTGTTACCGGAAACGATATCGGTGGTGACGATGTGAACGGGGAGTCTGGCGTCCTGAAGATTGCGATAAGGCAAGTGATCGTCGATCAGCTTCTGAATGCCGTCGTGCGTAATCAGAAAATCGCGCCGCCAGACAAATCCGAACAGGGTGCGAAGGGTCAGCGGAAAGACGTCGGCTCGCCGCAGGCCGCGCCAGATGGTTTCAAGCTGCGACACGCCTTTCAATGTCGGATTGCCGGCATAATAGGCGCCATTCAGGGCTCCGACACTGGAGCCGACCACCATGTCCGGGGTAATGCCGTTGGCGGCGAGCGCGTGCATCATGCCGACCTGAATGGCGCCAAAGCTGCCGCCGCCCGCCAGCACGAAGGCGGTTTTCTCCCGCACGTCCCGGCTGACCAAAGACAAGGTTTTGTTCTCTTCCGCAATCACCGCGTCGACCCAGTCGCAACCATGTTCCCCGAAACTTTACAGCAGAGGCGGACCTGCCGCATCATCAACGATAGGCGTGCGCAACCAGCCTCACCGCGCTTCAGC
>Ga0210397_10000581_pt1 | contig 24449 bp, 21 predicted proteins | sample IncBWH2OmetaG_FD_160126 | JGI IMG/M metagenome (GOLD analysis project Ga0210397, IMG submission 160126) | Forest soil microbial communities from Barre Woods Harvard Forest LTER site, Petersham, Massachusetts, United States - Inc-BW-H-2-O ...
TCATCCCCGTCACGCTTTCCAGCGTGTCTGCGTTCGAGACTAAAGTCGGCAGGAAGATAGACGCGAAGCGAGAGACAGGGAATCACAAAGTCTAGTTGTTCAGGTTCTCACATTCCTGTCCTATCGCGTCGTGCTGGCGAGCCGGCGGCGTTCGTGATTTGTTCAAACGGGCCGCGCGCGTTGTGAGGGAAATCTTGCTTGGGAGGATAAACGAGATGACGCGATTTTCGACAAAACCCCTGATGGTGGCGGCAGCGCTTGCTGCGCTGTCGGTGCCGGCCTTTGCCGAGACACCGACGCCGTGGGAGTTGAAGCCGGACATGGGCTATGGCTACGACAAGGAAGGCAAGACCTTCGTCTACAAGATGGGGACCAGCAATGCTGGCGTGCTGCTCAAAGGCGCCAAGAAGGTGCCGAAAGGCACGCTGTTCTTCATCGGACAGAACGGACAGCTTTATATGAGGACCGGCCCGTATCTCGAGGGCGACGGCAAGTTCATGTTCGGGTCGAATTGATCCTCACGAGTCCGCCGCGGCCTAAAACGCCGCGGCAAGCTCCCTGGCGCCGGGCAGGTTGCTGTTGGAGTCCATCTGGTTGTCGGTGATCGCGAGCAGCTTGGCGACTGTATTGTGGCGGATCGCGACCGGATTGCGCTCATAGCCTGAGCGCTGGAAGAAATTCGAGGTCGGCACCTGCTCGCGCATTGCCTGCGGCATGGTCACCATGTCGAGGCCGGTGCCGTCGCCGGTCAAGTTCATCATCTCCAGTTCGGCAGCAGAGAGCGGGCGGGTGTACCCCTTGGCGCGCGCGAAGATGACCGAAGTCAGGAGCTTGTGGGTTTGCAGCATCGGCCCGACGTCGATATCGAGCACCATGGCGTGAACGGCCCAGCCCTGCGGCGTATCGGCGAGTTTCTCATGCGCCGACCAATCGTCCGGCACGGTGCGCGTAAACGCCACCATCTTTTTTAGTACCGCGATCTTGCGGTCAATCGCCTGGCGCGGCTGACCCGACAGGCCCGCTGCTCTCGCGGTCAGGTCTCTGACGAATTCCTGGCCCTGCTCGGCCATCAACTCGACGCTGTTGGTGGTGAGCAGCTGGTTATAACCCATTGCGGTCGAAATCGCGCGCCTGCCGCCATGTTCAATACCCGCTTGCACGTCGTAATTGCCGGTGCCCCCGGTTTCGAACGAGTAGACCCGCACCGCCTGCTCGCGCGTCAGGCCGGCGGCCATCGCGTAGCGCGCATAGGCGCGTTTGAATTCGACCTCGCTTGCGGGTTTTTGCGGCGTCCATTGGAACTGCTCATTCGCAGCCTGCAGCAGATCGCTTACAACAGGAATCGGCTTGTACTGGCGTGGCGGCTTGGCTTCCGGCACTTCCGGCTCGGGATTCACTGGTCGCTTCGGCCCGGTATAAACCGGTGGCTGCGTGAGCACGTAGTCGTCAAGCGTGATTTGAAGATGCTCGCGCCGCTTGGCGTTGCGGCCGCGACGCTTCTCCGTGATCGAGCTCCAATAGGCGCCGGCCTCTTCCTCGAACGCCCCATGCACTTCCTGATATTGCTGCAGTAACCTGCGATATTCCGCGATCGCGTAAGGCGAAGCGGCCTGCGCCATGGCGCTATTGGCAGGCAACACCCCGTTATCGATCGCCTGCGCCGGCTGTGTTGCGAGCGGCAGGGCGAGTGCGAACCAGCCGGCGCGCGCGCGAATCGTTTGAAGGAACATGGCCGGATTTTAGAGTAGGATGGCGCGAAGTGCGAACGGGTTTCGCGGCAAAAAACCGCACTTACTCCGGCTCGACGCCGCTTGCCTTGGCAAGCTTCGACCACTTCTTTTCATCCTTGTCGATGAAGTCGGCATATTGTTCCGGCGTGCTTGCAATGACCTCGGTTCCGTCAAGCTCCAGCTGCTTTTTCACCTCATCGGAGCCGAGCGCTGCTTGCAGCGCCTCGTTGAGCCGATCGATCACGGAACGGGGCGTGCCCGCTGGGGCGACCAAGCCGTAGCATAACGATGCGTCGAAGTCGGGCACGCCCGCCTCGATCATCGTCGGGACGTCCGGCAATAATGTGTTGCGATGGACGGATGTCACGGCGAGGCCGCGCAACAGGCCGCCCTTGACGTTGCCGGCAGTCGTGGCGATCGGCGAAAACGACATCGGAATATGACCGCCCAACAGATCGCCCATCGCGGGTCCCGTTCCCTTGTAGGGAATGTGAACGATCTTGATACCGGTCGCATGAGCGAAATATTCGCCGGTGATATGACCGACCGTACCGACGCCGGCGGAGCCGAAATTGACCTTGCCAGGATTGGCTTTGGCATAGGCGATCAACTCGGCCACCGACTTGACGGGAAACGACGGATGCACCACCAGCGAGGACGGAGAACATCCGATCGAGCCGATCGGCTCGAAATCCCTGCGCGGGTCGTAGCCGGCATTGCGGTAGAGCGAGGGCCCGATCGCAAGCGTGCCGGTGTATCCGGCCAGAAGCGTGTAACCATCGGGCTCGCTCTTTGCGACCGCCTTGGTGCCGACCGTCCCGCCGGCACCGCCCCTGTTGTCGACGACGATGCTCTGGCCAAGTAGCTGACTCATCTTGTCGGCGACTACGCGACCGACGATCGAGGTCGAGCCGCCGGGCGGAAACGGGACCACCAGCGTGATGTTGCGGTTCGGATAGGTTTGCGCGCTGGCAGCTTTAAGGTTGTCGCCAAGGCCGAACGCCAGCAGCAACATCAAAAGCGACGCGCAGAACCGGCGCATGGGCGATCTCCCGGACATTTCTCGTTTCTGCATCGTCGTCGAAACAGAAGGTCTTCGCAAGGCGGCCATTCCGCTTGACTAAGCAGCGCCACCGATTGATGAAATGGCGGTGAAATCCGACTAAACCTGCGCCTTAGAACGCGCCTTGAAATACTACTCTTTGGAAAAAGTCCCTGATGACGACGGAAATGGCCGACAAGAAGCTCAAGGAAGACGGCTGGACCGTGGTCGAAACCAGCGGGTTCCTGAACCTGATCGGTCCCTTGTGGGAGCGCGTCGTGGACGGCAATCACGAATACGCGATCCTCACAGAGGACAAGCACCACAACCGCCGCGACCGGGTTCAGGGCGGCGTGTTGATGACGCTAGCCGACCGCGCCTCGGGCATGATCGCGCGTCTGGTTTCCGGCCGGCCGACGCTCGCTACGGTTCAGATGGACGTGCACTTCATCGACGCAGGCCGGATCGGCGAGCTTCTGATTGCAAAGCCGCGCGTAATCCGCGTCACTCACACGCTGATCTTCACCAACACCGAGGTGGTGGCTGAGGGCCGTTGCGTCGCGACCGCAAGCGGCGTGTTCAAGATCCTGAAAGACAACTCCTGATCCTGTCCGGCTTTCACTCGAAAGGAATGCGCCCGTGGAATATCGTCAGCTTGGCCGCAGCGGCCTGAAAATCTCGCCGATCTGCCTCGGCACCATGATGTTCGGCGGCCCCGCCGATGAAGCCACCTCGACGCGGATCGTTGCGAAAGCGCGCGAGGCCGGCGTGAATTTCATCGACACGGCGGACGCCTATTCGAACGGCGGCTCGGAGACCGTGGTCGGCCGCGCCATTTCCAACAACCGGCCAGGCTGGGTGCTTGCAACCAAGCTCGCCAACCAGATGGGAGACGATCCCAATCGTGGCGGCCTGTCGCGACGCTGGGTATTGCAAGCCGCCGACGAAAGCCTGAAGCGGCTCGGCACGGACTACATCGATGTCTATTATCTGCACAAGGAAGATCATTCGACGCCGCTGACGGAGACCGTGCGCGCGATAGGCGAACTGATCAGACAAGGCAAGGTGCGTTATTTCGGCGTCTCGAACTTTCGCGGCTGGCGCGTCGCCGAAATCTGCAACATCTGCGATGACCTCGGCATCGATCGCCCGATTGTCAGCCAGCCCTATTACAACGCGATGAACCGCATGCCGGAAGTCGAGCACTTTCCGGCTTGCGGCTATTACGGGCTCGGCATCGTGCCTTATAGCCCGCTCGCGCGCGGCGTGTTGACCGGAAAATACAGCCCCGATGCGGCGCCCGACAAGGACACCCGCGCCGGCCGCAGCGACACCCGCATGATGCAAACCGAGTGGCGCCCGGAATCGCTGAAGCTGGCGCAGGAGATCCGCAAGCATGCCGAAGCGCACGGCATCACCGCCGGCCAGTTCGCGGTCGCATGGGTGCTCAACAGCGCTTTCGTCACCGGCGTGATCGCAGGCCCCCGCACCGAAGAGCAATGGGACGATTACGTACGTGCGCTCGAGTATCGCTTCACCGCCGAGGACGAAGCCTTGGTCGACCGGCTTGTGGTCAGCGGTCATCCCTCGACGCCCGGCTACAACGATCCGCAATATCCGATCGAGGGCCGGAAGGCGCGGACCTAGTGGTCCAATTCTAACATTCGCATCCCTTCTCAGCGGCCTCTCTTGTGAATGTCAGAATTAGAGGACCACTAGCAAGTATACGTTTCTAGTGGAGTTTAGGATTTGACATTCGCTTGCCGAACTCGCGGCCAGGCATGTAGCGAATGTCAAATCCACTCCACTAGCTTTAGAAATCATCGGAAACGTTTGCGGAATTCACTGCCCGTCGGCAGGCAAAGCTTGCCGGGGTCTTAATCGCGCCTACGCAATTGTCCGTTGATTTATAAAGGTAATTTATCTGGCCCGGGCTTTGCTTAGTTGGCCTTGCCTATTTTCGTTTCGGTTGCGTTGTGTTCCTCACCGAAGGAATCGAACATGTCAAAACATCACACGCTGCCGCCGATCATCTACACGCCGCCGCCGCCGAAGAAGATTGAGAAGAAGAAGCGCCGTATCGGCATCGGCATGCTCAACGAACTCGACGAGATGGCCCAAGCGCACGAGACAAGCGGTACCGGTCAGCCGGCACCGATCCTCAACCGTCCTCCGCCGCAAAATTTTTCCGAGATCGAGGGCGCCGAGCGCAAGCCGCAACATCCGCACGGCCGGCTTAGCGAAGGCACGCTGAAGGCCATGCTCGAAGTGCAGGAAATGAAGTAGCTACCGGACGTCTAGAGGACGTCCGCGTGACGCGCCTCAGCCTGAGGCGGCTCCGGTCGCGAGCTTGCGCAGCATCGCATCATAGGCGCGCTTGATGCGCTCCACTGCCGGCGTCTTGTAGAGGAAGCCCTCGTTGCGGGCGTGAACCAGCATCGAGGCGTTGACCTCGAACACGACGACATTCCCCGACGCGTCGAGCCCACAATCGATCCCGAAATAATCGAGACCGACGCGCCGACGAATCTCGTGCAGCGCCTGATGTTGCGCCGGCCCGAACACCGCGGCGGAATCGCTCAGAAACGCAGCTTCCTCGTGCTGCATCCATGGCTGATGGGCCATGTCGGTGTTGATGTGATGCAGTTTCCAGTCACGCCCGATGCACAGATGATAGGGCAGGATCTGGTCGTCGACGAAGATGAACCGGTATTTGCGGAAATGACCGTCGGCGGAAAGGTAGTCGATATATTCGATCAGATAGTGGTCGTGATCGGGGCGCTGCGACAGGAGAACCGACAGCGCCGCGACATCCTCGACCTTCTCGAAATCGTCGCCGCCATGGGTGCCGACCGGCCGAGCCAGAACCGTCGAAGAAAATGGCAGCATCGCCTTCAGCGCCGCTTCCGAACAATCGACGCCTGCCTTCAGGCGCACGGCTTGCGGAACGCGACAGCCCGGAATTCCCTGAAGCAGGTGGGCGACTGCGTCGCGCGTCGTCTGCTGCACCCGGCGCGGATGGTTGAGCGTTGGCAGGCCAAGCCGGTCCACCAGATCAACCGCAAGCGGCAACAGCGCTTCCGTCTGGTCGGCATCCGAAACCAGGTTGATGACGAGCTGGATATTCTGACCGAGCGTTGCGGTGTCGTATTCGCGCGAAGCAAACAGCGCGAGCGTATCGGTGTCGAAAAACGCATCCTGGAACAGATATTCGGTCGGCGTATTGCCGCCGAACGGCGCGTACAAGGCCAGCACACGAAATTCCGCGGGCTGCCTGGCGGCTGGGCGGCTGATCAGCGGCTGGATCTTTGCGGCTTCCGCATAAGCGGCCTGGGCGGCCTCGTCGTCGCCGGTCGTCTGCTTGAGCGCCCCAATCCAGTTGATGCTCTCGGCATCCTGTGGATTGAGGGCAACCGCTTCCTGAAAACTCGCGATCGCCGGCGCTATCTCGTTTAGCTCGAAAAGGGTTTTGCCGAGCAGATGGTGGATGCGCCCGTCCTGCCGGCGCTCGCCCTTCAACTCGATCAGGATCGCTTTGGCAATGAGATACTGCTTGGCGGCCATCAGCGCCTGAACCATATTGGCGCGTGCCGCCCAATGGCGCGGATTGAGCTTCAAGGCCTGAAGGTAGAGATCGATCGCCCTCTGGTGTTGCCCGCACCTCAAATAGAGGTCGCCGAAGCTGCACCAGCAATTCGTCAGCTGCGGCGCGATCGTCAATGCCGCATGATAATTGACGCTGGCGAGCTGGAAATCGCCGCTGGCTGCGGCCACGTTGCCGAGCTTGGCGTGCAGTTCCGACAGCGTTTCGGTGGATTCAGTACCGGCTTTCGCGGCCTCAAGCAGACCATGCTGGAATGCGGCGATGGCGTCCGCGGCTTTTCCCTCGCGGTACAAAGCCAGACCGATGCGCAGCTGCTGCTGGGCGATGGAGCCGGTGGCGTCCGTATCGGGGGAAGCACCCGCAAGCGCTGATGTCTGCATGGAGGTCGCCCTTGGCCGAAAGCGTGATCGGGGAAGAATTTCGCGAAAAAACCCGCGTCGAGCTTTGCCAATTCTTGGTTAACAGGTTCTTACCAGTGCCAAACGGCGAGCGCGGCGCTAGCGCTTGCGGCCGACCATCTCGAACACCGCGCCGGGATTGTTGTCGTTAAACCGCAGGTCGAACTCATGCAGGTTGGCGATGGCGGCGGTGATGCTCAAGCCAAGCCCGCTGCCGGGAACGCGATGGCCGCTGGAGGTCCGGTAAAACCGCTGAAATATTTTGTCACGTTCCGCCGGCTCGACGCCGATCCCGCTATCGCGCACCCGCACCACCGGCAGACCGTCCTCGCGGATCACCGATATGCCCACGGCGCCGTTCTCGGGCGTGAACTTGATCGCGTTGCCGATCAGGTTCGACACCGCCTCGCGCATCAGATCGCCATCGCCCTCGATCTGAACCGGAGAATGGGTTTCCAGCGTCATCTTGATCGATTTCGACTCCGCCAGCGGTTCATAGAATTCGAACAGGTCGGCGCAGATCGCCGACAGATCGATCGATTGGAAGTTGCGGGATTTCGGGCCGTATTCGACATCGGCCAGGCGCAGCAGCGCGGCCACCGTCAGCATGGCCCTGTCGATATGGGAGAGCGCCTGCTTCGCGACGTTTCGCAATTGCTCATCGCTTGAACTTTCAAGTCCACGCTCGAGCTGGGCGTGAACGACGGCGAGCGGACTGCGCAGATCGTGAGCGATGTTGTCGCCCACTCCCTTGAGTTGCACCAACAAGCGCCCGATCTCGTCGAGCATCAGGTTGACGTCCCGCGATATCGTGGCGATCGGGTCGTGCCGCGAACCGACCGGCAAACGCAAATCCGTGTCCCCCTTCATGATGCGGCCGATGGCGTCGTGGATGGCTGTGAGGCGGCGCGACGAGCGGCGGGCGAAGTAGGCGCCGATCGCCAGCGCGAGCAGCAGCATCGGGGCCAGTCCCGCCACGAGCGCGCTCTGCACAATGCGGCGGAATGCCAGGGTTTCGAGCAGGCTTCGGCCCAGCAGCATGATGGTGCCATCGGCGCGCTCACGCGCCACGAAAATCACCGGTTCGAGACGATCGACGCTGCCCGGTACGTGGGTTGCGGGAGAGTAATGCGATTTTCCATCCAACGGAATCGGCGGCAACGTTTCGATATTGCCGAACATGAACTTGTGATCGGCGTCAAACAGCGCCGCGTAGTCGATGCGCCGCAAGTCGTTTGTCAGCCTGACTTCAAAGGCGCCTCTCAACTCCTCCACCGAGCGATTGACGCTCTTGGCGGCTTCGGTTTCGAGAATGAGGCGGTTTCTCGCCTCGTTGGCTTCGCCGATCCGGAAATACACCAGACCGAATACCGCCGTGGTCGCCACGGTGGTGACAAGCACGAAGGCGAGCGCGACGCGCACCGCCGAGGAACGGAAAAATTCAAGCATTCGCATTCAGCATGAAGCCCGCGCCGCGTATATTCACGATCAGCGAAGGCGTACCCTTTGTGTCGATCTTTTTTCGTAAATTGCTGATGTGGACGTCAACGACGTTGGTCTCGAGCGAAAAGTGATACTGCCAGACCTCCTGCAGCAGCATCGCCCGCGTGATGACCCGTCCGGGATGGCGCAGGAAATATTCCAGCAGGCGAAACTCGCGTGGCAGCAGATCGATCTTCGCGCCGCCGCGATGGACGGTCTTTTCGATCAGATCCATTTCGAGATCGCCGACGTGTAGTTTCGTGGTGCGCACGTCGTCGAGGCGGCGCAGCATCGCCTCTACCCGCGCAGAAAGCTCGACCATCGCAAAAGGCTTCGTCAAGTAATCGTCGCCGCCGGCCTTCAGGCCCTTGACCTTCTCGTCGACGGAAGACAGGGCCGAGATGACCAGAACCGGCACCTTGACGCCCTCCTTGCGCAAGACCTCCAGCGTGTTGAGGCTGTCTTCGCCGAAAACGATCCGATCCATGATCATCATCGCGGCATCGCCCACCCGCGCCGCATCGGCGGCTTGCGCGATAGAGGCGTGCCGCACAAAGTAGCCTTTGCTTTCGAGCTCGCCCTTGATCTCGACCGCCATCGCTTCCTCGTCCTCGACGAGCACGATGGTTTGCGGGCGGGTCTCAGCTTTGGTCATCAAAGGCTCGATCCCTTACCTCACGTCAGGGGGTCAATCCCGGCGGCGGAGACGGCCGCGGATGCGGCGGGTCCTGGGCAAGACGTTTGACCGCCGCGACCACTGCAGGATCCGGGTGCCGGATCGACGGGATGACTTCATCCGGCGGCCAGCCGCCGCCGAGCGCCTTATAGAGCGCCACAAAACTATCGCCGGCAAGCCGGACAACCTCGGCACGTTGCTGCTCCAGGGTGAATTGCTGCCGTTCGGCGTCCAGCACGTTGAGGAAGTCGGTCAGGCCGCGGTCGTAACGCTCCGTCGCCACCCGGGTCGCCTGATGGGCGGCATCGAGCGCAAGGTCGAGGCTGCGCACGCTTTGGCGGAAGGCCTGATAGGCCGCATTCGCCTCGTCCACCTGCTGGATCGCCGTGAGGATCGACCGCTTGTAGACGGCCGCGAGTTCATGAGCCCGGTAGTCGGCGATCTCGATCTTGGCGTCCAGCGCCCCGAAGTCCAGGATCGGAGCCTCCAGCGTCGGCCCGATCGAGGCGATCCAGGTAATGGGAATCGCCGAACCCGATCTCGGACCGGTCTGGGCGCCGGCGCCGCCAGTGATCGCCACACTCGGGAACAGGTCGGCGGTGCGGGCCCCGATATCGGCTACGGAGGCTGCGAGAAGGCGCTCGGCCTCCCGGATATCGGGACGGCGGCGCAGCAAGTCGACGGGAGTTCCGGCCGGCGCCCGCGCCGGCAGGCGCGGCACCGCGCTCGGCCGTTGCAGGCGGCGGGCCATGTTTTCCGGATAGTCGCCGACCAGAACGGCAATTGCGTAAGCGTTGGCGGCGATCTGCGCCCTGAGCGGTTCGACGTCCGCCTGCAAGGTTTCGACCTGACGCTTGGCGAGCAATACGTCCAGTTCATTGGTCAGTCCGCGGTCGAGGCGGGTCTGCGCGAGGTCCAGGATCTTTCGCGATGCCTCGATGTTGCGGTAGAGGATCTGCAGACGGTCCTGGCGCGCGCGAAGATCGAAATAAAGGCGGGTGACGTCGGCTGCCACCACCACATAGACCCAGTCGCGCGCCTCCTTCAGCGCTTCGGCCGTATAGACCTGTGCCTCGATGCGGCTCGCGATCTTGCCGAAGATGTCGATTTCCCACTCGGCATCAAGACCGCCGACGCCCGTGATCTTCTTGAGGCCGGTGTTGTTGTCGGCGTCGCGCAAGGCCTGCGCGACCCTGCCCTTGGTTTCGTCGGTCCCGGTGCCAGTTCCGGCGCCGACGCCACCATTGACCTGCGGAAGCTGCTGCGCGCCGAGCACGACCAGTTGCAGCCGCGCCTGCTGCAAACGATCGAGCGCGATCTTGAGGTCGAGATTGTTCTGGATCGCAAGCTCGATCAGCTCGTTGAGCTGATGATCGTGCAGCGTTCGCCACCATTGCCACAACTCGGGGCTGGCGCCGCCCGACGGCAGCCGCTCCCCCGTCGGCGCGGTCACGAAATTGACTGGGAGCGCTGCATCCGGCGCAAAGTATTCCGGCGCCAGCGAACATCCTGCCAAGGCTCCGGCACATACGACCAAACACGCGAGACGTTGAACCCTCATGGTTGGACTCTCATGCACCTATTCCGGACGCCAAGCCTGTCGACAGGCGCGAGACACCGGGTATCGCCAATAGGACGTCGCCCGCCGCACCGGCGTCAACCCGCCCGGCAAACTTTGAGAGCTCTGGCAAATTTTCGTGGAGCTTTGTTGTCAAAAGGCAACGGGCTTCGCTCATCTCACTTCGGCCTCATGCGCCGGAGGAGGCGGCGCATCCTTTGCGACCCGCACCTGTTCGCCCTGCGACAATGAATCCGGCGGGCTGTTGATGATCGTATCCGACGGGCTAAGACCCGCCAGCACCTCGAACTCGGTTCCGAGGTTGCGGCCGAGTTTGATCGAGCGCAATTCGACCTTGTCGCCCGGTCCCAGGACCGCCAGTTGCGGGCCGTTCTCGCGGAAGATCAACGCACTGGTCGGGATCCGCAGCGTGGTGAGGTTGTCTGCGAGATTGAACCGCACCTGGGCGAACGTGCCCGGCTGCAGCAGATTGTCGGTGTTGTCGGCATGAAGCTCGACCAGCAAGGTCCGCGCCGTCTTGTTGATGGCTTCCGATGTCGTCGACACCACCGCCTTGAACGTCTTGTCTGGATATTGCGGCAACGTCATCTCCGCGCTCAGGCCGGCGCGCATGCTCGCCGACTGTTCCTGCGGCACCTGAACGAACACCCGCATCTCATGCACATCGGCGACCCGAAAAAGCTGCGGCCCGTTACTGGCGCTGCTGCCAGCATTGATCAGGGCGCCGACGTCGGTGTTGCGCTGGGTCACGATGCCATCGAACGGCGCCAGGATACGCTTGAAAGCTTCAAGCGCAGTCAATTGATCAACCTGGCTCCGGTTGACGTTGGCTTCGGCTTGCGCGGCCCTGTAACGCGCATCGGAGCTGCCGTATTCCGCTTTCTTCGCCTCGGTCTCCTGCAGGGAGACGACGCCCTTCGGCGAGTCGCGCCAGCGGTCATAGGTCGTCTCGGCAAAGTTACGCTCGGCTTCCCGCACCTTGACCTGGGCTTCGGCTGAAGCGAGCCGCGCCCTCGCCGCGGCCAATTGGGCATCAAGATCGGGCGCATCGATGTCCGCGAGCAATTGGCCTTTTTCGACATGCGCCCCGAAATCGAAATACCAGGCCTTGAGATAGCCGCTCACCCGCGCGTAGATCGGCGCCTCGAACCAGGCCTCGATATCGCCGGGCAGCGAAACCTGCTGACCCGTCACGCCCTGCTTCGGCGTCACCGTGGCAACGACAGGCACCGCAAGCTCAGTCGTCCATTTCGCGACCTCGCTTTCCTGCTGGCGACGCAACAGGATGCCGGCGACGGCGACGCCGACCGCCACGAGCACGGCGATGATGGCAATCAGCCGCGACCGGCTCGGACGCGGCGCTGGATTTATCCCGGAAGCGTTGGTCTCCGGTTTGGCCTCGGCGTGGTGCGGATGAGAATCAAGCAAGGCACTTCTCCAAAATCACCGGCTCGCTGTTTGGCCGCTCTTGTTGCGGTGAAGAACGCTGAAGACGGTCGGAACGAAGAACAACGTGGCGATGGTTGCAATGGCCAATCCGCCGATCACAGCGCGGCCGAGCGGCGCATTCTGTTCGCCGCCCTCGCCCATCGCCAGCGCCATCGGAACCATGCCGATAATCATCGCCAGCGCTGTCATCAGCACCGGGCGAAAGCGGGTAAAGCCGGATTCCAGCGCCGCGGTCGTGGCGTCGAGACCATTTTCCAGACCTTCGCGGGCGAAACTCACCAACAGAATACTGTTGGCGGTCGCAATGCCCATGCACATGATGGCGCCGGTCAAGGCCGGCACCGACAGCGTGGTTCCGGTGGTGAACAGCATCCAGACGATCCCGGCGAGCGCTCCGGGCAGCGCCGTGATGATGATGAACGGGTCGAGCCAGGACTGGAAGTTGACGACGATGATGAGATAGATCAGCACGATCGCACCGGCCAGACCGATGTAAAGCTGGCTGTAGGCGTTATTCATGGTCTGGACCTGACCGCGCACGGCGACGTAAGAGCCGCGCGGCAGGTCCTTCTTGGTATCGGCCAGGATTTTCGAAATGTCGCCGGCAACCGCGCCGAGGTCGCGTCCTTGCGTATCGCCGAAGATGTCGATCACCGGCTGGACGTTATAATGCGATACCACGCCCGGGCTCGGTCCCTGGGTGATCTTCGCCAACCCGCCGAGATAACGTTGCGCGCCGACGCCGTTCTCCTGGGTGGTGATTGGAATATTCGACAGATCGGAAATGCTGTTGACCCGGTATTGCGGCATCTGGGCCACGATCGGGTAGGACACGCCGTTTTCCGGGTTGAGCCAGAAGTTCGGCTTCACCTGGCCGCTGCCGGAGAGCGTGACCAGGAGGCTGTTGGCCACATCGCGCTGGGTCAGGCCGACATCGGCGGCCATGGTGCGGTCGACGTCGATATTGATCTGCGGGTAGTTGAAGATCTGCTGGATGCGAAGATCGGCGATGCCCGGCACCTGGCGAATTTTCTTCAGCACCGCGTTGGCGTAGTCATAGTTGCCTTTCAGATTGTTGCCGACGACCTGCACGTCGATCGGCGCCGGCAATCCGAAATTGAGAATTTGCGACACGATGTCGGCGGGCAGGAACGAAAAGACCGTGCCCGGAAATTTCTGCGGCAATATCGTGCGCAGCGTCTTGACGTAATCGGCCGTCGGACCATGGTCTTCCTTCAAGGAGATCAGCGCATCGCCGTCCTCGGGGCCTATCGTGCCGGTGTTCTGATAGGCCATGTTGATGCCGCTGAACGGCAGGCCGATGTTGTCGACAATATTGTCGAGCTGCTCGGGTGGAATGGTCACCCGCACTACCTGCTCGACCTGTTCGAACAGGCGGGCCATTTCCTCGATCCGCGTGCCGGGCTGTCCGCGCACATGCATCAGGATCTGGCCGGAATCGACAGCGGGAAAGAAGTTCGCCCCCAGAAACGGCACAAGCACAAACGACACGACGATACAGACGAGAAAGCCGACGATAAACGTCTTCGGCGCTTCAAGCGCCCTGACCAGGAGCGCACGGTACTGCCCACGAAAACGCTCGAAGTACTTTTCGAAGCCTTGTTGGAACCGCAACACCGGATTGCGCGAACGAACCGGCGGACGATCGTCACCGATGCCGTTTTCGACGCTGTGGTGGTGGGCACGCATCAGGTAGTTCGCCATCGTCGGCACCAGCGTGCGCGACAGGATGAACGAGCCGATCAGCGCGAAAACCACCGCTTCCGCCAGCGGCCGGAACAGATAGCCTGCGACACCGCCAAGCTGGAACATCGGCACGAACACGATGCACAGGCACAGCAAAGTGACGAAGGCCGGAATCACGATCTGTTGCGCACCGTCGAGAATCGCCGGCTCGACCTCCTTGCCTTGTTCAAGGTGGTAGTTGATGTTTTCGATCGTCACCGTGCCGTCGTCGACCAGGATGCCCACCGCGAGCGCCAGTCCCCCGAGCGTCATGACGTTGATGGTCTCGCCGAGCAGCGACAGTGCGGTGAGGGAGAACAGCACGGCGAGCGGAATTTCGGTGAGGATGATGACGGTCGAGCGCCAGCTGCCGAGAAACAGCAGGATCATCACGCCGACGAGCGCCGCGGCCAGCACGGCCTCGCGAATGACGCCGAACACCGCCGCCTTGACGAACACCGATTGATCGCCGACGGCGCGGAGGTTGAGGCTGGAGGGGAGACTTTCCTCGACCCGCGTCAACAGCGACTTGACCCCCTGGATGACGTCGAGCGTCGACGCCGCGCCGGCCTTCAGGATGGTCATCAGCACCGCGCGCGAGCCGTTCACCCGCACCATGTTGGTCTGCGGTGGCGAGCCCTGGTGAACATAGGCGACGTCGCGCACGAAAATGATCGTGCCGTTGGATTTCTTCACCGGCAGGTCGTTGATCTTTTCAAGGTTGACGGGGCTGGCGTTGAGCGACACGTTCCAGTCGAACTTGCCGATCTTCTGGTCGCCCGCGGGGAGAATCAGGTTCTGTACCGAAACGGCGTTGACGACGTCCTCCGCCGAGACGCCATGAGACTGCATCGCCTGTTGATCGAGATCGATCTGCACCTGCAAAACCTGGCCGCCATAGGGCGACGGCACCGCCGCGCCCCGAACGGTAGCGAGCTGCGGCCGGATGAAGTTTTGCCCGAGATCGAACAGCCTCATTTCGGGGAGCGACGTGCTCGACAGCCCGAGTTGCAGGATCGGTACGCTGGAAGCGTTGTAGCTCAACACGTAAGGCGGTGTGATGCCGGGCGGCAGCAATTTCAGCACGGTCTGCGAAGCCGCCGTCACCTGCGCCATGGCGGCGGCGATATTGACGTCCTTCTGGAAGAAGACCTTGACCACGCCGTAGCCGGAAAGCGACTGCGACTCGACGTGTTCGATATCGCTGACCTGCGCGGTCAGGAAGCGCTCGTAGTAATAGATCACGCGGCCCGACATGTCGTTCGGCGGCAGCCCGTTATAGCTCCAGACGACGGCGATGACCGGGATGTTGATATTGGGGAAGATGTCGGTCGGCGTCGTCAGCGCGGCGCGGATGCCGAACAGGGCGATCAGCACCGCAAGGACCACGAACGTATAAGGGCGCCGGAGCGCGGTTAGAACGATCCACACGGCGCAACCCTCCTAATTCCCGCAGGGAATATCGATCGCAGCCGGCCTGCCGGATGGCAGCCAAGCGACACGCTATCAGGATTGAACGATCTCGGCGCGGAATTCGCTGTTCCCCGCAAGCTCCGGACGGATACCACCATGACGACTGCTTCGTATCCTTCCAGGCACCCCAAGGTGAGATCGAAAACGCGGGCATCAGATCAGACCGGCTTCGCCAGCCGGGATCGTGCACATCCGCTACGCCCCCGCGAAAACCATGCGAAGGCCGCCGCACCGCGGCAACTAATATAAATTTTAGTGTGTACAGTCAGGGTGTTCCCTGATGTTCGCTGCTTGGACTTCCGGCCGCATCCGGCGGCGACGGAGAATCCAATATTGCAGCGCAACAACGCCGGAAAACCGCAGCCAAATTCGATTGCTTTACACCGCCGTCATACGGCGTGCGTGGAGAGCAAATGGATACAGCCGCTCACAACTTGCGCGGCCTGCCCCGCTTGGCAAAAACCACGCCTCGTTCGTCGGCGGAGCGGCGAAGCGCGCCCGCAACTTTAAGGGCTTCATTGCGCTCGGGCCCGGGGGCCATCTGACGCGCAATCTCCAGCGCATCAGCAGCGGCCTCGTCCCAGTCCAACCGATCACGTTCGGATGAGCGTTGAGTGTCCTTGCTCATCGCCCTGACGCTCCCTACCCGTGTCTTATTTCAGACGATGCATGAATCACGGGCCGGCCAAAGATTGGCGCGATTTCCCACCATCGTCAACGGCAGCGTTCCGCTGGGCGGAATGCTACCCAGCGCCTTGATTTCACGATCAATTTTTCATGCCGGTGATCGAGGATGAAACCGCGCGGGGATCGCGCTGCGGCCATCGGCCGCTTTCGACGTGCTTGAGGAAATCACTGACGATCCGGTTATATTCGTCCGGCTCCTCGATGTTGATCGCGTGACCGGAATTGGGGATCACCGAAAGCGCCGCCGAGGGAATGTTCTGCTTCATGAGGATACCTGGCAGCAGGCACGGCCAGTCCTCATCCCCGGTGATGACCAGCGTCGGAACCGTGATGCGCTTCATCTCCTCGACGAGCGTATAGAGCGAAGGCCGCTCCTTCTGGACGCCCTGCTGGGTGTTGGCGGAGCCTGCCGCCGAATGTTCGGCCAGCATGGCCTTGAACTCGGCGTGTCCCCGCGGATCCTTGTTTTCATATTGCACGCGGGTCGGGCCGTAGGCGTAGCGTTCGGCAAACGCCGCCATGCCGTCCTTGCGGAGAGCGCCGGCGATCACGTCGGCTTCAGTGCGGAAAATCTCGCGCTTGTCGGGCTCGGCGCCGTAACCGCAACCGCCGATGCAGAGCGACAGCGCGCGATTCTGATGACGAATCCCGAAGTGCAGCGTCGCAAAACCGCCCATCGAGATCCCGACAATATGTGCCTTCGGCGCGCCGATGTGATCGAGCACCGCGAGGATGTCGTCGGCCGCGCGGGCTTGCGAATAAGAGGAGACGTTCTCAGGCACGTCCGATGGCGGAAAGCCGCGCGCATTATAGGCGATGGCGCGATAGCGCTTGCCGAAATGACGCATCTGCGGCTCGTAGCTGCGAAAGTCGCCGGCGAATTCATGCACAAAGATCACCGGCTGACCCGATCCGGTCCCCTCGAAATAGAGGCGCACCCCGTCATCCGTCACGGCATATGGCATGGTATTCTCCCTTGCTTCTTGTTGATCGCTATACTGCGAGATTCTTCGGCGGCTTGTTGCGCGAAAGATAGGTGCCGTGACCCTTGGCGCCGACCAGCGTGCCGTCATCGACCACGACCTTGCCGCGCACCATGGTGAGTACCGGCCAGCCGGTGACCTCGATGCCCTCATAGGGCGTATAGTCCGCCCCGTCATGGATCAGGTCGTGACTGATCGTGACCTTGCGGTCCGCATCCCATATCGCGATGTCGGCGTCGGATCCGATCGCGATGGTGCCCTTGCGCGGGTAAAGGCCATAAATCTTCGCATGATTGGTCGCGCTGAATGCAACGAAACTGTTGAGGTCGATGCGGCCTTTGACGACACCTTCCGAAAACAAAATCGGCAGTCGCGCCGCCACGCCCGGAATGCCGTTCGGCACCCAGCGGAAACTCGTGCGCCCCTTCGGCACCAGCTTGCCGTGCGGGTCGTCATAACGGAATGGGCAATGGTCGGACGAGAAAACTGAAAACACCTTTTGCTGCAGACCTTCCCAGCACGCCTTCTGGCTGGCCTCGTCGCGCGGCGGCGGTGAGCAGACATATTTGGCGCCCTCCATGTTGAGCTGATCGAGATCCTTTTCGGTCAACACCAGATATTGCGGGCAGGTTTCGCCCAGCACTTTCAGCCCGCGCTGCTGGGCGCGGCGGATTTCCTCCATCGCCTGACCGTTCGACACATGCACGATCATGATCGGCACATCGACGAGTTCGGATAGCGAAATAGCGCGGTGCGTGGCCTCGCGCTCGACCGGGATCGGCCGCGAGGTGGCATGAAAGCGCGGCGCGGTATCGCCCGCGCGCTCCAGCCGGTCGGTGAGAAACTTGATCGCGTCGAAATTTTCCGCATGCACCATCAGCATCGCGCCGGTCTCGCGCGCGACCGACATGGTTTCCAACAGCTCACGATCCGATAGTGCCAGCCCCTCATAGGTCATGAACACCTTGAGCGAGGTGTAACCATCTTCCACCAATGCCGGCAGTTCCTGACCAAGCACGTGTTCGGTCGGGTCGGTGACGATGAGATGGAAGGAAACGTCGACATGGCATTCGCCGTCCGCGAGCGCGTGATATTTGCGCAGCGCTTCGCGCAACGTCTGGCCCTTCTCTTGAAGACAAAACGGCAGCACCGTGGTGTTGCCGCCGAACGCGGCCGAACGCGTGCCGGAGGCAAAGCCGTCCGCCATGACGATGCCGTCACCGGAGGGTTGTGCGAAATGGACGTGACTGTCGATGCCGCCGGGCAGCACCAGCCGCCCGGTCGCGTCGATGATGGTTTCCGCGGCGCCGAGATCATGGCCTAAAGCGACGATCTTGCCGTCGCGAATGCCGACATCGCTGGCAAAGGTATCGGCCGCGGTCACAACCGTGCCGCCGCGAATGATGGTATCGAGCGGCATCAGTTCGTTCCTTCTCTTTTACCGTCGCGATGCTCGATGACGGCGGCGAGCGATTCCGCAAGCCCTGTGGTCGGCTTGGGATCGGGGCGCCGAAAGCTCCCGGCAACCGCCTTGCGGAGCTTGAGCACGGCGAGGGTTTCCGCCTGCCGCACCGCCGCCGCGATGGGATCGATCGCGGGCACCGGAATGCGATCCTTGATCTTGTCGGCGAGCCCGGCCAAAGGCGCGCCGGAAAGAATGACCACGTCGGCTCCATCCTCATCGACCGCCAGGTTTGCGAGCCGCACCAGCGCGTCTTCTTTTTCGGCCTGCACACCCGAGATCGATTTGAAGCTCTCACCGAGCGCACGGATTCCGGCACAGCGCCCCTCGAGGCCGTGCATCGCCAAGCACTCCCAATACCAGGGCGCGAGCGTGGGCGAAAACGTGACGATGGAAAATCGCTGTCCGACCATGCAGGCCGTCAGCATCGCAGCCTCAGCGAGACCTACGACAGGAAACGAAAACAGCTCACGCGCGCCAAACAGGCCGGGATCGCCAAAGGCGGCGATGATCGCCGCATCAAAACCGTTGCCGGCTTCCGCCAGCATTTCCAGCGCGATCGCGCCGCCGATCTGCGCCTCGGCGCGTGTGGCGATGTAGGGCACGCCGCGTTTCGCGGTCATGGCCACAAGTTCCGTTCCCGGTGACGCCGCGCGGTGACCGGCGGCATAAAGCAGATCGGTCACTTCCGACGTCGTGTTTGGATTGAGCAGGAGAATTTTCACGGCGTGGCTTTCTTTTGCGTGAGCGTGTCGGCAACGATTTCTCCGGTGCGGCGAACGTGGTGAGCGAGCAATCGCCCCGCTTGCTCGGCATCGCGCGCCTTCAACGCGGCGAGGATTTGCCTGTGCTCCCGCACCGATTCGTCCCATCGCCCGTCGGCCGACAACGCAAACAGGCGCGCCCGCTCCACCCGCGCCAGCAACGCGTCGTGCGAGGCCTTCAGCACGCTGTTGCGGGCAAAGCCGACGATGACGCCGTGAATCTGCTGATTGACCTCGAAATAGTCGCGCAACTCGCCGCGACGGTGATGACGTTCGATCCGCAGCTGCAACGCCTCGAGGCGTTCGACATCCTGTGCCGTCATGCGGATTGTGGCGAGCTCGGCCGCGCAGCGCTCGATGCCGCTGACGGCTTCGAACAGCTCGGTCAGTTCCTCACGCCGCAGCGGTGCGACAACCGCGCTGCGGTTGAGTTGCAGTTCGACCAGGCCTTCGGCCGCGAGCTGCTTCAAGGCTTCACGCAGCGGCGTGCGTGAAATGCCGAGCGCCTCGGACAAATTGACCTCAAGCAACGGCTCGCCCGGCAAGAGATCGCCGCGCACAATCAAGGTACGGAGTTTTTTCGCGGCATGCTCATGCAGGCCGGTACGCGGAACCCGCAAAGCGCGCCGTTGCAGCGCGGTTACGGAGCGGCGGCGCTTCGGCTGCTTTTCGTTCGGTTTGGTCGTTGTCTTCACGTTTGTCTTGGTCACGTTTGTCTTGGACCTCACGAACGCTGTCGGACAGACATGGAGGCGGCGGGCGGCAGGAGCTGCCGATTGGCAAATAAGCCGCCCCAGCCACGAATAACAGACGGATCGACGCCGGCTGCGATCAGGCACGCCCAGAGCGTCACGGCGATCGAATCGAAAACGCCGGCGCCAAGCTTTTGCTCCAGCCGCGCCGCCACGCCGGCCCCGCGCATATTGGTGCACAGCACGACAACCGCATCGGCGCCCTCGCGCACGACTTCCTCACACAAGCGCGCGACTTCCGCTTCCGGCACCTCAGCAAAGGAAAAATTGTCCGCCAGTGACAGATGCCGCTCGGCGACGCAATTCAACCCCTGCGAACCCCAATTCGTCATGATTCGGCTTTGCACATCCGCGGTGTAGGGCGTCACCAGTCCGATGCGCACGGCCGGGAGGCGTTGGAACAGGTCGCGATAACCAAGCACCGTGGTGCAAGCGCGAATGCCGGTCGCCTCCGTGATGCGCTCGCACAACCGTTCGTCGCGATCGAAGCCGAGCCAACTCGCCGAGGTGCCGTTCCAGGCGATGACGTCGACCTTGGCGTGCGCGAGCAGTTCAGCCGCGCGTAAAATCTCGCTGTGGTCGAACTGACGGTTTGCTGCTTCCGACAGCGTGATTTCCGTCACCTTGAAACGCGAGAAATGCACGGAGACGCCCTCGACGCCGGCCAGCATCGCATAGGTGATCGGCTCCAGCGCGGTGTTCGACGAGGGCGTCAGCATGCCGAGCCGTGTCATGTCCTATCCTTAGCTCAGTTCCGTTCACACCGGCAGGCGGCGGCTATAGTCGATCAGGGTCGAACAAATCAACAGCGCGACGCCAGCAAAAGCGAAATACATCAGCGCCAGGAAGTAGGAGCCGGTAGCTTGAACGATGAACCCGATAATGATCGGCGTCGTGATGCCGGCGATATTGCCGCCGAGATTCATGCAGCCGCCAAGGAAGCCCGCCTTTTCCCGGCCTGCCAGCGCGGCAGGGATAACCCAATACATCCCGCACCAGCGCAGAAAGAACAGCGTCGAGGATAGCAGGACAACCACGAGGACCGCACTGGACGTATAGGCGACGAGGAAGATCGAGATGGTCACCATGATGGCTGCGATGGCGAACAGCGTGCGGTACACGAGATTTGGCGAGCCGCCGCTGGAACGCCAGCGGTCGCCGATCCAGCCGCCGATCAGTTCGCCGACGAAACCCGAAAAGAAAATGATAAAGGATGCGCCGCCGAGCGACTTGATATCGAGATTGTGGACGTTGAACAGGTAGGTCGGCATCCACGTCAGGAGACCGTAGAATGTCACGTTGAAGAACATCCAGCCGAGGCACATGCACCAGACCGAACGGAATTTGAAATATCCAATCCAGCTTCCGCCCGATGATGGCGGCGTGGCTGCGTCTTCCAGCGCATGCGCCTGTTCGATGTAGCGCGCTTCCGCTTCATTGACTGACGGATGTTCTCGGGGCGCGTTGCGGATGTAATACCATGCCCACAGACCGCACAGCATGGTGCCGACACCGGCGATGACGAACGCCATGCGCCAGGAATTGAACGCGGCGATCAGCCACGTGATCACGAACGAACCGAGCGCGGCGCCGAGCGGCGCGCCGCCGTCGAGCAGCGTTGCGCCACGCCCGCGTTCGGTCTGCGTCATCCAGATGCCGTTGAGTTTGCCGCCTGCGGGATAGATCGGCGCTTCCGAAGCACCCAACCCGAGCCGGCTCAACAGCAGGACGAACGAGTTGGTTGCGAGCGCGGCGATCGCCTGAAACGCGCCCCAAAACACGGTCGCCAGCGCGATTACGATTCGCGGCTTGAAACGGTCGGCCAGCATGCCGCCTGGCACCTGCATGAACGCGTAGGTCCAGAAGAACGAGCTCAGGATCACGCCCTGCCAGGCGGGATCGATGCTGAATTCCTTCGAGATCAGCGGCATCGCAACCGAGAGCGAGGCGCGGTCGATGTAGTTCACGGACACCAGAAACAGCATCAGGAAAAAGATTTTCCAGCGCACACCGCTCGGTCTTGCGGCGCTTGCCGCAGCGATAACCTGACCACTCATGCTTGCCCCCAAACGCCGGCAACCCCGTTGCGCGACCGTCGGCATTGACGGCCCTTCCCCGCTGCCCGCGGCCGCCATCAAGTCTGCTGTAAGGCAACGGACGCAGCAACGAGATTTTGTATGCTGCATGCAATATTATCTAATTATCTGATATGACTTGATTTTTGTGAAATAAAATTTCCGAACTGCCCAAACGCGTATCATGACTGCCAATGACTTAGGCCGTGCGGACGCTTAGACTTCTCATATGGCTTATTGCTGGTTCTCGTGATCTGTCAGTATGCAAAGCGACTGCATTTCACAGGAAAGATTCTCACGTGTTTGAGCCGCAGGATCCCAATTTTCGCGAGCGCGTGCGCGCCAGCTTTGCGCGGCAGCAGGTCATGGCGACGCTCGGCATCGAGATGGTCGATCTCGAGCCGGGCGAAGTCCACCTGACCATGCTTCCCAATCCCGCTTACACGCAACAACACGGATTCATGCATGCGGGCATCATCACCACGGCGCTGGACAGCGCCTGCGGCTATGCGGCCTTCACGCTGATGCCGCCCGATGCCGCGGTGCTGACCGTCGAGTTCAAGACCAACCTGCTGGCGCCGGCCAAAGGCAACCGGTTCGTCTTCCGCGCCCATGTCATCAAGCCCGGCCGAACGCTGACCATCTGTGAAGCCCGCGCGCTGGCACTGGAGGGTTCGAAAGAGAAGCTCATCGCAACGATGACGGGTACGCTGATGGCCATCACCGGCCGGCAGGGCATCGCGCACTGACGGCGATTCCCCGGTCCGCGATGGCCGCCTTCTGCTCGGCTTAAGCGGAAACGGACATCTTCGCGATCTCGGCCGCGTTTGGCAGGCTCTCGACATTCCAGCACGCATCCATCACGCGCCGGATCATCGGTTGCGGAATGATGCCTTCGGCGAGATCGGTGAATTTCGTTTCGAGCTGCTGGTCGGTCATCGGCTTCTCGACGCTGCCGATCGCATGCTCGATATAGCGATGCAACTGACGTCCGTCCTTCAGCACGATCGTCATGTCGACCTGCGCGGCGTCAATGCCCGGCGTGACCACCGGATTCACCTTAGCCCGCAACGCTGTGATGGTCGGATCGTTGACGGCCCGATCGCTGAATTGTTTTTCGCCGCCCGCGCCCTCGACCAGCGCGACCGCAACGGCGTGATAGATACTGAACTTGCCTTCCAGCCCCTCGTGAATGTTCTTCTTGCCGGTGAGCTCAAGCACCAGCGGATGGACCTTCAGATCCACGCGCTCGACCTGGTCCGCGGTCAGTTTGTTCTCGTCGCGCAACTGAATTGCCGCATCGATCGCCGGATGCATCACGATTCCGCAGGCGAACGGCTTATAGGTGTTCAGCGCCGCCTCGTAGCGCTTGCCGAGATCGCCAAGGATCTCGTTGTAATCCTGCTTGGTGCTGATCGCATTGGCCCAGCCGCGCTTGGCTTCGATCATGCCGTCGGAGGACGTGAAATTCTTCGACGCCAGCATCGCCGCGAAGATGCCGTTGGAGGCAGCGCGTCCGGGATTGAAGCTCTTGTTCATCGAGCCAAAGGATTCGCGCAGGCCCACCGGCTGCGACGCGGCAAGACCCAACGCCCAAACCATCTGCTGCTCGTTGAGCTTCAGCAATTTGCCGACCGCGGCGGCTGAGCCAAACACACCGGCTGTGCCGGTGATGTGCCAACCGACGTCGTAGTGATTCGGATAGACCGCGTTTCCGATCCGGCATTCGGTTTCCACACCGAGCACCAGTGCGTTGAGAAACTCCTTGCCCGACACCGGCTGCATTTCCGAGAGCGCGATAATGGCCGAGGCCACCGGACCGGCAGGGTGAATGATCGTCTTCAGGTGTGTATCGTCATAGTCGAAGATGTGGCTGGAGACGCCGTTGAGGAAGGCTGCGTTCATGATATCGAACCGTTCGCGCCGGCCGAACAGCGAGGCCTGCGCCGGGCCGGAGAACGGCGTGAGCGCGGCCACCGCGATATCGACCGTCTGATGATGCGAGCCGCCGATGGCGACACCGACCCAGTTCAGAAGCGTCCGCACGCCCTCTTTCCGGACATTGGCGGGAAGATCATCGTAATTGGCGGTGACGATGTAATGGGCCAGCTCACGCGTCACGTCCTTCACAGGCGGCTTGGCTTGCGCCGCCGGAGGCGCGCCCGGGGCTTGCGCGAAAGCGGCACCGGCTGCGGCCGTCATTGGAAGCGCGGCTGCAGCTTGAATAAAGGTCCTGCGATCGGTCATGGCCATTGTTTTAAGTCCTTCCAAATTCAGCGGCCTCACGTTTGACCGCGTCGCAGATCACATCGTGCAGCTTTTCTGAAATTTGCTGCGTCGCCCACTCACTTTGGTGCAATCTGCTCCCGTCACCTGCGTCGACCATCTGGTCCAGGGGAATCCTGGCGAGATCGCACCAGCCCTTCATGAGCTTGAAGCGCTGAAACAGGTTCACCTGCATCGACTGTGCGACGTCGGCAATGGCGAGCACCATTTTGTTCGTCGCAGCCAGCGTGGCCGGCGTCAAGAGGGCCGGCGTATATTGCA
>Ga0210397_10000584_pt1 | contig 24385 bp, 20 predicted proteins | sample IncBWH2OmetaG_FD_160126 | JGI IMG/M metagenome (GOLD analysis project Ga0210397, IMG submission 160126) | Forest soil microbial communities from Barre Woods Harvard Forest LTER site, Petersham, Massachusetts, United States - Inc-BW-H-2-O ...
AAAGCTGTACGAGCTAAGTTTCCCGGCATTAAACTGCTGGGTCCGGTTTCTACAAACGAGTGGCAATGGTACAATTGGAACAATACGAAGGTAATAGACCCAACAGACGGCCAGGAATATCCGTGGATGCAGTATTTCATTAAACGCATAGCCGAAGAAGAAGCGGCTACGGGTATACGTCTCTTAGATGTGTTGGATATTCATTTTTATCCGGGTACGCAGGATGATCCGACAACTACATTGCAGCTTCACAGGCTTTGGTTTGATACCTTATATAGCTATCCAAAAGCAAATGGTGTAAGAGTTACCAGCAGCACCGGCTGGGATATTAACATTACTCAGGAATATTTCTATGAACGCTGCAATCGATGGTTGACACAATACAAAGGCCCGAGCCATGGTGTTACATTCAGTATGTCTGAATGTGGCAGTATTGCTAATCAAGGTTCTGAAGATCCAAATATGATTGCTTGTTGGTACGCATCTCAACTGGGTGTTTTTGCTAATAACGGAGTTGAGCTGTTTACCCCCTGGGATTGGTACGAAGGGCAGTGGGAAGTACTTCATTTGTTCAGCAATTACTTTGGGAACACGTCTATTAAGACCAGTTCAACAAATGATAGTATTGTTTCGGGATACTCGTCGCTTACACAAAACGGAGATTCGCTTGTTATAGCAATTGTCAATCGCAGCCAAAACAATGCACAAAATGTAACGGTTGATATCAAGAATTTTATACCATCAGAAAATAGTGTTACGGGCTATAGTCTTTCTGGTTTGCCGGGTTCAGAAACATTCGTTTCTAAAACCAATAATGCTTTACAAAGTGGACAGTATACAATTTCAGCTAATCAAATTACTTTTTCTGCTCCTAAGCTTTCGGTTACACTTATCCAGATTCCCACCGATCAGGCAATTCCGATTGTTACCAGTTCAGGAGGTACTACAGGTGGTGGTACTACCACCGGAACGAGGCTTAAAGTAAATCAATCAGATAATGTAAACATCTTCCCGAACCCGACGAAGAATTTACTTCAGATCGATATGAATGATGGTGGTGGATCGTACCAATTAATTCTTCAGAATATGGTGGGACAAACCGTTCAGACAAGTAATTTTTCCGGAGATACCCAGATTGATGTTTCAGCTTATCCGGCAGGACAATATATCATACAAATCATTCAGGATGATGCTATTACTGTTAAAAAGTTTGTGAAAGAATAAGCAAATAATAATCTGATCTTTATATTACTTTTAGCCCTCGAAAGAGGGCTTTTTTATTTTTTGCAGGTTTAAAACAGAATTGAAATGTATATTGAAAAAATATTAAAGGCTTGTTTTTCAATATACATTTGTATATTCGAATATAAGGTTATGAACATTTTGCCATTTTATTACCTTTGTATCAACTTAATCGTAAAAGTGAACCATGGATAATTATTCATACGTATCAAATGCTGAAATCTCATACGTTGATGAGATGTATCAATCGTACCGCAAAGATCCTTCATCGGTAGATGAAACCTGGCAGAAATTTTTTGAAGGATACAATTTCTCTTTACAGAAGTATGGAGAAAAAGGTGCCGCGAATGGCGGAAGCTCAGCTGCACCATCGGGCAACGGTGTAGCAGCTGTTGCATCGAGTCCTGCTACAACGGTTTCAGAAAAAGAAGTTCGTGTACACTATCTGATACACGCATATAGAAGCAGAGGCCATTTAAGAGCTAAGACCAATCCGGTACGTGAGCGTAAAGACCGTAAACCCTTATTGGAGCTTACAGATTTTGGTCTTACAGATGCAGATTTGGATGTGGTTTTTGAAGCCGGTAACGAATTAGGTATCGGAGCTGTACCGCTTCGTAAAATTGTAGATACATTAAAATTTATCTATGAAGGCGCAATCGGTTTTGAATATATGTATATCCGTAAGCCTGAAAAATTAGCCTGGTTACGTAATAAGATCGAAAAAGAATCTCTTGCTTATAATTTAACATTAGATGAAAAGAAACGCATTCTTTCAAAATTGAATGAAGCGGTTGTTTTCGAAAATTTCCTGCATACAAAATATGTCGGTCAGAAACGTTTCTCTTTAGAAGGTGGTGAAACAACCATTCCTGCTTTGGATAAAATGATTACTGCCAGCGCCGAACTTGGTGTAGAAGAAGTTGTAATCGGTATGGCACACCGTGGTCGTTTGAATGTATTGTCAAACATCATGGGTAAAACCTACGAACAGATCTTTAACGAGTTCGAAGGAAATGTTAAACCCGATATGACAATGGGTGATGGCGACGTGAAATACCACATGGGCTATTCGAGCGAAGTTGTTACGCCGAAAGGTCAGAAAATGAATTTGAAATTAATGCCGAACCCTTCTCACTTAGAAGCAGTAGATCCCGTTGTATTAGGATTTGTACGTGCTAAAGGAGATCGTTTGTATGGCTATGATTATAAAAAAGTATTGCCTGTATTGATACACGGTGATGCGGCAGTTGCTGCACAAGGTATTGTGTACGAAATTGTACAGATGAGTAAACTAAACGGTTATCAGACAGGTGGTACCATTCACTTTGTAATTAACAACCAGGTTGGTTTTACAACAGATTTTGAAGATGCACGTTCTTCTATCTATTGTACAGATGTTGCTAAAATCATTGATGCACCTGTAATGCACGTAAACGGAGATGATCCGGAAGCCGTGACTTTCTGTATGCGTTTAGCAGCTGAATACAGACAGAAATTCAATGAAGATATTTTTATTGACATGGTATGTTACCGTCGTCATGGTCACAATGAAAGTGATGAACCTAAATTCACACAACCGAAATTATACAACATCATTTCCCGTCATGCAAACCCGCGCGAGCTATACAATCAGAAATTGATTGAACGTGGTGATGTAGATGCAGAGATCGCTAAAAACATGGATCGCGAATTCAGAGACATGTTACAGGATCGTTTGAATCAGGTGAAGCAAAAACCACTTCCATATTCTTTGCAGAAAATGGAAAAAGAATGGACGGAACTTCGCAAAGCAACGAAAGAAGATTTCGATCAATCTCCGGATACTTCCATTACACAAGATGTAATTGATCAGGTTGGGAAAGCGATCACGGATATTCCGGCAGATTTCAAACCGTTGAAACAAATTGAAAAATTATTAAAAGACCGTAAAGAGCAACTACAGGATACTAAAATTGTAAACTGGGCAACAGCCGAATTGCTTGCGTATGGTTCTTTATTATTAGAAAAGAAAATTGTTCGTTTCAGTGGTCAGGACGTACAGCGTGGTACATTCTCTCACCGTCATGCGGTATTGAAAGATGCTGAAACAAATGAACCATACTACAGCTTAAACCATATCTCCGATAATCAGAAACGTTTCCGTATCTATAACTCGTTGTTATCAGAATATGGTGTGTTGGGTTTTGAATATGGCTATGCTATGGCAAACCCAAGTGCATTGGTAATCTGGGAGGCACAGTTTGGTGATTTCGCCAACGGTACCCAGGTTATGATTGACCAGTTTGTTACATCAGGTGAAACAAAATGGCAGCGCCAGAATGGTTTAGTAATGTTATTACCACATGGTTATGAAGGCCAGGGTCCGGAACACTCTTCTGCACGTTTAGAGCGTTTCTTAGGATTGTGTGCAAACAATAATATTGTTGTTACAAATATTACAACACCTGCAAATATGTTCCACGCATTACGCAGACAGTTGAAATGGGAATTCCGTAAGCCATTGATCAACATGGCACCGAAATCTTTATTGAGACACCCATTGGTTGTTTCTGATCTGAAACAATTTACAAGCGGCAGATTCCAGGAAGTGATTGACGATGCAAACGTAGACGCGAAGAAAGTAAAACGTGTATTGTTCTGTACAGGTAAAGTGTATTATGATTTATTCGAAGAACAAAAAACATCAAAACGTACAGATGTTGCCATTGTTCGTATTGAACAATTATATCCATACCCTGAAAAACAAATGGCTGCAATATTCGCGAAATATAAAAATGCAGAATATGTTTGGGTACAGGAAGAACCATACAACATGGGTGCATGGGGTTACATTCTTCGTAGAATGTATTTAATGAACAATACACAGATCGAAGTAATTGCGCGTGATGAAGCTTCTTCTCCTGCGGTGGGTTACCTGAAGGCACACAACGAAAAACAAGCAGAACTTGTGAAGCGTTCGTTTGCTGATAAGATCGAAAAAATGAATATCCGATAAGCAGTTGCCTATCATATAAATAATTAAAAAGAATTTTATTCGTATAGAAAATAAGTATTATGGCTTTTGACGTAAAAGTACCTACAGTAGGCGAATCGATCACTGAAGTAACCATCGGCAGATGGAATAAAAAAGATGGCGATTTTGTAAATGAAAATGAATTGATTTGCGAGATCGAATCTGATAAAGCAACGTTTGAATTAAACGCGGAGAAATCTGGTATCTTAAAATTAAAAGTAGCTGAAGGTGATACAGTAGCAGTAGGCGCTGTAATCTGTTCTATTGAAGAAGGAGCAGGTTCAGGCGCAGCGAAACCTGCTGCAGCGGCTGCAGCAACGCCAGTAGCTGCTACCCCGGCAGCGCCAGGCAACGCAGCTCCTATTGAAGTTAAGATTCCTGCCGTAGGCGAATCAATTACAGAAGTTACATTGGGTGCATGGTCTGTTAAATCAGGTGATGCAATCAATGCAGAAGATTTGTTGTGCGAAATCGAATCAGATAAAGCAACATTTGAACTACGCGCGGAAGCAGCGGGTACAGTAGAAGTATTGGCAAAAGAAGGAGATACAGTAACTATTGGTACAGTAGTTTGTAGAATTATACCATCAGGTGCGGTAGCTTCTAAAGCAGCAGCTCCGGCTTCTGCTCCGGTAGCAACAGCTTCTGCATCCGGTTCTAATTATGCCGCAGGACATGCATCTCCGGCAGCAGGGAAAATATTAAATGAAAAAGGTGTTGATGCTTCTGCAGTAGCAGGTTCAGGCAAAGACGGCCGCATTACAAAAGAAGATGCGTTGAAAGCTTCTGCAGCTCCGGCGGCGGCAGCTAAACCAGTGGCAGCAGCTTCTGCTCCGGCAGCAAAAGCACCAGTAGCCGGTCGTGCAGATGACCGTGTGAAAATGACAAGTCTTCGTAAAACAATTGCGCGTCGTTTGGTTGCCGTGAAAAATGAAACAGCCATGCTTACTACATTCAATGAAGTAGACATGAAACCTGTTATGGACATGCGTTCTAAATACAAAGATACATTCAAGGAAAAATACGGTATCGGTTTAGGCTTTATGTCGTTCTTCACCAAAGCGGTGTGTATGGCACTTCAGGAATTCCCTGCGGTAAATGCATATATTGATGGTGATGAAATTGTATACCACAATTATTGCGATGTATCGGTTGCGGTATCTACACCAAAAGGGTTGGTTGTACCGGTTATCCGTAATGCAGAAAATATGAGCTTCAACGAAATCGAAGCAGAGATCGTACGTTTGGCAACGCGCGCACGTGACGGTAAATTGAGCATCGACGAAATGTCGGGTGGTACATTTACCATTACAAACGGTGGTATCTTCGGTTCTATGTTATCTACTCCGATCATCAACTCTCCGCAGTCTGCCATCTTAGGTATGCACAACATCGTTGAGCGTCCGGTAGCTGTAGGCGGACAAGTAGTGATCCGTCCGATTATGTACTTAGCACTTTCTTATGACCACCGCATCATAGATGGCCGTGAGTCAGTAGGCTTCCTGGTACGTGTGAAACAATTGTTAGAAGATCCGAGCAGATTGTTGCTTGGAGTTTAATCTAGTTACTAGGTTCTAGTTGCTAGGTTCCAGACGCGATAAAAGCAACATGACATGATGATAATTGAGTAAAATAGTTTTATAACTTTTAAATAATGGTACTAGTTGCTAGTTACAAGTCTAGTAACTGGCAACTAGTACCTGGCAACTAAAAACATTATGCAATACGACGTAGTAGTAATCGGTTCTGGTCCTGGTGGCTATGTAGCAGCAATCCGTTGTGCACAGCTTGGCATGAAGACCGCATTGATTGAAAAATACAGTACTTTAGGCGGCACATGCTTAAACGTAGGCTGTATTCCTTCAAAAGCGTTACTTGATTCATCTGAACATTATTACAATGCTACGCACACGTTCAAGGAGCATGGTATTGATGTTACAGATGTGAAAGTAAATCTGAAACAAATGATTGACCGCAAAGCAGGTGTTGTAAAACAAACATGCGATGGGATCAATTTTCTGATGAAAAAAAATAAAATCGATGTACATACCGGCATCGGTTCTTTCGTAGATAAAAATACGATTAAAGTAACAGCTGCAGATGGCAGTGTGAAAGAATTAAAAACAGCGAAAACAATTATTGCTACAGGTTCGAAGCCAACTTCATTACCCAATGTAGCAATCGACAAAAAACGCATTATCACTTCCACAGAAGCATTGGAACTGACAGAAGTGCCAAAACACCTGATCGTTATTGGTGGTGGTGTTATCGGTATGGAGCTGGGTTCTGTGTATGCACGTTTAGGTGCTAAAGTTTCTGTCGTAGAGTTTATGGATTCATTGATTCCTACGATGGACAAAGCCTTAGGTAAAGAATTGCTTAAAGTTTCAAAAAATCATTTAGGTTTCGAATTCTATTTCAGCCACAAAGTAACAGGTGCAACAGCTAAAGGAAAGGAAGTAACTGTTACGGCTGAAGATAAAGATGGTAAAGTACTTGAACTGAAAGGTGATTACGTGTTGGTAGCAACAGGTCGCCGTCCGTTTACAGAAGGTTTAGGTTTAGAAGCTGCGGGTGTAAAATTAGATGAGCGCGGAAGAGTAGCTGTCGACAGTCATTTACAGACAAACGTACCGGGTATCTTCGCAATTGGCGATGTTGTAGTAGGTGCGATGCTTGCACACAAAGCAGAAGAAGAAGGTGTATTTGTTGCGGAGTATATGGTGGGACAAAAACCACATATCAATTACAACCTGATTCCCGGTGTTGTATATACCTGGCCGGAAGTTGCAGCCGTTGGGTATACCGAAGAGCAATTGAAAAAAGAGGGCAAAGCATATAAAGTAGGAAACTTCCCGTTCAAAGCATCTGGTAGAGCGAGAGCTAGTATGGATCTGGATGGCTTTGTAAAAGTGCTTGCCGATAAAAATACAGATGAAATTTTAGGTGTACACATGATCGGGCCACGTGTAGCGGATATGATTGCTGAAGCCGTAGTAGCAATGGAATTCAGAGCGTCTGCCGAAGATGTAAGCAGAATGTCACATGCGCACCCAACGTTTACGGAATCATTCAAAGAAGCCTGTTTAGCTGCCACGGAGAACAGAGCACTGCACATTTAATTTATTTATTTTATTAAAGCTAGTCTATTTTGTAGACTAGCTTTTTTTATAGTTTTTAAAACCATGTTCAATTTTAAATGTATTTTCAAATGGAAATTTTAGACAATTCAGAAATCGGATCAGAATCAAGTTCAAGCTTAACAACTGCCATGAAAGGTTATTTAACTGAAACTGCTAAGTGGGGAAAATTTTTAGCCATACTAAGTTTTATAAGTATTGCATTTATTGTAATACTTGCATTCAGTATCGGTACTATATTTTCAAAACTAAGCAGTCAGCCTGGCATGGAAGCCTTGGGTGGTGCAGGAGCATTTGGAGCAGTATTTACATTTATATATTTAGTACTTGCTGTATTAATGTTTTTTCCGGCACTTTACTTATTTAAATTTTCTACCGGAATTTTAAAGAGTATACCAACGTTGGATATTCATGGCATTGAAAATGCGCTGTCGAATTTAAAATCGTTGTTTAAATTTTACGGAGTTTTTGCGATCGTTATTTTATCATTTTACGGAGTCATTTTCCTGATTGCAATTATAGCAGGTTTAGCATCATAAAAATATAGTTCGTGTATATAGACGAAGAAGAACAACAGGAACCCGATTATGCCCCACCGGCGAAACGGGTTTTTGTTGTTTTAATTGATATAATAAACTGCTGGATCTTGTCCTATGCAGCTTCTTTTATTTTTACAAATTCATACGAGCGTCCTCTGTATATAGGCTGTATAGGAATATTACTCATCTATAAAATCATTGCTGAAAAAACCGGTTGGCAATCGTTTGGTAAGATGATGTATAAAATAGAAGTATGCACAGCAGACGGCAGTAAACCTGGCTGGTCGCAAATATTCAGACGAAACATTATCTGGCTTTCTTTATTGGTAGGTTATGCCGTGTATTTTTATGTGCTGTTACCACGATTCGGTATAGCGGTAACAGAATTACCAAAAGAATTTTCTTTTATCAATTTGAGAGACGTATTTAAAATCGGCTTATTATTTATTGCCGTAGATATGGCATTTGTATTTTTTACACCTAAGCGGCAAGCTTTGCATGATATGCTGGCAGATACAATAGTAGTGGATCAGAATTAAGAAATATACTTGTATGGAGAATGAAATAATAGATGAATTTTATGAGGAGTCGAAATCACAGAGTGTTGCCTATGCTACGTTTTGGAGGCGGGTTGGTGCGTCGTTATTGGATGGATTAATTTTATCGCCCGTTAATTATGGGCTGATATTTTTGTCGATGGTATATTATAAGATATACCTTCTTTCAATTTTGCCTCCGATAATTTCTTTATTTTATAAAATATATTTAGAAAAGCAGTATGGTCAGACATTGGGTAAAGTAATTGTAGGCATCAAGGTAACAGATGATAATTTTGAATTAATGGATTATACTCAGGCTATAAAGAGAAATTATTATCATATTATAATGCTTCTTTTTACAGTTATTAAATACGTTGAGTTGTTTAAAATGGCATCCTTTCTGCAAGCAGATACCTATATGAAAATGATACAAGCTCAAGCGGCGCAAGCATCTACGTATGTATATTTAGGATATGCATTTAGTACACTTTTTCTTGTTGATTGTGTGTTGATGATAAAAAGCAACCAAAATCAAACTCTACACGATCGATGGGCCAAAACAGTTGTGGTGAAAATTGTACCCTGATTTTAGGGGTTAAATAAAAAAGAATCCGGAGATACTTGCCTGAGTACAAGAGTAAAAATGAATTAAATCCAGCGATACAGGCTGAATTATTCAAATAATTTGGCGTTTTCAGGGAATTTTCCTATATTTGCAGACCAATCAATCAGAAAGTTGTTCTGAGGATTCTGAAAAAGAAAGCATTTACTGAAAATATACCGCGGGATGGAGCAGTTGGTAGCTCGTCGGGCTCATAACCCGAAGGTCACAGGTTCGAGTCCTGTTCCCGCTACCATTAAAAGTCGCAGCACGTTAATTATCAACGAGCTGCGACTTTTTTATTTTTAGTCCGTACAAATACCGGACAAAGTCGGAAGGTTGGATTTTTTTGATTGAGCGGATAATAAGGATCATATAAATTCCAAGTTATTTTAGATTGTTTAGATCGCTTTAACGATGATATACAAAAAAACTTATTTGTATATTGGATTATAAATCCGTCTTCATACATCTAAAGAAATCATCTTTAATATGACTTTTCTGAATGCTGATCTAATTAATTGTGAAGAAAAACTTGTTTTCCCTAATTACCTTTTCATAATAGCAATAGGCATTTTAACAACATGGCTAACTTTTTTGACAGTTAAAGGGAGTTTAACAGATCGTAGATACAATGGTTTTTATGATTGGATTACAAAGAGAGGGAAGATTGTTTTTTTTGTATCGTCTCTAATGATTATAATTCTCTGTTTACAAGAATGTAATAATCAAAATTCTAATGATAATAAAGATTGTCTTCTTAACAAAGAACATGCTGAAAGAGATTCTTTGGTTTCAAAACAAGTTGAATTAAGTAGACAGAAATTATATGGAGACTTATCAAAAGCTTTCCTTAAACAATATTTAAAATTAGATACACTAAACACAACAATAATTAATATACGTGATTCAGTAAAGACTGTAGTGAATGATTTTTCACAAGAAGATCCAATATTAGTAATTGATACTAATGGTGTAAAATTAATTTCAGAAAATGAAAAAACTGACACATATAATTTTGCAGTAAGAAGTAAAGTTGCAGGTAGCTCTGAAATTAATGTAATTATTGATGTTCTAGTCGAATATAATGATCAATCATTTGACTTAATAAGACGAAAATTTGGCACAGAAAAATTAAGAATACCAAAAGAAAATAGTTATAATTCATTTTTTGAAGCCCCTAAAGGAGTTAATAAATTCTATATACTTTTAAAAGGTTCATATAAAACAATAGACAAAACAAAATCATACTTAATAGATGATGCTTATGAATACTCAAAATATGATAAAAAAACTTTTTTTATGAAAGATTCAAAAAAGATAGAATTTTTAAAATTTATAAAAAAATTCCCTCAAGAAAAAATATTGTATAGAGAATGATATTGCATTATTGTTCTGTTATTTTTAAATATTAAGCATTATTCTGATTCATTAAATATTATTACTAGACTTATCTCATTAGGTCTTGTATGCACATAACGCTATATATGGTTCGAGTTTAATACAAACTACAATATGAAAAGATAGTTCATTAATTATTAATGAACTATCTAAACTCCAAGTTAATCACTCTAGTTAAGATGTAGGAATTTCAACTTCTGCTAAATAATATTTTTCTATAATATCTTTTACTTTTGATTGTCCATTTTGATCTAATAAAGACATTAACTTATTCCTATCATACCAAGTATCTATTTTACTAGGTTTCATATTTCCTCTATTGAGTTGCTCCATTGTTTCAATAGCATCATCAATAAATCCTGCTGAAGTAATATAGCAAGCTGATACATTGGGATACAATTCGCTTTTCAACATCTTCTTTGCAAAAGGAAATGTCTTTCCGAAAAACCAAGAAGTAGTATTTTTTGTTTCAATATTTCCTAATGGTATTTTGGCATTTGACATAAAGCCTTTAGCTTCAATGACTGTTATTTCTTTTAAATGAGGAGATGTAATAATAAAATCATACTCATAAAATTCTCCATTGCTCTTTAGTATAGGGCCGTGTTGAATAGAAGAGTTACCAAAAATTGAAGGTAAAATAGAATATATCAAAAATTCAAATAGGTCACCTCTAATATTCCTTAAATTAACTTCTTGTCCAGAACTTTTAATAGTTGCTAAAGTTTCCTCAACGACATTTGATATATGAATTGAATCATTAGACATCAATTTATCAATCTTTAGCTCATTGACATTTTTAATAATATCATAAATTTTAGATCCAAAAATTGTTCCCAAATCAAAAGTTAAGAACCCGAGTTTATGAATTGTATGATATAATTTTTTAGTCTCGATTTCTGCATAGATAATTATAGGTAATACTTTTCTCTTACCATCTTTTACACTATTTAAAACTGATTGAATTCTAGAATAGAAACCTTGAAAATCGTGATCTGTATAAGGTCTGTGAATTACAATATCAATAACAACCATAGTTTGTTTATCAATTGAATTAGCATCAACTGCTTTGATTAAATTTATACCAGTGGTTTTTGTATATGCAATAACATCCCATAAAAAATTATTATGAGAAACTCCTACTGATGGAGTATTTTTGTTTCTATAAAGAATTTTGACATTATCTATAATATTAAAATTTATAAGAGCTCTAAGAATGTCCTGTACAAACATTGAATCCGTTCTCATTCTAAAAAAATGGTCTGCAGTATATTTATCGGAGTTGTCAATTAAACTAGGATTAATTAAATACTTTACTCCTTTTGAATCGGAAATTATATTAACCAAATTTAGTATTTCTAATTCTTTAATTATTTTATCGAGAGAATCAGTTTTTGTTTTTTCTTTATTCAAAGGTGCTCCACTTACTTTCATAGATTCGTAATAAGAAATAATTCCTCCATTCAAATCCATTACCGAAAGTATTCTATATATAGCGGGGCGATAAACACGTGAGATCTTCATTACTACCTCTTTATTCAGATGATAGTTCATGGATAAGTAAGCATATTGGCCATTACCAAATGTTACAGGTGAGGAAGAGTATATTATACCTGCTTCTACTGCTCGCTGTATTGTTTTTCTTGCGTAAAGAGAAGAGATTCCAAATTGTTCTTGAAGTTGAGAGTTTAATTCTCTTCCAACTGTATAACCAACTCTATTAACACAAGCTAAAATATATTGATCGTACTTATTCATATTGTCACACTGCCCTTATTAATTATATTTCTTTCTTTTTACAAGCTAGTATTTTTTTAAAGTGTTGCAAAATTATAAATATAATTTACTGAATATCAGAAAATTAATATTTGTTGAATGGAAAAATTATTTAAAATAAGACTGATTTATGTATCGGGCTGTAATTTTTGTATCGAATGATGCCATTTTTTGCTACGTTCGAGTTGAGTACAAGCTACCATATAAAAAGATATCCCATTAATTATTAATGGGATATCTAAACTTAAAATTCTGATTCGGACAAATAACGTACAAAGGTTCAATTTTTGATAAAAGTGAGATTTAATGATTCTTCGTTATAATAAAAATAAAGCCCACTAATTAGTGGGCTTTATTTTTAAATGTATACTACTCGAAAATAAGTAGCAAATTCAAGCTGACCTGTAATTGGATTTCTTTCCAATCTAGTAAAGAGTTTTTCTTCAATCTTTATCATATCTTTTACTTGTTTTTAATGTTATATATAAACATTTAAGATGTAAAATGTTTGAGAATCTGAAAATATTTTTAGAATATTCAATTTTATTGATTTTCAATTAGATTATAATCAACGAAAAATTGTTTTGAGTCAATTTCTTTTATTTCAATCTTTACTTTATGCTTATTTGGTTTAATAAACTCAAGCGTTAATTTATCATATTGAATATCTTTTTCACACGGAACGATAAAATTCACATAATAAAAAGTTGTTTTACCCTCTTGGAGAACACTATTGTAAGTTAAAAATTCATTGGCTGGAGTTTTCATTTTTTTTCCATTCAAATCTCCAAAGTTTTCATTAAGGGGAAAGTATTCAGTATAATAAATATGGCATTTTATTTCTTCTTTTCCATAAGTAACAAAGATATTCACGTCAGCATAATGTAATGTCTTTTGTGAGCAGCTTAAAGATAATTTAAGTAAATATACTTGTCCTAAAATGACTTCGGGCTCATTATTTTTATTTGTATAATCATATCTGCCTTTTAAAGAAATTGCCTTACTGATAGTTTTACCATATACTTTACTTGGTTTAAAATTATTCCACAATAATAAAATTATTGTAATAACACCACAAATTGCTGTGAAGTGAGCAGGTGTTAAACTAATTTGTTCATGACAATTTATTAACATAATAGTGGGTCAAGGCAAAGTAAATTATTATTTATAATAAAAAATGAAATTCTTAACTCTAAGAATTTTTTAATAAATCAAAATTAAATTGAGCTATACAACTAATGAGAGTTAATTAAAAATCATCAATCATTACATGAAAAATATTCAATTAAATTAGTCTGCACATTCAATATCAAAATAAGTTTTTATAACACATTTTAAATCAAAATCAATGTTTGCACTTTTACCATTATTTTCAAATGAATAGTAAAGACCGTTATATAAGATTACATATACTAATGAATTATATGTTGAATGATAAATCTGAAGGCTACAAATTATTTTATAATCTAATAAATAAGGTGGTTTACTAGAATATTCACTGATAAGTCTGAAATTATTCACTTCCATTTTAGTACTTTATTTATACGTTAAATTACAATTATTATGAAAATAAAAAAATCACTTAGTTAACGAGGTTAGCATATAGGCCAATAATTATTCGTCTATATGCTAATTTACGTATATAACTTTTATACAGTTTCTCTCTTCCAAACATTATTCATCTCCGTCTCCCTCACTTTTGAAACAATCTTCAAATATTTCTTCATCGTTTTATAGTCCTTGTGTCCCGTTATCGACATTAATACCTCTGGTCTCATACCTTTCTCCAATGATAATGTAACAAAAGTTTTTCGGGCTGTATGCGTTGATATAAATTCCCACTTCTCTTTATTTAACACGATGGGTTCTGCTCCTCTATACATTGTTTTCGTAGTTTGTTCATTAATATCTAATAATTTACCAAGACGTTTTAAGTATGCATTAATCTTTTGATTACTCATAGTTGGGAGCATTCTTCCCTGACTCGTATATTTTTCTAATATCTCTAATGCGAATTCATTCAAGGGTATTTCTAGCTTATCTCTTGTTTTAGTTGTTCTAAGATGCCAAGAATTCTGCTTGATATCATCTTTTGTCAACTTAGATACGTCAGAAAATCGAGCTCCTGTAAAACAACCGAAACAAAATACATCTCTTACAGATTCGAGTTTTTTGTTATCTAATTTAAAATTATAGATATGAAACAATTCCCCTTCAGTTAAATAAATAATATCAGCATTCTCATTTGGCACTTTGAATTTTTTAAAGGCTAAGTTTGAATTGTACTCTCTATCTGTCGCCCAATGAAGAAATGTTTTTAATGTTGAAATATACTTACCAATTGTATTATTTGTTTGTTGCTGGTCTTTGATCAGGAATGTCTTGAACAAATCATAAAACTTTGAATTCATTGTTTCAAATGATACCTGATACTTTTTAGTTTGTTGAAACTTATCTAATAGATTTAAAAGTGTATTATATTTTTTAATAGTAGCTTTAGTCTTGTCACTACTTTTTACTTCCATAAATAGTTCGAATGTTTCAAAAAATTCTTTTGATATATCTTTTGGTTTTTTAGTTACGAATAAATCATCTACTAATTTTTTTATATCGTCTGTAGAAATAGATTCTTTGTCAAGCGTTAAAATTCTATGATTCTTCTGTAATTCATTTTTTAAAAAATTTAAATACTCATTTAATTCAGGTGAACCTGTATAAGCTCTTTTTACTTGTTGTGATTCTATGTCCCAGTATTTAGGCTCTATGCGTTGGCCTGTTTTTATTTTATGAGTGAAATTATCTATTCTCACATACATGTATATCGCTGTTGGTTTTGGATTCAATAATTCATTCGGAATTGTTTTACCAGTTCTTTTAATATTTAATATTTTATTTTTAATAATTATTTTTTCTTCCTTCGATTCACTTACCTTGTAAATTTGATCGAGATAAAAATTAATTCGTATCATTGATGTCGCTCTTTGATGCCAAGCAAATGCTCCTCTTTGCGACCTCCGAATTTTTTTTATAAAAATGTGAGAAAAATTTTCACTTAATTTTTAAAATTCAATTACTATTACAATCTCAATAATAACGACATTCTATGGCAACAATTGATATCAATATTCAATTAAAAAATACTGGATCAGATCCTATAAATATTACCGTAGGTAGTATAACATTGAATATTGAGGAATTACTTCATCAATTAATTTCTTTCAATCATAATTCTTGTGTTAAAGAAATAGCGCCAGAACAAGCCCAATTACTAACAACAGAGGAGCTTGCAGCTTATCTAAAAAAATCTCCGTCTACAATTAGAAATTGGAAAAAGTCTGGAGAAATACCATTTCAAAGAGTTGGAAGAAGTATATTTTTTAATCTTGAAGATGTGCTTGAGGCTATCGAGAAAGAAACGATCTCAAAAAGTAAAATGATCAATACACATCATTTTAAGAAAGCTCCTACTTGATATTTATTTTATAAATAAATAGTGAAAAATTTAATATAATAAAATCGTAAAAAAGTAAATATTAACTCTAAACCGACATATGTATGATAAAAAATTATAAAAATTATGATTAATAATATTTCAAAAGATACACTAAGTAGAAAAGTATCTTTTTTTATAAATCCAATTAAAAATAAAACTCCTAAAGAAGATTGGATGCTTTCTAAAGTATATGATTATATCGTTAATGATGTTGATCTTAAAAAAATAACAGATGAATATAGAAAAATTTCTGATGCTGATTCAAAGAAGAAATTTAAAATGGAAAAATTTCCACATATCACTCCTTCAGGCGTTTTTTCTTACGGCTCTGATAAATCATTGATAAGTCATTCAGAAATTATATGTATTGATATAGATAATTTAGATGAAATAAAATTATCTCAGCTAAGAGCTAGAATGATTCGTGATACTGATCACACAATTATGTGCTTTATTTCGCCATCTGGAAATGGTTTAAAGGTTTTCTATGCCATGGATTCAACAAAATATACACAAAAGGAATGGTATATGTCATATAGACAATATGTGATTGATTTTTTTCATATTTCTGAAGAAAAAATAGATACAAGCTGTAGTAATGTTTCAAGATCATGCTTTTTGTGTAGTGATAAAACAGCATATTTCAATCCTAATATGATTGATGGTGAAAAGGCTGTTTATATGATTAACCCGGATGAGTATTTGAAAGAAGAAGAACAGGTAGTAACATCTAATTCAGAACCTTTACTTTATAATAATAAATTAGACCATTCTAATCCAAATTCAGAAGAAAATTTCTTAGCTCTATATTCAATAACGGAGGCCAAAGAAGGTGTTTATTCTAGTCCTCGTCAGCCTTGGATTCACAAACTTGCCTGTAGATGTAATAAATTTGGTATGTCAGAGAGATATTGTTTGGTTTATATTATTAAGCATATAGCTTCTCATCCAGAAAGTATACGAAAGGATAAACCCATGGATGAAAAAGGGTATATCTATACAACTATAAAGGATGTGTATGTACGCTACAAAAATGATTTTGGGACGTGGACAAAGGACAGCGGTATGAATAAAAATTCACCTATGTTTCCGAGTGAAGTATACGATAATTTACCTGAGTTTTTTAAAACATTTCTGAATCTTTTTTTAGACCGTGAAAAGGATGTTGTTTTTGTTGGAGCTTTGGGCTTATTAAGTGCTGCCATGCCTGATGTAAGAGGTTATTATGCTAAAGAGAAGGTGTCTGCAAATTTATACTTTTTTATAAGCGCTAAGGCTGCTTCAGGTAAAGGAGTTTTAAATTTCGTTAAAATTTTTGGTGAAGAAATACATTTTAAGTTGAATGAGGAATATAAAATAGAATCCGATTATTATGAGAAGAAGGTAATTGAATATAAAAAATTTAAAGACAAACCAAAACCCGAAGAGCCGAAGAAAGGAAGATTCTTTATTCCGGGTAATATCTCTTCTTCAGCTATGTTTAAAGCATTAAGCGATAACAATGGTAGGGGACTGATATTTGAAACAGAAGCTGATACTTTGAGCGAGTCATTAAAACAAGACTGGGGGAATTTTTCTTACCTTTTGAGAAATGCATTTCACCATGAATTTGTTAGCCAAATGAGACGTTCTAATGAAGAGGATTTAGAACTAAGAAATCCAGCTTTGTCTCTTGTATTAAGTGGTACACCTAACCAATTGACAAAATTAATACCTAATCCAGAAAATGGATTAATGAGTCGATTTGCTTTTTATGTTTATGATAAACCCCGTGTTTGGAATAATGTATTTGAAGATAATGACGAAAGTCATTATTCAATTTTTAAACAATTAAGTTTACAGGTTAAAACTATGTATGACATTTTCAATAAGGGTAATGAAATAAAATTTATGTTAACACCTGTACAAAAATCTGTGTTTAATGAAAGATTTGATTTGTGGACTGATCATTCTGAAGGTAGTCTAGGCGCTTCAATTTTTAGATTAGGTTTGATTACTTTTAGAATCTGTATGATTTTAACAGCCATTCGATGGTTTGATAAAGCGGATTATAATGATTTTGGCGAATTGGTTTGTAATGATGAAGATTTTAATACTGCTTTGTTAATATCAGAAGTATTAAGAGATCATACACAAATTGTTTTGGGTGAGTCTCCGATTCACACGAAAGATATTGGCTTCAGAGAGATGGAGAAAATATGTGGTGTTAGTAAATCTAAAATTCAGCGACTTTATCAGGAAGCATAATATCTATTTTTTTAAAAGGCCAGCATTATGCTGGCCTTTTTTTATATGCCGAGTCCTTTGTCCTTTGCGTCCTTGTCCTGTTAAAACTAAAGAGCAAAATTAATAGTAGACATTTATTATCATTTAATAAAATCATTTTGAGCCTTTTCAAAGCCTCATAGAGCCACCTTTAATCTATTTTGATGTTATCCTTTAGTTAAATCAATACTCTCTTCAGAAGCCTTTAAAAATCCTTTTTTCTACAATCTTCTTCTATTTACGTTTATAAAAAAACAGAACACACTATGAATATAAACCCAATCAAAATGTTTAGTTTACTTTTCAATAAAAAGAGTGATAAACATAAAACAAAAGCAGAATCAATAATTCTACATGAAGGAAAGAAACAATCAGAATCAATTCGAAAGAAGCCTGATAAAGAATCTGTATCATTTTTAATAAAAGAAGCTACCGATTTAAAATCAAAAGATATAAACCAATCAATAGAACTGATTAAGAAGGTAATTGAATTAGACCAAGAAACAGATAGAAGTCATTATTTCAAATTAGGCAGCTATTATAGTTATGCGGGTAGAATTGAAGAAGCTTATAAAGTATATAACATGATGCTTCAAAATCTCAATATGGATGATGTTGTTAATTACAACTGGGATAAGTCACAGATATTAGAGAAGCTTTGTACTGTGAATTATAAGAATGGCGAGTACGAAAATTATTTATTCAATTATACGTATTGGTTATATAATTTAACAATAGCTTTCGCTTGTCAAGGACAGAATAAAGCATTAAAAGATATTATAAATAATAAAAATAAATTAGTTTATCTGGCTCCGTCAAAAGTTGACGGTTGTTTTAAAAAGCTGGAAATAGAAAAAGCTAAAGAGTATTTTAATGAACAATTAAATAAATATTTTAATAATATAAATGATGAATTAAAATATTTGACAGCGACGAAGGCTCAAAAGAAAAAAGTTTTTGATAAAGATGATGAATTTATGAAGACGTATCTAAAACTTAACGATGAATCGTTTTGTCAATTTTATAATTTAAATATTAAGCATTATAGTTTAATAAATCACACAGATGAATCTTCTATTGTTAGTTAAATGAGTTAAGAATCCCAGTTTATTAATACTGGGATTCTTTATTATTAAATAATATTATTTTAAACCCTTAAAGAATTGTTCTAGGGTTAATCCATGTACATCCAGAATCTGTAAGAAGGTAGTAAAGCGAAAATTCGTTCCTTTTTCCATCCTCCAATATTGAACCCTTGGTAAATCATTGTCCCAAGCGAAATTCTCATAGCTTGTGTATCCTTTAGCTTTTCTTAATGATTGAAGTTTCTCTCCAATTTTAATGATTCTGTCATCTAATGGTGTTTCTTCAGATTTTTTCATGGCGGAAAAATCTGACAAATACATCTTTTATGTTACCTCATATATGAAACATCACATATGAAATATGTATATTGCTTCGTAACTTTTAAAGTGATGAATGCAACACAAAGAAAATTTAATGACCTATTGGCTAGGAATTTTTCTTATGATTTAAAGCTATTTCTTTTTACAAATTTTTTAGAAAACAAAATGGAAATAAGTAATTTGTTTGAATCCTATGAAAGATTCAAACCTGATGATACTTTAATTGATTTATATAGCACAATAAAACAATTGGCAAAAAGTACAGATCAAATTCCAACCACCACAATTGAAATAGGAAAGTTTGATTACTCGTTAAAAGCTTGGAATGTTGCTAATAAATCCATTCTATCTGAATTGAAAAATATTTATAAAAATAAAAGATTTATTAAGATCGAAGCTTTTAATGATTTCTATAATACCACCATAAAGAAATGTTTTTATTGTGGAATTACTGAAGATAAAATCTCTCAAATGATTGAAAATAAAAGCATATATACTAAAAGACTTTTTGTCAGAGGCAGAACGTTAGAAATAGATAAAAAAAATCCAAAAGGTAATTATGACAAAGAGAATATGTTATTCTGTTGTTATTGGTGTAATAATGCTAAGACAGATGAATTCACACTAGAAGAATTTAAGCCAATTGGAGAGATAATAAAAGAAATCTGGAAAAAGAGATTTTAAAAAAATTTGGTCTTCGAAAGAAGGTCTTACAGCTTTGAAAATCATTAAACACTGTAAACATGAAAAAATTATTCGCTTGTATTTTAATTCTCCAATTTGGTTTCATTGTTAAATCACAAACGTTGGATATAGCCTTTATAGAAAAGAGCTTTTCTTATAGTAGACAAGCTCTTTTAGATTCATTAAGTAAGAAAGGATTTGAAGAATTGTTAATTGACGAAGTTTATGAAGAGGATCTTATGAAAACTCCCGGTAATATTCCTCCTGATACTTGGGATAGGTATTTTACAAATAAAGGAGAACGAAGAATGTATCAATTAAGAAAAAAAACAGAGTTTGGAGTGTATGAAGTTACTCTCGTAATGGCACAACCTAACTGTACTGGAATATGTAGTATTTTTTGGAATGTTAATTTAAGATTGGGGTTATCTTCATACAACACACAATTAGCCGAACTAGGATATAAAAGATTTATTGATAGAGGTATAGAGAAATATATAAACTATGAAAAAAATTTTAAGATAATCGCTAGGATTCATGAGAGTAAAAATGAAATCAATTTTGTTATGTCAAGATTCAGATGATAAAAGATTAACCTTAATACTATAATTGTCATACAGGCCACTATAGCCGCTATATTGAATTTAAAATAATTTTTAATATCCTTCATCGATCCTTCGATACATTCAATATAGTGGCCATAGTAAAGCATATCGTAAATAATAATGATTAAAACAGACTACTCTAAAACAACAGATCTATTTTTGACTTACCCTAAAGGATTTTGTGATGATTATAACTCACTAACTAATTTCTATCAAAAACTAATCGAAGTTATTCCGGACAAAATACATCAGTATTTAATAGTGAATAATAAAGAGGCAGAAGTAGAATTAAAAAGCCTTTATCCCAATAAAAATATAACTTCTGTTTTGATAGAAGGCTTTAATGAAATATGGCTAAGAGATATAATGGGTTTTAATGTTGGAGATAAAATTATTAAACCTATTTATCAGCCAACGTATTATAAAGATGTATACGATAAGGACTATTTGAAAGAGATAGATTTACAAGTGAGAGAAATAATAAATAAAACAATTCAAAAAGAAATTATTGATCTCCCTTTAATTTGGGATGGAGGGAATCTCGTTACGAATGGAAAGATAGGTTTTATAACAGATAAGATACTTAGAGACAATCCTGAAAGGACAGAGGACACAATTAAGTCTATAATAAAAGAAAATTTAGGTATTGAACCGATAATCATTCCAACGAGTAAAAATGATGTATTAGGTCATAGCGATGGATATTTAGCTTTTATAGACGATAATAAAATTTGTTTGTCGCATTATCCTTATATGAAAACATTAGAAGAGGATATAAAGTATCTTAAATTATTGGAAGCAAAATTACTGGAATTAGGATTAGAGATCATTAAAATTTATGATCGACCAATTATTGAACGAACAAGAAAGGGAGATGATTTTTTAAATAGCGCCAGAGGATGTTATATAAATTTTATCAATCTGGGAGATGAATTGATTACTCCTGAATTCACATTAACAACCCCAAAAGAAACGTTGTTTTATAACATCGTCAACAAAGAAGTTTTTAGCCCTTATAACAAGAAAGTAGCAGCAATAAATTGTGATGCTTTATCAAAAATGGGAGGAGTTTTACATTGTATTAGTTTTATTAATTAGTTGAAAGATTTCTAAATTTCCGAGAGAAGATAAAAATTTTAGGCTTTTCTATTTTAAACTAAAACTCTTTTAAAGCTTAGCTAAAGATCAAATTTTTCTAAGTTTTAGGTATACTATATTAATTATATCCAATTTTTGTAAATTTTATTGGTTGATAAATACTTTCTATAAAATATAGGTTTTTAATTATAAATAACTCATTTTTAGTATTTAATAGTATTTCAAATTTTTAAACAGCTAATTATGAATATAGAAAGTGTATTGTATAAAATCAATTTATTTGAAGAATTGGTAATAGATTCTGGGTTAAGAAGAAACGTTAATGATTATATTCAATCAATTCAACAACCACAGAATAGAAATCTAACATTTATGAAAGATCTTTCAGCGGGATTAAAACTTGATCTTGCTGAAATAGAAAATAATTCTCTTGCTAATGAGTTAAAAATTATCTTAAAAGATTCAAGTCCATTTACTGAATTAAATACTATTGCCGAGCTAAATCTTATTGATAATGATTCTTCTATTGATGCTGGTAGTTACTTTCAACGATTTAATATTATTTTAAATCAGCTTTTTCAATCTATAGATACTAATAAAACAGAATTAGATAATGTTAAAATAATTTTCTCTAAATACGTGTCTGATTCATCTAAATATGAAAAGGAAACTAGTTCAGGAATAATTTCATTGATTTTTAAAGATCTTCAAACTACGAGCAATCTGAAAGAATTTTCAAAAGCATTAGCCCGCTGGAATAGAACTTTGGTTATATATCATTCTTTGTTAAAATCTGAATCCCCAGAAGATATTAATTTGCTTGAAATTCAGAATGGATCAATAGATGTTATTTTTAATATTGATTTTGATGTAGCATTAGATTTAACTGAATTAATAAAATATGGAATGAAAGTATATGCAGCATATTTAGTGTATAAATCTGAAACTGCTAAACAAATAATTCTTTCATATATGGGAAATAAGAAATTGATTGAAGGTGAAAAAGAGCGAGAAAAATTAATGCTTGAAAATATTAAAGAATGTGTAGAGGATACGATTCGTGAACAGCATAAAAAAAGATCAAAGGGTGATAAAAAAATAGATAAGACTAGTATTGATGCAAAAGTTAAAGATGTGAGCGAAGTTGTCACTGATCACATTATAAAAGGAAACGAAATGAAACTTTTAAATTCTCCTAAGAATGAAATTTCAGAAGATGAAACGGAAAATATTGAAGATCCAGGGACAGAATTACGCATAATAACAGCACTTGCTAGAGAATATTATAATAAATTAAATGATGAGCAAAAACAGCTTCTTTTAGAAAAATATTCAATTAAAGAAAAGTATGATAATAAAGAGGACGGAAAATAATTTTTTTAGATATGAATGAATTGGAATTAAATCATCAAATTATTTACTATCCAGAATTTAATAAAGCAGGAGTAATAATGAATCTTAATAGATTTGGATATACGCAATTTGTAAAAACTACACTTATTCAAAAACTACCATTATATAAAAAAATATGTGATGACATTAACAGCGGTAAGCATCCTGATCCAACTGAATTAACCGAGTTTGCATTTGAGAATTTGGTAGATAGTATTAAGATTATAATTTGTTTCGAAAATTTCTTTAAAGGATTTTTGCTTTTAAAGGGCTTTATTATTCATAGGCTTGATAATAATATTTTTAAAGACTTAGCTAAGCAACAAAAAAATAGACCTATACTATTATCTGAAGTATTAGCTCAAAAAAATTGGGGAGTTAATGAAAGGCTTGATTTAATTGATTCTAGAATAGGTAGAGAAGTTAGAGGAATTGGTAAAAATACTATCGGAATGAATGAAATTTTTTCTGCTCGCTATATAAGAGCTATGGACGTTAGCCAAGACATTGTTGAATTATGTAAGAATTATATAGATCACCGAAATAAGTTACATTATTATATAGGCGAAAGTTTATCAATTGGTAAATCAAGTTATAAAGATTTAATCAAATTGATTGATTTTGTTAATGATAATGTAGTTGTTCTCCATAATTCAATCGTATCTGAGCAGAAAGATCAATCGTATATGATTTCTAAAATCACATACGATAGTTTTATTTAATTAGTATGATATATCTAATTAAAGTAATGTTAAAATAATACATAATAGTTTAATAAAGCATGGATAAGATTTTAGAAATAATCAAAGAAAAATTAGAAAGTCCAATATTAACAAATTTCTTTGTTGGTCTTTTATTGTTTAACAAGAAGGTCATTTATACTGCTTTATTTACAAACTATAATGATAGTATAAATGGAATTTATAAATACGATCAACAGCAAGTATATAACAAAATTGAATTATTAGGGCTGGTTCATAAAGATGAAAAATATTGGAATTTGGATTCTTCTTGGAATTTATTTTTGTTACCTCTCATTTATGCAGCTGTAATAACGGGCTTACTTCCATATATAAAATCTTGTTTCAAAGCTATAAATGACAATGCTGATATTTTATTTACAAATATTTCAATATGGCTTAATAAAAAGAAATTTGTGTTAGAAGAAGAATATAAAAAATTGGAATT
>Ga0210397_10000588_pt1 | contig 24187 bp, 37 predicted proteins | sample IncBWH2OmetaG_FD_160126 | JGI IMG/M metagenome (GOLD analysis project Ga0210397, IMG submission 160126) | Forest soil microbial communities from Barre Woods Harvard Forest LTER site, Petersham, Massachusetts, United States - Inc-BW-H-2-O ...
CCGCATGTTGATAGAAAAACTGAAGATTCCGCTTTTCATAAATCAGATTGAGGAAGCGCATGAGAACGGTTTTTCCGTTGCCATGTTCGTCAACTTCACGGAAACGCTCAAGCTACTGTCTAAAAAATTCCCCGACGCTCCGCTTATCCATGGCGGGCAAAAGAAGACGGACCGGGAATTCGGTCGGCTCAAGTTTGAGAACAATCAAGTGAAAACGATATTACTCAATAGCGAAGCGGGCGGGGCATCGCTGGACCTCCACGATATTCACGGCGAACACCCCCGCATGGCTTTAATTTCCCCGACGTACAATCCTTACACGCTCAAGCAAATCTTCGGGCGTGTGAACCGCGACGGGGGGAAGACGACTTCTTTTCAGCGCATCCTATTCATGGCCGGGACGCAAGAGGAAAAAGTGTGTGATAAAGTTCGCCTCAAGCTGAAAGCCTTTGAGAGCGTTAACGGGGATGTTACGGAGAAAGACTTGATAGAAGACGCCGTCATGGGCGCGTTTAATTTAAAGGAACTTGAAACCCTAATCGAAGGAGAACAAAATGTTGGATGAGAGCAAAGAAATTAAATTGAACGGAATCGTTCCGTTTCCCAAGACTTTCAACTTGACGCCGCCCGTTCACGTCGCCGTTATTTGTCCGCCCGGCGCGGCGGTTACGGCGCTATTGAACAAAATGGGAAGGCACGGCGGAGCCTTTGTCATGACGCAATCCATTCCCATGCAAGTCGGCGCGCTCTCCAAGGCGAACGGGCAAGGCAACGTCCAAATATTCCCGCTCCTGGTTTTTGCCATCGCGCAAAAAGACTTTGAAGCGTGGATGAAATGCAAGTACGAAGAAATTGCCATGTACAACATGGACGACATTATGAACGACCAAATTATGAACCCGCAAAGGAATTAAAAATGGAACGAAATTTTTATATCAAGTGCAATACTCTTGCGCTTGGGAATTCTCCTTACCTGTATTGGAACGGGGTGACGTGGGTAACGGATTTGCATCGCGCGCGGAAGTTCGCGTCGGAGGCGGAAGGGAAAAGGGAGTTGGTAAATTTATCCCCGCCGCGTATCGTGGACAAGAAAGGCCCCGGCCCGGAAGTTTTCGAGTTTTAGGATTCTCCGGGCGCTAATCCATGACAACGGAGGAACCAGCTTCTTTGTCAGGACGCGCCCGGAGAACGTTTAACTAAGAAAAATCCGAACCAACGCCGCTGTGTACGGCGCTCCAAAGTGAAACTCCATCTTTTCGACCAGGTATTTCCGAAATTCCCGGTCCCGTGCCCATAGCCCGCGCAAGGCGACTATGTCGCGGTTTTTCTTGACCAATTCCACTTTCCAATTCCCCACCATTTTGGAGGGGGGAGCGGCGACCAGGGCGTCAATGAACGCCCTGTTTTCCTGGACAACCCTTCGGATACGGGAATAGGCGGCTTCGTGGGTAGGGTCAGGACCGGCCATATCGACGTGGTAGGCTTCCATGGGCTAATCCGCCTCCCCATCGGCCAATTCGGCGTCCTCTGCCTCCGGGGCGGCTTTGGCGGGGGCCTCCGCCCCCTGTCCGGCGGGGCGTTTGATGTTTAGGAAGCCTTTAAGGATTTTGTCGGTCATTTTGGGGCCGACCTTCTTATCCAAGTGCTTGACCAGGGCTTTGGCGAATGTCGGGTCCTCTTGGGCTTTCTCTCGCGTCTCCGCAAGCCCTTCATTCATCTTTTGGTGCATGGGGTCGTCTTCGGGGTTGCCGCGCATGAAGAGGCCCGCAATGGACGGGAGGTTGTCGGAAATGGCTCCGACAATTTCCTCAATCCAGGAGCGGTCTTTGGGCATGAGGGAATCCCGGACGCCGACCAGGTCGCGGAAAAGACCCATCGTTTCCTTCAGGTCGTTTCCCTTGTTCTGATTTCCGAGGACAGAGATAAGGAGGTTGGTCGAATTCTCCGATTGCTTTGCCATCATTTGCATCATGCCCATAAACATCATCGCCATGGCATTATCCGACCCGCCCCCGCCGCCGGGCTTTATGCCCATTCCGAACGTGTCGGCCAAGTCCTTCATATCTCCAAGCATGGACTTCATGTACTCCCGCCCCGCCGTAGCGGAGTCCTTCGGCGACGTTCCGACGATGGGAGCGCCGCCGTTGCGCGCGCGCTCTAATTCGGCTTCGTGCCGCTCTTCTTCTATCTCTTGGCGCTTGCGGTCCTTTTGCGCTTCCTTATACATCGCCTTCCACTCTTCCCCGACAAGAGCTACCTTCAACATTTCGGTTCGGGGCTTGCCGCCCTTGGGCGTCCAAGTGGTATCGAAACCATAATAGCCGGGGCCATTCAGGCGGACGACTGAATTGTAATCTGGGACCATGCCTTCCATGCGCGCGACAAGCGCCGGGCGTCCGGAGTAGGCTTCATTTTTCCACAACTTGATTTCAATGAGGAACTTTTTTTGTATGTCGAAACTTTTGATGAAGTTCGCAAGTTCCGAGGGGAGGTCTTCCCTTAGTTCATCATCTTCGTCAAAAGGCGCGAAGCCTTCGGTTTCGGGTGTCCATACTGGCATAGGTGGTTCCTCTTGGTTCAATGTCTATGAATGATAACTTAAACGAGATTTTTTTTCTTGAGGTATAAAATCAAAGCGCCCGCGAGCAATAGGAGCGCGGCCAATCCTCCCGCTTGGCCCTTCCATTGGTTGATGCGCGACAACCAACCTGGAAGGAATCTTGCCAGGGCGGGATTGTTCGCGACAAGGTTTTGGTAATAGCTTTGCCGAACGTCATACAGGGCGGGAAGATAGATCTTCGGCGCGGTCGAATTGATATGCGACAAGGTATCCGGTCCGATACGTCCATCCACGGTTACGGGTTGCCCCAAGTTCTGAAGGGCCTGTTGAATAAGGAAGGCCCCCCGCCCGTGATTGACGACCGTATCCAATGCGGCGGCGGCAACCTCTTGGTTGTCGATTTTGTCCAGCCCGTTTTTAAGCCAATAGTCCGCGTAGTAAATTTCCTTTGCGCGGTCTTTGGTCATGCCCTTTATATCCTCGTTCGGATAGGCGCGCTTTGAAATGCCGAAGTTGGTTTCGCCACCGGGGTCCTTCGGGTCATTGACGTATCCGCCTTCATGGGAGAGAACCAAGTCGATGGAGTAGGGGAAATTGTTCATGGTTAACCTTCAAAGAATTTGTGAATGGCTTTGACTTCGTCGGGGGAATAGTCGGAGCGTTCGCGGAGGCGCTTGAAAATATTGTCGCGCCATTTGTAATGAAGGATGGGAACTTCCCCCGTAACACGGAGGTCACGGGGGGCAACAGTAACCAGGTTCGTACATTTTTTGTAATCGACCGGGCAAGACGCTTTTGCCATGACGATTTTATCCCGGCTCCGGGGACGCTTGGGGAAAAGTACCTTGGAAAGATTGTCGTGTTCCAATGGGAAGTTGGCCTCCAATTCCAAGGCATGGTCGATGCCGACCAATTTTTCATTGAAGCGGTCGATACGTCTCCCCAAAACCATGTCGAAGCCTTGCCCCGCGATTTCATAGGGCGCGTCCTTCCACATTTGGATTTCATCGCCGTCGGCGGAAACGATATAGTCTTCAGGCTTGCAAGCGCGTTGGAACTTATTTAAAAGTTGGCGCTTTAATTCCCCGCTTCCATAGCTTGCTTCGCGCGGGACGAAGCGGCATTTCCATCCCATTTCACGCGCGGAGTTTTCCGCCCAAAGATTCGCGTCCGTGTCTTTTCCCTCATGGAGGAAAATGCAATAGTTGTCCATTTCCAAGTCGGAATAATGCGGCAAAAAATACGACAACATATCAACATCGAAGTCCACGGAAACAAGACACACGAAATGGATTTTCGGCTTATACACTTTTCGTCTCCAATCCGAAAAATTCTTTGATGGAGCGGATTTCATTTTCGGGCCAATTGGGACGGCCCATGACGCGACGGAGCGCGCTTTCCCTCCACCTATAATGAAGGACCATAATCGGGCCGGTGACGACGACGCGCGGCAAAACGTCGTGATGATGCCTTTTCACTTCATGTGAACCGGAATAATCCACGGGGTAACGTGCCGGTGACATGCAAATCTTTTTCGTATTGTAAGGGTGTTCCTTCCAAAGCGAAGATAGGTTGAAGTATTCCGTGGGATAATTCTCCGCCAAGGTCTTGGTCGGGTCGGGCGCATGTAGCGTATCATCGAAACAATCAATGAGGTCGCCAAGCACGACTCCGACGCCGCGCTCTACGGTTGCGCGCGGGCTTTCCGTCCATTGCTGGAATTCATCCGCGTCCGCCGTGACCAAGTAATCTCCTTCATTCATGGACAGGGCGACCATTTCCATGATGATGGACCGGACGCCAACACCGGGGTCACCAGGGCAAACGGGATTGTTTCGGACCGCGCCTTCGGGGACCATGGTGACGCGAAAACCTTCCATGATGAAGCGGGATTCGACGGCGGCGTTTAAAGCGGGGTTGTCACTCTCATGGAGGAAGACGGAATAGGAATCGAGTTCCAAAGCCTTGTAATGGGGAATCCAATAATGCAAAAGGTCGGCGTCAACGCCGACGCCGAACAGGGCCGCGAAGTGTATTCGCGGCTTGGCAAAATGGTTTTTCGGTTGGGCTTTGGGCATTGGGTTCCTCCTTAAAGCGCCGGGGTGAAGGGGCCTAAAAGGTCCCGCAAATGTAAAGGTGTTGCCTAAGCAACCAAATGGAATAAAACGGCTAGGCCCACGCAAAGACCGGATGCCGAAAAGTACAAAATGCTTTTCCGATATTCGCGCGGATTGCCGAAAATCATTCCTATTAAGTCACGCTCCCTGACTATCATCTTTATTCCTTTCTGCATTGGTTTTCTTCTCCTTTGCAATTTGACGTCCCCGCCACGCCGTTAGTAACGCGGCTACTCCTAAGATAACTTGCGCCAAGCCCGCAAAGTCAATCTTGAGTCCTCGAAAATCCATTATGTAAACCCTCCGATTTTCAATATAAGCTATAAATCACTATTTATGGTCGGAAGATTAGCAGGTTCTACCTTTCGCTTTTTTCATGGCCGCGACCCATAGCTTTTCCATGGCGCGTATCTTTTTCAGGAGTGCGGCTTTGGTTTTTACTCCCTTGGTTGCGTAGTACATGGCGATGAGTTTTTCCCGGCGCGCAAAGAAAACCTTGGCGTTGGGGCTTTTGGGTTTTGCCGCGCGGCGGGTAACGCGCTTGATACGCCTGGCATCCTTTCGTCCGGGACGGCGGGCGGCTTTCTTGCGTTTCGGATTCATGCGATACACTCCCTAATTAAAATTCTTTTTAAACCGTTGGGAAATACTGTTTGATGGCTTCCCAACCGGCGTGAATCCCAGCGGAAACCACCGCGAAGAGAACACCTTTCCAGGCGTTGCCTTGCAAGTGACCCGTCATTTCCAGGGTTCCCAGCGAAGCGGTTGCACCAGAAACCGCTCCTTTGATAAATTTTCCGCCGATGGCCTTCCAATCCATGATAAAACCCCTTTCTATTGGGCTAGGTTTGTGTTTTCTCCGGACATATACAAATGCCAGGCTTCCGCTTCATTCGTGACGGAGGTGTAAAAAAGATAATCGTTTTCGGCGGTGACCCGTTGCGAAGGTTCCGTTCCCGTGGCCGGGGAACTGTAAAGCCCGAAGTGCATGGCGCATGTCCTATTATTCAAATCGTGAACCGTTGCCCAATTGACTAATTGCCCGTCTTGCCACCGCTTGATATATCCAGTAGTGGGATTCGGGTCCAGGAAAATATCGATGCGATGCCAAATGCCTTGTGTGAACCGCTTGGAAAGATTTGGACTGTTGGAATCGTTTGCTTGATACACAGTCGTAAGAATATGCTCAAAGGATAGGTAGTTTGGAGCATTGGCGGCAATGATACCCGTCACAACCGTGTCCCATGTCCCCCCGGTTCGGACGGAGTCGGGACTTAAAGTGAAGTCGGAAAACCAATCGTTGGTTGGGCTCCGCAATTGCAAATTCATCCAAGCCCGCAAGTAAAAGCGAATGAAGATGGGGCCGTGGATGCAACCCGTTGGCTCTTGGTCAAGCAAAATGTAAGGGTAAGCGCGATGGACACGGTTCAAACTATCGGCATTGGTTGGCGCTCCCTGAGAAAGAGTCCGCGCGTGATGGCCATGGATGCCGAACAGGAGTGAATCAACATTCGCGGTAATCCAATGGGTTGAATTGTAAGTTCCTGGAATCACGACTCCCGTGAATTCGGATGCGGAATCGAATGAGGAAAAAAATTGCTTATAGGGTGGCGATGCGAACACGGAAGCGCAAAATAAAATTAGTGGGACAATGTAACGCATGGGTTCCCCTAGTTTAAAAGAAGGTGTAAAAGGTTTTGGGTAATGTCGGCGCTTGTCGCCGCCTGACCTGTCACCTTGAAGTAGCTATTTGCCGTGGCGTTGATGGCGGCGGTCGTGTACGCGCAAAAGGCTTGTGTCGTGGTATTGGTCGTTTGCAGATTGATGACGATACTTTCGCTTCCGCTTCCAGTATTGATAATGGATGTTTTAATAGTCCATGTCGTAGCGGCGGTGAAGGGAAGCGCGCCGCTATCAAATATTTTAGTCGTCCCCAAATAAACCCGTAATGTTTTTGTATCCACGTTGGCGACGAATGTTCCAGCGGCCAAAGCCGAAACCATAGAGCCGGGAGAATTCATAGTGTTCGCAAGGATGGCGACGGAATCTAAAGTTGTCTCACCGGCCCCGGAATTTGAATTGCTTGCGGTGACGTAATCAATTAATTGTCCGCCAAGCCGAGCGGAGCTTGCGGGACGCGCTCCAAGCTTGGCGACAACGTACTATTTAGAGTTGTTGCGTTCGTTGTACTGTCAAAAGAAATAACGCTACGCGCTCCAGCGTTCATTGTGAAACTGGAACTGTTCGTATTGATGCGATTGGTGATAATTGAATCGCCAACGACCAGGCGCTTGTTAACGTAGCCGTTACCTGAAACCGTCAAGCTGTCCGGAGTCTTAATCATGTGGGTTGCGCTTCGGACAAGGCGACCGTCGTTACTTCCCCCTAGACGTAACGTGTCCGCTACTAGGACGTAACCGTTAACGATAAGACTGTCCGGGGTTCTAAGAAGATGCGCGGCGAAACGGAAAAACCTTGCGTCCCTGGAGCCTCCGATTAGAATCGTATCCCCAGCGGTGATGGAGCCGGAAACCAAAAGGCTATCGGGGCTTATAATGCGATGAGTCCCGAAGCGGTAAAATCTCGCGTCTCGGGAGCCTCCGATTAGAATCGTATCCCCAGCGGTAATGGACCCGTTTACGATAAGGCTATCAGGTGAACGTAAGATATGCGCCGCGCTTCGGTACAGGCGCGCGTCACCGCTTCCACTCATGGAAAGCGTGTCGATGACCTGGACGCGGTGGCCAGTTGGGAACACAGCCAATTCAATAATGGTATCGTTGCCTAAATAAATCCCCCCACGACCATTGTTGCGAATGTTAAGAGTGTCCGCGCTCCCATTATTCCCATAATAAATCTCGCCCTTGGCGGTGACCAAGTTGTTCATTCCAAAGTAGGCATAGGTTCCAGGGGGATGATTGGAGTTTCCGCTTGCGGTAAAGAGTCCGCGAACGTATGTGGAATCACCAAGGTCAACGGTTCCCAATGTAGTGATGAGCGCATAAGATTTAACTCCTCCGCTTACTTGTGGCAAAACCATTATGCCATAGATGTAAGGCGAACTAGAACCGGCTCCCAGTAGGGGCATGCCAATCGTCAACCCCTGTGCGGTTTGAGTTGCGAGATTTTTGATTGTTTCAACCCGCAAACGATACCCGTCAATACCAGATGTAGCGGCCAAGCCGTAAATCCCGTGACTGTATCCGCCATACTGTGAAACGCCTATCAATAGGTTGGAATCATTCATTTCGATTCCGATGGCACGATTAATTGGCTTAGTACCCACTACTACGTTTCCGCCTTTTACTAATAAATTTCCCTGTACGGAAAGCGGGTTGGTAGTCGATTGCGAAAAGGAATACACTACACAAAATAAAATCAAAGCCGATATTGTTTTCATAGCTGAATCTACCTGTTCGGGGCTTGGGTGTAAATTTCGGTTCGGTTGATCAAGCCTTGCCGATCTACGGCGACCGCCTGCGCGCTTACGTCCACGTATGCGATAAATTGGAAATTGAATCCGCTCTCAAAGTAAACCAATTGCCCGTTGAAATAACATTCGACATGGTCCGGATAAATCACAAACTCGAAATCGTCTTCGCGGTCGGCGGAAAGGGTTATTCCAGTATGGTACAGGAAAGTTCCGGGGACGCTATTCTTTTGCGTGTCGATTTCCAAGAGGTATTCATTTTGCCCGGCCAAGTCGATGAACGCCCAAATCATGCCGACCCAATCGCCCACGAAGCCCACGTCGTTAAGCATGTAGGAGGTCGCCAAGGACGTATTCACTCCCGCGATTGCCAGGGAGCGAATCTTATGGTGGACGTGTACGGGGAACGCGCCTGTTGGGACGCGCGGATACGGAGTGAATGCGGATGCGGCGGGAGCCCAAATAGGGTTCGTCGCGCCGGGGACGACATTGGAAGCCAAGTAACCAGGAAAATTGGTAAAGTTTTCGTCGCCGTCATAGGTCCAATTCGCGTCAAGGGCCGTCCAGTTTTCAACGGAATCGTTAGCGCGGAATTGGGAGTAACGGGCCAGGGCTTGCCACTTGGTTGCCGGGGTCGCAAGCGCGGCTTGCAAGGCAACGCTTTCATTCAGGATAGAAATTGAGTAGGACGGAAATCCGTCAATTGTCTCCGCGCCATTGGGCAGGATGGAGACGGCGTTCGCGCCAATGTCCATCTTTGCGAAAATGACCCGGTCCCCCATGACGGCAATGGCGGGAAGCTGAAGCACGATATTTCCGGCGGTCGTGTCGCAAAGGAGGGACGTATCGGTTGAAAGGACCGTGTACGGCGACATGGCGTTCGTAATGCGCTTGCTTGTCCCGATGATGTATGAAGGAACAACCGGAGGCGCGCCCCCAGTTCCGCTATTGGTTGACGGTCCTTTCGCTTTGCCTGGACGCATGTTAGTTGAACCCCACTATGTATAGGGGATAGGTATGCTCCACGACCAACATGGGTCGCATAATAAGGCGCTTGGTAGCAAACAAAGGGTCAACGCTTATCGTGGAGAATTTCGACGTGACGGCGTTTAATGCCGTGAACAGGCGAAAGTATCCCCCATTGTTCTGGGGAATCTTCGGTTGGCCCGTCAAGGTATAATCGAGCGGGGACATATCCATTTGATAGTCCACGTCATAGATTTGGTTGAATTCCTGAATCTTGTAGGAATAGGCCGGGACGGTGACGTTCGGTTGGACAAGCGCGTCTCCCGAATTGTAGCTCTTGGCCAGGATTTGCAAAACCAATCCCGTATCCGAACTGTCGGGGTTGTCGTTCTGGACAAGACCGTCCGAAATGTTGCACCATATTCCAAGGCCGACGATGCGCGGAACTTCTCCCAACGCGAATTTTCCCAATTTGAAACCGGCGGCAACGGAAGCGTACATTGCCGATTCCGCGAAATCCGCTTGCACCAAATTGAGGTCGGCGGGAGGAACCGCTTTCGCGTTCAATTGGATGTTGATAAGGTCCGTCCCCATGAAGGTTTCGGTAAGGCTTCCGTATTTATTGTTCGTCGGCATGATTAGAACCCTTTCGCGCGTTGCGCCGGGGGAATGGTCGCCGCCGCGTATTGCCGGATGAAGTTTTCGTCCTTCACTTCCAAGACGCCAAGGGAAAGAATCAACGTAATCGTTCCCTTCCCGATAAGCGGAATCGTTTGCGCCAAGCGGGCCTCAAACGCGCCGATAAATTGGTTCGTGCTTTTGATTCCGAGAAAGGCGATAGACGTTTGGTTGCCGAAGTCGGAGGACTCTTTCGAGTACACGCGCCACTTCGGAAAGTCGCTCTCCTGGTAGTATTGCGGGATGGGAATGGGTTGCTTTAGGATAGGCCCGGTCCCTTCCGATTGCACGTACAAATGGAAGCGTGGTATCCCAGGAGTTACCTCCAAGGCGGCGGACGTGTCGATTATTGCGCCGGAATAATCGGCTTCGTCCACGTCGGCGGAGAACGTGAAGTGTTCGATGATATAGAGATTGGCCGGGTCCAGGTCCGCGCGTGGGTTGGCGACAACGCGACCGTTCGGGGTCGGTTGGTTCGGGTTCGTGGTGACGCTCCAATCATAGAATCCGGGCGAGACTTGGCCCACGTTTGCCTTGGAGCGAAACACAATGTGCATCGGTTCCGTTTTCAGAAACGGAAGTTGATTGCGATTGATATAGGTAACGTCCATGGGTTCCGCCTTATTCCATTATGATGTAGCCGTAAACCACTCCGGTGACGAATGCGCCGTCGGGCGTATCGTCCACTTCGGAAGCGTTTACGTTTCGGTTTTCCACCGTAACGCGCAATATACCGTCCTCAGGGAACAAAAGATGATGTTGGAGCGCGCCACGCCCGGAACGGTGATTCTGGGAATTGGCGAGCGGGATGCGCTCTGTATGTGGGACAGGGCCGACGGTACGGATGGAATTGTCCAAGCCGACTGAATTTTGCAGGGCTCCCCAAATAGGCTTTCCGCCGGGCGATACCGCGATAATCGTGGTTTCAATGCCTTCATTATCAGGGTAAGCATATTTGCGAAAGAGTGGGCTTGTATTGATGTAGGGTCCAGTGTATCGACCATGTAAAGTAGTGTCCCCCGGGTCACTCCCTTCCGTCGTCCGAAACGTGGAGGACACCTTCACGTCCAGTAAAAGGAAGGGGTGACCGCGCGGGGTCAGGATTTGGAAATCGAAGTGCTGGCCCGCTGGAATGAAAACATTGAATGGAAGATGTTCCGCGCCGGGGACCGTGGGACCTGCGGAGCCGTTTTGCCAATTGGAAGACGTGTCCGCGTTTTGCGTGACCGGGTTCCAAATACCGGAAGAGGCTTGGATAAAGGGAATCCAAACGGGAATCCAACGCTTATATTCATACCCGGCGTTGTTCTGGCCGAATTTGATTGCGGGTTTATTGAGGAATTCCGCTCCGCGCGCAAGGGCCGCGCTCTCCGCGATAAGGCTTCCTTGTTCCGTGGACTTGAGGCCGTTGATAGATGATTCCATTTCGGCTTACCTCGTAAAGGGTTCGTACTTGCGGCATGTCAGAACCAGGGAAACGAAATGAAAGACGTTTCCGGATTCGACGCTATAAGTATCGGTATTGATAAACTCGAAAGTCAATTTGGAATCTCGCTGCAAATAGCGAGAGAAAGGATAAGGACGGGAAAAGCCGCCAATCCTATATCCCGGTTGCAACATGGTCTTCGCGTCCATGAAGTTTTCCGGATCGGAGAGTGTATCTTCTTTGTCCGAAGACGCATAGACGCGCATCATGAGGCCGCGTTCCGCCCAACCGTCTATGACAATCCCTCCTGGATAGGGAATCGGCCATATTGTAGACGCAAACAGGAGTCGATGACCGTACAAATCGGCGGGAGCAATCACCGACCCATTCAAGCCGCATACCTGAATGTCCGCGTCTTGGTCGCAAACAAGGGTCGCTTTGGCGCGGCCCCCGTTCGGAACGGGAATGGAAGCGGACATGAAATACGGGCGTCGGACGGATTGCTTGTTCCGCAAGTCCACGACCGTATCTTTCAATTCACGGAATCCAACGTCAATCATAGGGGTGTCCTTTCTTTAACAATCGCTTCGATTGTCGGGTTACACCCCTGTTACTTCGTGTTTACCAGGTACTTCGTTCCATTCAGGGACGCGGAAACGAAGTGATACATGGTATCGCCCGCCGCCAAGGGAGCGACGGCCAACGCGACCTTCGTATCCCGGTTGATGAAGGTGAAGACCAATTTCGCATTCCGGCGGATGAAGTACTTGAACGGGAACGGAATGTAAAACGTCCCCACGTCGTAACCGGGCGTGAAGATAAGCTCCAGGGGAACGTATCCGTCGGTCAGGTCGATACGGGAGCCGCCGTCCTTGACGTTGACCATGAGGCCCCGGTCGGCGAAACCCAAGGTCGTTCCGAGGAAGGGGAAGTCGGTCGGTTGCTGGACTTGGCGGAGGCCGTTGGAATCGCAAGGGCCAAGGGCGGAGCCGGTCAGGCGTTCGGCATAGAAGTCCGCGTCCGCGTCCACGACGATTTGAAACGCGCGTTGGCCGTTGTTCGGCACGACGACCGATTGCGGGAAGGTGAAGTTGTATTTGTACGCCTGTTTGTCCCGAAGGTCTTGCGCTTCGATTTGGACGGAACCTTCCGCCCCTTTGAATTGCGGGGCCGGGGGATTGGCGTTCGTGGGATTCGGATTGGTGGACGGCTGTTTGAAAAAGGAAGGTCCCGGCATAATCGTCTAGTCCTTTCGGTCCCTAATAAGGGGGTGGAAAAAGAATGTCTATCCCAAATCTAACACTAAAAAAGCCCCGCCGCCCGGATAAAAGCGACGGGGCCTATTGTCAAATAGCGCCGGGTTTAAGGCCCCGGCGCTGGACCCGAAGCGGGCCGCGCTTAGATAGCGCGGGTCAACATGCCCCGTAGCGAAGTCTGTACTTCGCAACGGCGGGTATTGCCATTCAGGAACGCCATGGCGGCGGTCACCAGGGCCAGAATGGCCGTGCTACCGGAGGTAGTGAAAGCGGTCATGGTGAAATTGACCTGTTCGGTAATCGGCACCTTGGTCGGCATGTTGAGCCAATTCAGGTGGTGGAAATCGCCCATGCGAACCATGGCTCCGGTCGCGGCCAGGGCTCCGGACTCACCATTCTGGAATACCGAAGGCACGAACGAAGTGCCGGGGGTCCGCCAGGAATACTCCGTGTTCGTGAACTTCAGAGAAAAGTTCGTGTGCGTGATGAACACGGCCCACGCATGGAGAATCCGGTCGATGCCGACCGTATAGGTTCCATCCGAGGACTGGCCGTTGCCGGTGATGAGGGAGATTTGCAGGGCGTTGGACAGGAAGTTCTGACCGGCGGGCAACTTGCCGTTGTCCTCCATGGAGGTTTCCACTTCGGTCTTCAGGTCACCGGCCACGGTGCCGTACTGGCCCGAACGCGGAATCCGGAAGAAGGGAATTCCCTGGGATTGGGGGGCGGCGGGCAGGACGATTCTATCCCAAAGATAGTCGTTCTGGGCATTGCCTTTGCCGGTCGAATACGAACCGTTGGAAAGAAGACGCAATTGGCGCGCGGTCGAAACCTGCATCGCCTGGGGAGCCTGGTCGGCCATGTGAGTTACCTTTCGATTAATTCGGCGCTTCCATTTAGGTTAGCCGAACTTTTTGATTCGCGGTCCGCGCGGCATTTACCGACGGCCTTAAAGTGGAGGGATAAGGGGTAACTTTTACGTTACCCCAAGCAATCACTTCCGATTGCCCTTAACCGTAGATACGGTCGGAATCGTCGTCGCCGACCAATTCCGTCATGTTGCCGGATACGTCGATGGAATCGCCGCCCGCATACACGCCGGAATCATCGCCGACCAAGTCGATACCGTTCATGTCGATGGTATCGCCCGAAACCGGCTTCAGACCGGCGGAAGGAAGATTCTGCGCGATGAGGTCGTACACCCCGGCGGCGGACATTCCGGCGGCGGCTTTCTGGGCCAAGCCGTTCTTCGTCTTGGAGGCGGCGAACGCGCCCAAAGCGAACGTGACCAGGCCCGCGAAGCGGCGGAAACCCGAAAGGGCTCCGGTCGCGAACGCCTTGTCGTAAATCATGCCGCCGACCTTGGCTCCGGCGACGAAGCCGACGGTGACCGCGCCGATTTGCAGGAAGTTCGACGGGGAGAGGACGTTCCGCAAGGCCAGGCCCTTACCCGAAGAACGGGAGGGGTTCCGGCGATAGGACCGGCGCTTGGAGTGGGAACGGTGACGCGGATTCCGCTTGTGACGCTTTTTGGAATGACGCTTGGAAGGACGGAAGTGAACGAGGCGCATACGACTCCTTTCCTAGCCTACTATCCCGCGTGGGGTAACTTTGAGGCCGGGACCCGTGATGAGGATGAAAGTCCCCTCCGGGTTGGTGTAAATTCTTGTCTTTGCGCCGAATCGGTGCTTGAACCCTTGGAGAGTTCCGTCGCCACCGCCGTTTAGTTTAGAGCTAAAGTAAGTCAAAAGTTCCGGTCTTGCTATGCAAATTAGCTCCGAAGGCGTTTTTATTTTACGCGATTCGGAACTTCCCGGCTCCCTTCCGGTAAAAGCCTTGTAACGCTTCTTCGCTTTTTTAGAAGGATTTGCCATATTTCCGGGCGGTTTTTACCGCGCGACCTTTCATTCCTTTGATTATACCCTCAAGGGACTTTCCAAACAAGGGGGGAAGCAAGATGGACGCGGCCAGGAGCGCCACGATGGGGCCCGGCTTCGTGTACCATGGCAAAGCGTTCCCGGCATCCTGAAGAAGTTGAGCGGGCTTGTCCAGGTTCAACGCGACCGTATGCGTTGCGTCCTGTACGGCCTGGCCGGTCTTTTGTGCAATCCAGGCCAGGGGGTTGGACGGGTTATTGATATACGATTCCAAGTACGTCGCGTCGGGGGGTAACCCATCGGTTACGATACCCGGATTCTTTTGCATTTCCACGTAGATAAGTTTGGACGCGGCATACGCGCCATTCTTATCGTTCGTGACGCCGGGAGACTTGCCCTTGGAGAAGTTGTCCCGGAGTTCATTCCAGCGACGGCGCGTATAGTCATACACGCTTTCATTGCCTACATCATTGCCGCGAAGATTGTAAGAGGTCATGCGTTAATCCCCCGACGGCGCGGCGGCTTTCATCACGGCAAGCGCGCCTATTGCGTATGCGGTATAGCGCATCCAAGTCGGGAGCGCCTTCCATTTGTCCAGGAGCCCGGCGGGAGCGGGCGGAGCCGCAACGGTCACGTCCGGCATGGTCGCGGTCGGCTTTTGGGCCAGCTTCTTTATAGCGTTGACGGTTGCCTCCGTCGCGGCGGCTTTAGCGTCGGCTCCCGCCTTAATGGCGACGGGGGACAAGACAGTGTTGAAAAAACTCATGGTCTTACTCCTTGAACGAAACGTGCTTGACGCGCGGCCAGAAGATACGGGAAATGATTACCCCTCCCGCGAACCAGGCGGCGGGGACCAGGAATTTTTCCACGACCGGCAGCATGGGGTGATTCATGTTCACGGTCGGAACGTCTTTGGGCAAGCCCGTTGCGCCTTTGAGGTTTGGGAACGGGACGGTTTTCTTTTGTGCGTCGACCATGGTTCCTACTTTCTGGATTCGGGATAAACTTCCACGTTTATCGTCCCGACCGTATGTTGGTATTTCTTTGCCGCTCCCGGATAGATATACTTACGCGGGGAGGTTTTTATCCACGGACCTTTCACGCCGGGGGAGTGGATTCCCCCTTCACGGTCGCTTGCGAAAACGAACATTTGTCCGACGGGAAGTTTTTTGAACGTCGTCTTTCCCGACTTCGCATTTCGCAACTTGGCCCGCATGGTGTTTCCGGGCTGTGCGAACAAAATGCGGTCCAGCTTGCTTATTTTCCGAATCATGTAGTCTTCGCGGACGCGGTTGCCGTTGCGTTTTGCGGCGTTCATGTCTTTGACGAAAACCTTGCGAATCTTATGGAGTTTTTTACTCCGCTCCGCAATGCCAGGCGCGGGGTTCGGTTTATGCTTGGGCGCGGCCTGGAATTGGTGAAAACGATTGATGACGATTTTACCTTGCTTCTTCAGGTACGTCACCACGGAATTCGCAAGCGGGTCGTTCGGGTTGTACGACAACCATTGAAACGGATACTTCCGGAGAAGTTCCAACGCTTCCGTGACCGCGTGACTTGTTTCGTTCCGCCCCATGTAGAGCGACATAGACTTAATCCTTTCCCATATAGTAACCGGCGGCGAACAATCCCGCGCCCACTAAAAGCGCGGCGGGAAGGAAGCGCAAGAGGACGACTTTTTGGAGCGCCGGGGCCACGTCGATTTTGAAATCCGCGTCCTTACCCTTGGAGGGTCCCGCCGTGATTTTCTTCGCGCTTGCCATAAAGATAGCGTCGATGAAATCGCCGTGGGCGGGAACGGTACGGACCCAAGTGATATTCGGATCGGAAGTATCCACGACCGGGGCTACGCCCGTCACGCTCTTGATGGCCTCAGAAACGACACGGGCCTTGACGCCCTTGTCGGACGCGATTTCCCCTATCCCCGACTTAATATAGTCGGCAAGGCTATCCAAGGCGGACGCTCCCAAGCGTTGACTTCGCCCGCCATCAAGCCCGTGTCGCTTCAGGTCGATAACCATGAGGTTTAAGCGGCCTTGGGCGCGCGCTTCTTCCTTCCCATGAGCAAGGCCAGGAGAACCAGGCCTCCGACTCCCGCGCCCGCATACAAGAGCATGTTGCTCTTGGGCTTGTCGATGCCGGTCACGTCGGGCAAGCCCGTATTCTGGGGAGGGTTGACCGTCGGCGACGGAGCCAAGCCCTTCTTCAAAACGCCCGGCAAGGCGTCGGCGATAGAATTGACTTGGCGCTGAAAGAAATTTGCGCCCAACATGGGTTGATAACGGGACGGGAGTGAATAGCTGGACATTTCTGTCTCCTTTACTTGGGCGTTACTTGCGGCGGAGCAAGAGCAAGGCTAGTAAGCCCGCCCCCCCGATTAAGAGGATAGGCCCGAAGCCGCCGCCGACCTTCGGGTCATTTTCTTCCCCCGGTTCCAATTTATCAAGATCGGCTTGCGCTTCCGCCGCCGCCTTGTCCGGGGACAACCCTTTCGCGATTTTATCCGAAATGGAATTGTAAAGCTCGTCAATCACTTCGTTCGCCAATACGGGAACGACCGGCGCGGCGGGAGCCGTCACGGTATTCGCCAATACGGCGGCGGTCGCCACGGGAATCAAGACTCCCTTGGCCGCGTTTTTCGGAACGGCGGCGACGGCACTTGCGCCAAGCAATCCTACGCCGTGGAATAGGACTTTTTTAGCGACGGTTTTAATGAGGCGCTTGGCTACACGTCGGGTAACATCCAAGGTACGGGAAGCCGCCGTGTCAGCGGCACGTCCGGTTTCGGCTACGGCGTGTACGGCCTCCTTTCCGGTATCCTTCACGGCATTCGCAGCGCGAACAGCGGGGTTGGTCACAATTTTGGAAACCGCTGTAAGGGACGGGTGTTCAACGGCGTTGACGGTCGCCTTTCCAGCGGATTTTGCGACGGAGTAAGTGACCGTAACAGGAGCAACGGCAACTTTCGCGACGCTTTTCGCGACACTTCCGATTTTGGAAAACAGGCTCCGCCCCAAGAGTTCCGCTTGCCCCCCTTCGATGATGCCGGGAACCCTGCATCCCGCCATGCGGGAAGTACGGTTGCCACGATGGACGCGGAATTCTTTTCGGCGGCGACCGCTGAAGGATTCGCCCATGCCTTCCAAGACGTATAGATTAGCCATTCCACGCCCCTATAATCATTTGCCGTTCCGGCTTAAAAAGATGCGCTCCGAAAACTTGGTCCGAATAGGTCGGGTCGAAGTGAACCCATTTCCCATTGATGTACATATCCGTTGCGACGTGATGAAGAGGTTTATCCTTATATCGTCCCATGGCGACGTAACGGAAAGGATACCCATTGCAAATTGCATACGCGCCCGAAACAATCGCCTTATCGTCGCAATCCCCGCCGGGCCGATTCCCGGCCAACGTGTAATACGGGCGCTGAAGAAATTCCGTCGCGGTCGGGTCGCGATTGTAAGGAATTTTTTTCACCATGTTGTAAAAGTCCGGAGGCGTCATTCCCGCAAATTGGGCTACATCGGTATAATAGCGGGAAGCCAAGCGAACCATAAGCGCGCCGGTATGTTGGACATTTTTTAGCGGTTGTCTCCGAAGCAAGGGATACCCTCTTGAAAACCTTATTATAACCACAATTTGCAAGGTTAGGGACAGATATTGTCCCCAATAGGACTATAAACTTTAACTTAGCGGGGACAATTTTTGTCCCCGATAGGCTTAAAAACGCGAAATTTAAGGGGTGTATTTCTTCAACCGGGACATTTTTTGTCACCACTCAAGGCCGAATAAAGTGGTTATTTTAAACGCATACGCAAATATCCGCGTATAATGAGAGGAACGATATGTCCGATGAACAGATTTCCCATGCCGACCAAGACGAAAAGCCCGCCGAGGCCGCGCCGGAAGTGTCCGGGGACGAAACCGCGATACTCCCCCGCGACCCCGCTTTGGATGGCGCTCCCGCCGTGCATCCCGAACAGGTAAAGGCCGACGCGGCCAAAGAAGCGGAAGCGCCCGCCGTGGAACCCGAAAAAGAAGCCGCTCCCACTCCCACCCCCAAGGAAGTCTTGGCGGAACAGAATCCCGATTTCATCACACGCCATAGCAAAAGGACCGCGTCGTAAGACGCGGATAGGAGGAACCATAAATGTCCAAGCCTGAATTAGAAGCCGAACTTGAGGCCGCAATGGGAAGCGAAGAAAACCCCGTCGAAGGCGAAATCCAAATCACTAACGAGAACGCCCTTATCGTCATGGCGCAAGCCATGGTCGGTATCGAAAAGCATTTGTTCGCGTTGGTGTACCTGGAAAAAACCCGCGACCCGGAGAAGACCCAAGTAACCTTCCTGTCCGACGTGTTCAACGCGATTTATGACGGCTCCGACCCGTTCCGAGACGTGGACGAACAGGTCAAGGCGGCGGCGGACGCGGCCAAAGCGGGCAAGGCCGATGCCGGATAAAATCGCGCTTGAGGGATTTTCCTTTACCACAAGTGAGGGGGAAGCCGCCGCGATTTACTTCATGCTCAAGGCTGAAGGCTTGGAACCCAATAGCCAAGGCGTGAAGGATTTTCTTTTGCGGACCGCCGGGGTAGCTCCCGGCGGCACCGATGAAGAGGATACGGAGGAAGGCGCGGACGACGGCGACCTTTCCGAAAAAGTCCGGCGTATCATCGAAGTCGCCGAACGTAACCCCGAAGTTACCCAATACGCAATAAAAAAGGGTGCCCAATTACTAGGCACCCTCCTGAAGCGATTGGGATAGTTCCCGCTTACTTCTTCGCGCCCGCCTTGGGCGCTTCCTTTTCCGGAGCGGGCAAGAGCTTGGCCGCGCCCGGAATGAGAGAGAGCAACTTGTCGAAGGCGGAATTGTCTTCCTTACCGAAAGACTTGATGTTGTAGGTATAGGAGGTCGCGGCTTTTTCCGCGTACTCCGCCACGACGGTCACGGCGATTTCAATCATGCCGCTTTGCTGGACGGCGGCGGCGAATTCCGCCTCCACGACCGAAGGCAAGTAGAGCTTGCCGGACTTGAACTGTTCGCCCGTCTCCACGTTGATGGCCAGGAAGGAGCCACGGAATTCGATGGACTCCTTATCCTCGTAATCCTTCGACTCCTTCACGATGGCTTGGGTAGCGGTTCCGACGACATGGAAGAGGGGGTGAACCTTCTTCTTTTCGGCCAGTACCTTTTCCTGTACGGCGCTCTTGGAGAAGCCGACGCGGGCGGACGTTATCATGGGCAGGCGGGTTGCGGTTTTTGCTTCGGACATTTTAGGTTCCTCCTTAAAGGAAGTTGTCAGGAGATTAATTTCCCCTGTTCAACGTTTTATAATCTAGTAAGAAAATATTTTTCGTGGGGTTATTTTTTAACTCTTGCCAAAATTCCCGCACGTTTCATTAAAAATTCCGTTAATCGCTTGTTTTTTTCCTCGTTAGAGATTTTTTGGGCTTCGGCGACAACATTTTTTAACTTAACACGGTTCTTTTTCGCAAATACTTCAATCTGCAATTCTTCGTCTTCGTCCAGGGAAACGATAATCCGCTTTCCCGAAATGCGGCGTTCGTTCGCCTCCAATATCTTGAGGGTCCGCAATGGAAGCAATGCCGTTACCGCGCGATGCGTCATAAACTCTCCAAAATAACATCCGAGAATAATTTCCGCGCAACGTCTTCCCTTAATGTCAACGCATCGGGTCACGTCACCGGAAAACCAAACTTGGCCGGGCTTGACACCTTTTAAATCCAGGCGACGGATAAAAAACGCTTTCGTCTTGGGTTCGCATACCTCTTTAGGCAATCCAGTTTCGCGAAACCAATTTTTTGGCGGAACCGTTCCCCGGAAATACTCTTCCTTCTTCTCCCGCAAAACAGGATTCTTAGAAAGTTTCGGGCTCCAATCCTCCGCCGTTTGCGTTGCGTTCTCTTCCAAGGTTTCAATATCTTCATATTTTACGGGAAAGGTTTTCCCAATGCCGGGCGTTCTCTTAATATCAATCGCCTGCATTACTTTTTTAACGTCGCGCCAAATATTAAATCCGATTTCCTTATCCAAGACCGCTTGCGCGTTTTTCTTTACCCCCGTCCTGATTAGCGCCTCCTTAAATCGCATGGGCTTCACGGAGGTCGCAAGACCCTCCACAATGAATTCATAAGCGTGGGTCGTCGCCACGCCCTTACAGGCCACTTTTTTTATAATCAGGCGCTTCCGCTTTTTTCCTTCATAATTGCAAAGGAGATACCCTTTCGCTTGCCGAAAGATTCCCTTGTCATACGTTTCCTTTGAGAGCGCCCCCAAGGCATTGGATACCGGCATCGCTTTCGCCGCCCGCTCCCCCGTGAACATGATGGAATCCGTATCGCAATACAGGAGCGTTCCCCCGTTTTCGATTACCGTTTCCAAATGACGAACTAATTCAAGCCGGGCGTGGGCCGTAACATGAAGCCCCCACATGAAATTGGCCGTCTTCGGGGCCTTGCTCTCCGTTTGCAAATATTCCCAGAATGAACCGACGCGCTTTTCTTCGTATGGCCCAAGCGTTGTTTCCAAGACACTTTCTGGAATCGGGCGGCGGGACATTTTTGTCCGCGCTTTATGTTGGCACCACTTCCCGTAAAGGTTGTTCATGATATTTTTCAAAAGTTCCGATTCAAACTTCGCTTCCAAATAATCGGTTACCGATTTTGCTTTTTCTCCATACTGTTTTTCCAGCTTGCTAATCTGTTCCTTACACTTTAGGCGCATGTCATAAAAATAAGTGATGAATTCTTTGAATGGGTCAACCGCCGCGTTCGTGCCGACGCCGTCGTACTCCTTCAGGATAACCGCGCCTTGCTCCACGGCCTTGCGGACCTCCGCATACGTCCAGGAACCCTCAAACTCTCCCACGGGAAAGAAGAGGCGACCGCTTGCGGACTTGACGGGAAGAACCGGCGCGAAGATACCTTCGGGAACCTTGACGCGAAAGCGCCCCACTCCGAATTTATGCGTCTTAAGCCGGGACTTTTCTAAAAATTGCGTATCGGGGTAGGAATAGTTTTTCATCACGTTCGGATAACTGGAATTAATATCCGTCACGTAAACTTTTGATTTTGTAATCCCGCGATAGAAGACCTCCACGCGGCCCCCATAATAAGCGTCCGAAACCAATTGAGGATTATTGTAGGTAGCTTGTTCGTTACGGTCCATGAAGCGGGAGCGATAGACTTGCATGGCGATAGAGCCGATGGAAAGCCCAAGCCCTACCCCCAATTGCGTGACCAGGCGCTTTTGAAACATGGTCATGTACCTGTACACGATTTCCGCGTCACGGATAGCATAGGATTTATTGAGCGCGCTTTTCTTTTTTCCCTCCAACTTCTTCAGACCAACCAACTTGCCCATGTTTTCGACATTGCCTTTGAAGTACGACAAAGAATTCATCATAACATGCTTGGTCCCGATAAGGGTCACTTGCATCATTAGGGGCGCTTTTATGATTTCATCCACGTACATGAAGTCGCAGTATTTAAACAGGTTCGGGAGGTCGTATTCCAAATTGTGAGACACGAAAATAGATTCAACGGGATAGTTATAAATGAATTCGACGGCCTCTTCCGCCTTACGGGTATAGAAAGACTTTGTCTTCAGGACCCGCCCGCCGTCATAGAACGAGAACGCAAGGGGCCTGCCCTTGCTATCGTCTTCCGTGTCGAAAGCGACTATGTTGCGCTCTTGCGGCTTTAGGTCCAGTTTTTGAAAAGCCCCGAAGTGTTCGGCGTTGAAAAGTTTCGCCGTCTTGGGTTGAGTTTTTTTCTTCAATGGGTCCCCTCAATCATGGAGCGGATTTGCGCTTCCATTTTCAGGACTTCCCCTTCACCGGCATACGCGACAATGTATTCGCGCATGTCATTCAAGAGCCGCAATTTATTTTCAATCACAAGCGGAATCGCTCCGCGATGATTGGCGAAAAGTTCCCGCTTCTCTATTTCGTCCATGAGGTCGGACGGGGACATTTCCACGATAGATTGCGTGTAAAGGAGCCCGTAAACAAGGCCCACTTCCGCGAAGTCCAGGTCAAAGGGCGCGGGGCCTTCCCCCGCTTCGTCCGCGCTCAAGCGACTTCACCGGCGATGGAATACTTGAACGTCTTCTCCCCGCCTTGCGCCTGAATCTTAACGTGGAGCGTGTGAGGCGGAGCCATTTTATTCATGGCGAATTCCATGGGGGAGGGTCCGCCGAAAAAGAGCTTGGACAGGCTTATTTCCTGAATCCATTTGATGCCTTTGTAAATCCAGATGGGACGCTCTCCCTTCACGGCGCATTGCCAATCCTTCCACTCTTCCGAAGGCGTCACGTACTTTTCATTGGAAAATTCCCCCGCCATGGGAATCCGTTCCGGCTTGCCCGTCTCTTCATTCACGGCTTCCATAAAGGGCGCAAGGTCGATTTGTACGACCCCGTCCCCCATGTCGTGCATGACGCGGGCGTAAAAGGTCCGCCCCGTCGCTTCGTCCCCGTTCAATTCAGTAAGACGGACTTGTTCACCCTCTCCGACGCCTTGCGCCATGAGGACGCGCAAGCCTTCCCCCAAAATCTTTTCCATCATTCCGCTGCCTATCTGTACTTCAATCATTTGGTTCCTCTTTTTTTAGACTTCCGCTTTCCCTTTTTCTTTTTTTCAGTCTTCGCTAAAGGGTCGCGGTAAAACGAAAAGCGAAGATTGACTTTGACTTCATCCGTAGTACGCAAAGGAAAATCGTCCGGGGATTCGGTTCCCGACGCTATCGCTTTTGCGATTCTCTCCAAATGCGATTTCAACTTGGGGGCTTTCGGGTTTATTCCCGGTTGCGTTAACCTGGACATTTCCCGACGGGCGCGTTCGGTCTTGAGCCCGCCCCGGAGCGCCTTCAACTTCCTCCATGCCCCTTGTTCAATCGCGGCTAGTTCACGCGGCGTTGTAAACGTTGCTCCCTTGTCGGCCAGGCGTTGCCGGATTGCGCGTCCTATTTCATTGGGAAGGTCGGTCAGGTAGCGGGCGGAGATTTCAATAGGGAGATTGAAGCGTTGGCCTTTTGCGGTAACGGCTACGTTACCCTTGACGAAGATATTTCCGATTTGATTATCCCGGAACTTTTCGAGTATGACCTTTTTATCTTTGAGCCATAGCGAAGTGACGGGGACTTGGATTTGCCGAAGGGCTTCCGTAAGCGTCCGGCCACGCAAAGACACGTCTTTTATTTCATATCCACCGGCAAAGCGGGAGTGAGCTTCTTCAAACTTGGTAAAGCCTTCCTTACCCAACATTTCCGACTTCACGACTTCATACGTGTTTCGTGTTTGAAGATTTTTTTGGATGGCGTGTGAGAATTTATTTCCCACATACAAAAGTTGGCGCCACTCGGAACCAGCTTCAGGAAGCGCGAATCGAATCTCCGTTTTGAATACCGGGACGCGCTTTCCCTTTAAAGGTCCGGCCTTTAGGGTAACACGCTTGATACGTCCGGTCTTCGTCTTCTCAAACTCATTCGGGATTTTCGTTTGAAAAAAGGCTAACTTGGGAGCGTTTGACTCTTGCGCGGTCGCGCTCCGCTTTAGAAGTTGGTTTAGGGCTTCCAAATCCGACTTGCGATACGTTTGCGGGGCCATGTCCAGCTTGCGAACTATGGTCTTGCCACCCCTTTTTTCGCGGTAGCCATAAATCACGGCTTTGTTGGTAGGCGATTTCAGCGGCTTCCCGCCGGGCGTCAATGGAATCGCGGTCAGGTTGGTCTTTGAGGATGCGGCCTTCAAAAAGTCGGGCGACGATTTGGGCTTCTTCGGGGAGGGAGCGGATTTTGATTTGGTTTTGGGCGCGGGCTTGGGCCGCAAGTTGGTCTTTGAGGCTTGTTTTTTGG
>Ga0210397_10000590_pt1 | contig 24178 bp, 28 predicted proteins | sample IncBWH2OmetaG_FD_160126 | JGI IMG/M metagenome (GOLD analysis project Ga0210397, IMG submission 160126) | Forest soil microbial communities from Barre Woods Harvard Forest LTER site, Petersham, Massachusetts, United States - Inc-BW-H-2-O ...
GTGGCAAGTTCGGGCACGCCTCAGCGGAGCGGGCAATTTCGGGCGGCGGATTGGAGAATCTTTATCAAGCCATTGCCGCCGTCGATGGACTAACTGTCGGCTCTCCAAGTGCCGCAGAAATTACGAGCCATGCGCTCACGCGCGATTGTGAGATCGCCTACGAAGCACTCCATACGTTTTGCGCTTTTTTGGGATCCTTCGCCGGCAACGTGGCGCTGACGTTTGGAGCGAAAGGCGGGGTATATATCGCCGGCGGGATCTCACCGCGGATCCTGAAATTCCTTGCGAGATCGGAATTTCGCGGTCGCTTTGAATCTAAGGGGAGATTTCGGAGCTATCTCGAATCCGTACCCTCGTATGTGATCGTGCATCCGGCTGCCGCTTTCCTTGGATTGCAATCTCTGCTGGATTGAGAGCTCGTCGTCGACGAAAGACCGTTGTTCGCCACTTGCCTGCTTCTGCGTGCGCAAATAAAGGCCCAGTCATCGTTTCACTAGTACCTGCCGGCTTCCTTCAGATTCAAAGGTCCCCGAGCTACCTCGTTGCGACCGGCTCTCCCGCTTTTCGTTCGTGGACCTTTTGAATGGCAAGTTTCTTAGGGATCAAGACAGCCGTCGGCTTCTTTTCGCAGGATAGCTCCGCGGTCTGTATTGCGTCCTCGTTTGTAAACGTCTTATCGTCCAATCGATTTGCGACATTGCGCCATGTAATTTGTACTTCGGAAGCTTGGCGGCTCACGACCGGAGGTGCGGAATCCGATGGCGCATCCAACCACTTTGCTAAGTCTTGCTTGGCGTTGGTCTCAAAACACACAACGTCCAGCTTGCGATCTGTCGCATCAGCGCGCTGCCCCAACGGCAGGCCCGGGCCGGTAAAAGAAATGTTTAGTACTTCTACTCCAAGAAAGTCGCCCTTCAGAGCTTTCCCATCTACCCTGATTTCTAGAACGGCGGGTTTTGCTTTTTTCAGAGCCTTTTGCAAAAGTTTGCGGCCTTGGAGAAGATTTTCCGCGCCCTCTAGTTTGTCCTCCTCTCCAGCGGAGATCAGATATTGCGGGAAAAGCCCGACTCCGAACGATTCGATGAAAGAAGTAGTACCCCACGAGCCCTGCGCCACGCCTAGGTCAAACGGTATGGCGTGCTCGAGGTCCCATGTCTCGACGAGCTCCTGCGGAGTGCCAGAAATGCCAAGGGACCGTGCGACATTATTAGCTGTGCCAAGTGGGAAGATCGCAATAGGGACCTTTTTCTCGCGAGCCCCGATAATGATCTTCCGGATCGTGCCGTCTCCGCCGGCGGCGACGAACAGGTCTGCTTTTTGATCTAAAGCTTTCTCGAAATCATCGGATTTTGTCGAAACGTATTCTCCGTCGATATTCGCGAGCTTAATGGCAGCCAAAAGGCTCTGCTTATCGACGCCCTTTGTTCCCGACGTCGGATTGTGAAATATTATTGCAAACACTATTAGCCCCGATGTCCCTCGAAGAAAGTCACTAAGTATTGGCACGCCCTCGTCAAGAGGCGAGCGAGCAGGCCCATCTCGACGACGTGATGATTTAAGCCCGCGTAGCTGGATGATCGATTGAGGACGCCATCAATATCCAGAAAAATAATTGTCCTTTGAGTACGCAAGGGCAGGTCCAATCAGTAGCCGTATGCGTGGGCGCCGCCGCAGGGCTGTATTTGATGCGGTTCGTGTCGCCCATCCATATCAAACTGAGGAGGGGCGTATATTGTTCCTTCTCGGCGGTTTGGCGACGCATCAATCGCACATCCGCGCCACCGCCTGCGGAGTTCCGACGATCATAGCGCGCCGCCAGAAGCGCAGATCCGGCTTCTCCTGCGCGCGGGCAAACGGCGTGAAACTTTCCATCGGCAGCCAGCGCGCGCCATCATATTCGCGCGCCACGCCGCCGCCCGCCTGTACCAACGCGACGCCTCCGGCCACATCCCAGATATTAGGCGCGGCGAAGCGCGAGACTTCTAAGAGGCCCGCCGCCACAAGCGCGCATTCGAGTGCCGCCGATCCGGTCTTGCGCGTTTCCCAACCCGCCTCGTCGGTATTGGCTACGACGGGAACGCCGGCAAGCCTCCGCAGCACTGCCGCGTTGAGCTTCGGCGTCACATCTTCGCCGTTGAAGCGCAAGCTTCCGCCGGTGCGAGCGTGATAAACCCCAGCGTGCAGCGCGTGGCTGACCGAGCACCATACCGCGCCCGCGACCGGCCGACCAAGCTGCAGCACGCCGATCGACGCCGCAAACAGCGGAAAACCGTTGACGAAATTCGTCGTGCCATCGATAGGATCGACCGCCCAGACGAATTTCGAATTGCGGGCCGGCCGTTCGGCCAATTCCTCGCCAATGATACCGTGATCGGGAAAGCGCGCCGCGAGCCGCTCGCGGATCAGAATTTCAACATTGCGGTCGATCTCTGAGACCGGATCGCGCAGGCTCAGCACATCTTGCGGACCGGTCTTGTAGCGCACGGTGAAGATCGTACCAAAGGCGGCCGTAACCTCGCGACCGGCAAGCGCGGCAAGCTCGACCGCCAGCGCCTCGATGCCGGCAAGGTCGACCGCCTCGGCGTCCGCGGGCACCTGGCTACTCATCATCATCCTTATTTTTGGCCACGGGCCTTTGACCGCATTCGCGATCGAAATGAACGCCTATGATCGGATACACACGATAGTTTCGTCTGACATTGTAAGAAAACTTCAAGATCAGCGCACGCGCTAGACTATGGTGACGCGACAGTTCTTTTAAGGCTCGCAACTACAGCTTTAAGTGCTGCGCGGTCACTCTGGCTCTCGGATGGCGAATGGTGGTGAATCTTATTGTATACATAGCTCAATTTAAGGATCGAAGGCGCGCCGAGAACGAACGGGTATAGGTCACTGACGCCCATGCTGCGGTTGATGGAATTGAATGCGAAGGTTAAAGGCAACCACGCATCGATGAGACGATCGACGCTAGCTGTATGCGGATCAAACTCGACCGAAGCATCCAACGCTGTGCTCTCAACGCGCGGCCGAGTATGGATTCCGAATGCTCTGGCCGTCTCCAACGTATCCACGATGTGGAAATAATGGGCCCATGTTTCGGCGAAATCCTCCCACGGGTGCGAGCTCGCATAAGCCGTAACGAAATGGCTTGGCCAATCGGTCGGCGGCCCTTCAGAATGGTGGCGGCTCAGTGATTGCCTGTAGTCGATTCGCTCATCACCAAAGACTTCGCGAAACTCATCTATCGATCCACCATCACGCACGAGACGGTCCCAATAATAATGAGCAATTTCGTGACGAAAATGTCCCAAAAGAGTGCGATAGGGTTCGTCGAAGATACCTCGCTGCTTCTCCCGCTCGGAGTCGTCGGCTTCTGCAAGATTGATGGTGATGACGCCTTCTAAGTGCCCGGTCATCACTGGGTTCTTGGTGGGAGCAAGAAAATCGAACGCAAGGCCTGTGGGGTCGTCCGTTTTGTTGCGAAGAGGAAGCCGCAGGCGCAACAAGCTGTAAAACAACCTCCGCTTGGCGATCTCGATCCGGCGCCACAGCACGAGATTGCGCTGATCGGATAAGTCGGGAATTGTGCGGTTGTGCCGGCACGCCGCGCAATATGTCTGGCCGTCGTCAGCGGGAATAAGCCAGTTGCATCCGTCGAATGTTAAGTTGGCGCAGTAGATATAATCATGAATTGGATCGACCGAGGACTTCCAACGCTCACCCGTTGGCTCTAGCGCCGTCATAGTCATCTTTGAAGCAAGAAAACCAAGTCGGCTACCGCAACCTTCACAAAATGAATTCTCAAAAAAGAGCGGTTGACCGCAAACTTGGCATTCGAAGAATCTCATAGATCGCTAGTCTGAGTTAGGTCTGCGTTTGCATGCTTTCCCGTTCGCAATATCGCAAAAGGTGCGGATGCCTGCTCGGCGCTCGGCTAAATTCTACCGAGAAAAACCAAGATCAAAAGAATCACGATGACAAGTCCAAGCCCACCGCCGCCGTAATATCCCGTTCCGTAGAATGGGCCGCCACCAAATCCGCTGAACCCACCAAGCAAAACGATGACCAAGATTATTATAAGTATGGTTCCAATCGACACGAAGTTGTCCTCTAATGTCTATGAGGCATGTGATTTTCTTACGAAAAGCCCCGCCGAGACGGGGCTGAATTTCAAATCACGTGCGTAAGCATTAACCCGATAATCACGATGACGGGTACGCCCAGCAACCAAAGAAGAACTGGCATGTCGCCCTCCGATTTTTATCGATCTCGCGTCGGATCGTAATTTAACAAGCCGACGACAAAGTAATAGTTCCATATTAAATCTGCCGCGTGTCGCAGGGTGTTTATTGCGATTAGCGTGCGTCGAAAACGACGGTTGGGGTGCTTAAGCCGCCTGCGTGAGGCGTCACCGGCTCACTCGGGCCCCTTCAGTCCAGCGGCCTTCAGCGCCGCTTCAATTATTGGACCGGGACTAAAGCGCGGTGTTGGCGATCCGGTTGGACGGTCGGAAAATTGCAATCCGGCAGCTTTGAAAGCAGCAGCGATTACGTCGCTTACCACTTGAGAGGCTTCTTGCTGAGTATCCACGCGAATTGAAGTGTCCGCATTGCTACTGCTAGCCTTCTTTCTTTCACTCCGAGCAATGGCGCCTGATGTCGCCATCATAGGGAACGATTCTGAATGGATCTTTGGCCCGCAGGAAGTCACGAAGCCATCGCCCAGACCCCAGAAGTTCGCGATATGCTTCGTAGATGAGATCCCTACATCTGAAAAGAACGGGCCGGCGGCGCCAAAACTTTCGTCGTCGCTATTTAAATCCAGCGGAACGCCATGCGCCATGCCGCCGATTGAGAACGCCTCAATCAGTCTATCGCCGTCCCGGTCATTCCAAACTTTGTGCGTGTGTGCCCCCATCAATTCCTCATACGAAGGAGTAGGCGAAAGCGAATGCACGTTCGTCCATTGTTGAACGATTTGCTCGGCGTTCGAGGGCTTTACAATCGGATCCGCGCTGCCGTGCCAGATCGAGATCTTTGGCCACGGGCCATGATGCTTAGATGCCGCTCGCACCCGGTCACCGAGGGTGCGAGGCGAGAAATGACGATCGGTGAACATTGCTTCGAAAGCTTCATTGACATTTTTGGCGCACCCGTAGGGAAGCCCAGCAATGATAGCTCCCCCCGCAAAAGTCTCTGGATAGGTTGCTAACATTACGACCGCCATGGCGCCGCCAGCCGACAAGCCGGTCACGAATACCTTCTCTGGGTCGGCGCCGAATTTGCCGACGGCGTGTTCGACCATTTGATGAATCGAAAGCGCTTCGCCGTTACCCCGTGCTGTGTCCTCCGGCAAAAACCAGGAGAAGCAGTTCTTCGGGTTGTTAGTGAGTTGCTGCTCCGGATAAACAACCAAAAAACCCAATCGATCGGCAAGAGAGGACCACCCGGCGCCGTGATCGTACGCATTGGCGTCTTGGCTGCAACCATGCAGGGCGACAACCACGGGGGCCCCGATCGGCAGGTTTTCGGGTGCGTATGCCAGCATGCGCAAGTTGCCCGGGTTAGATCCAAAATCCGTGATGGGCTTTAGAACGTTTCGCGCGGTCCCGGCGTATTCCAAGGCACTGGGCGTTCTTCCGCGGGCCGATTTCAGAAGGGTTTCGAAACGCTCTCGGAAGGCGTGAATTTTGGCCATTGCCGTGCTGATATCCGCCATGCGCCCTCATATTGCGATGCAATAATATATGCTGCAACGCAACATGGTGGTTGGCGGCAACGGAAGCAAGGGCACGGCGCCTTTCAATGAAAATCTGTGACCTAACGGTATGCCACTGGGTTGGTCGCCCTAGATGCTAAATCAGCGCCAGTTCCCCGGGCGCATTCCCATGCGATGTGTGGTCTAAGCCGTTTTCCCGATAGTATCGGCCATAACGGCACCACGCTGGCCAAGTGGTCTATCACGCTCGACGGTCGAATCAGTCGCCGTCTGGTGCTCGATTTCAGAGTTCAACTGAGCGCCGAGTAGTACGACGATCGCAGACACCCACATCCACATCATCAAGCCGATACCGGTCCCTAGCGACCCATAGGTCACGTCGTAATGAGCGTACGTAGCAAGATACCAGGAGAGAAATGCCGAACTTATGATCCACGCCGCGGCTGCCACGAGGGTGCCAATTGATAGCCACTGCCAGCGCGCACGTCGGCGGCTCGGCCCAAACCGATATATCGTCGCTAATCCGATTATCACGACTGCAAGCAAGATCGGCCAGCGCGAGTACTGGAACAATCCATTAGTGACTTGCGCAAGCCCGAGATGCGTGAGGATAAATGGTAGGACGACGACCGCTCCCGACGCGAGCAAAGCGAGCACTATCATTCCTAGCGTAAATGCTAGCGATATCAAATTGAGTTTAATGAACCCGCGCTTCTCCTTTTCTTCGTACACGATGTTGAGCGCATCCATCATAGCTTTCATTCCCGCATTCGCGCTCCAAAGCGCGATCGCAAGCCCGGAAACGAAGGCAAACCCTAATTTGGTGCCGCTGTTCGCAGTAAGTCGGACGGTCTGTTCATGAACGATGTCCACGGCCGACGCGGGCAAAATTCCCGCCGCGAACGAAAGATGGTCATTGATTGTCGCGGCGTCCGCGAACAGGCCATAGAGTGAGACAACCGCTGTAATAGCGGGGAATAACGCAAGAAGGGCATAAAAGACCACGCCTGCCGCCACCGCGAGCAGCCTGTCTTCGCTGGTCTGTCGATAGGTACGCCACAGAATATCCTTCCAGCCGCGCGCTGGAATGTACCAGGGAGCTGTCGCATTTCGACCACGCCCGTGTTCGTCTGCTCGCAGGTGCTGGACCGTTTGTGGTTCGTCCACGCTGCGAAAGGTGCCGAATGCACCCAGGCCTCTTTTGGCCCGCGACGTTTTTTCCCCGCGGAGCGGTAGGGAAAGATAAAGCACCGCAAGGAGCGCCGCAGCAGACAAGTAGGTCCAGTATTCCGCAGGAGAAATCGGCTGCGGGAGGACGTCGTTTTTTTTGAATCGGCTAAGGCGTCGGTCCCGCTCGCTAAACCGCAGGGATGGCATGCCCGTCCGCCGCTGAGAATTTCCAATTTTCCATCGCCAATCGAACAATGCTCCGACCCTAACGCTGACGGGTGCATCCAGCGGAACCAACCGCCTGTAGTCGAAATTCGTTCCGAAGCCCTAGCGGGCCAAGTCGAAGGAACGATCGCCGCGCAAGCGAATTCCCTTTTTGAAATGTGCCCGGCAACTCCATTTAAACCTTCAGAAATCGAAATCGCGACCCCGGCCAAACTAGAGCAAGATGCGGCTATAGCCGGCCTGCGGTACGTGACCGATGCAAAGCCGGGGATGCGGCGGCGCCAACGAGCCGGGCGTTTTCGTTATCTTCGTCCCGACGGGACGCGCCTAGCTGATAATGCGGCAATACGGCCCATACGCTCGCTCGCCATTCCTCCAGCATGGACCGATGTTTGGATCTGTCCATTTCCCGATGGGCACATCCAAGCCACAGGCCGGGATGCCCGAGGCCGGAAGCAGTACCGTTACCATTCTCGCTTTCGTGAAATTCGAGACAGCGCCAAATACGAGCATGTCATCATGTTTGCGCGCGTGCTTCCGGCACTGCGCAAAAAGGTAAAAGCGCATATGTCGCTTCCTGGACTGCCGCGCAAAAAGGTAATTGCTACGGTCGTTTATCTTCTCGACAAAACGTTGATTCGTGTCGGCAACGAAGATTATGCCAAGCAAAATAAAAGCTACGGCTTGACGACACTCAAGAACCGCCATGCGGAAGTTGACGGGACCGAGGTCCGGTTTCATTTTATTGGCAAAAGCGGAAAGCAATGGACAACCAAGATACGCGATCGACGCGTCGCGAAGATAATTCGTGAATGCCAAGAACTTCCGGGACAGGATCTTCTGCAATACCGAGCCACGACAGGTGAAATACAAAGCATTTCCTCGAACGACGTGAATACCTATTTGAAGGACGTCACCGGCAAAGAAATTACCGCCAAGGACTTCTGCACCTGGGCAGGCACTGTCTTGGCAGCAATCGCGTTAAAGGAAATTGAGGCGTTTGACAGCGATGCACGAGCCAAAAAGAACATGCGCGCCGCCGGCGAGCATGTGGCCAAGCAGCTCGGCAATACGCCGGCCATCTGTCGCAAATGTTATGTTCACCCAGAAATTATCGACGCTTATATGGACGGGACGCTGATAAAAAATCTCACCTCGCGTTCCGAGAAAATGTCGCGGGAGAATCTTTCCGGACTGGAGCCAGAGGAGGCGGCGGTCCTTGCTCTTCTCCGGTCGCGGCTCCGCTCAGCTACCCGACGAAGGGGAGGCCCCGCCGACCTTGGCCAGCAATTACTGGCAAGCGTAAAGGCGACGGGTAAGTTAGCTCGCGACCGCGCAGCGGTGTGACGGCAACGCTCTGATGTGATTCGGGGCGCGTCGCGAAATGGAAAAACCTTCGCACCCGTTGCGCGCCTAGCTTAATTGGCCAGGGCTATTCACTCGCTTGCCGTAAATGCTCCGGCGCGGAACAAAAACCTATTAGCCGAGGTTACCGGACAAGTCCGACTAAGGAGGAACGATATTATGGCCAGTGAGAAGAATTTGCGTGAGCTGTTTCATGACACGCTAAAAGACATCTATTTCGCGGAGAAGAAAATCTTGAGCGCGCTGCCCAAGATGGCGAAGGCCGCTCAAGCCAAGGAACTCAAGGCGGCCTTCGAGAAACACGAGACTGAAACCGAAGGGCATGTTGAGCGCCTAGAGAAGGTGTTCGAAGAAATCGACGCTGCGCCGCGGGGTAAGACGTGCGAGGCCATTGTGGGTATCATCGAGGAAGGTCAGGAAGTTATGAAGGAATACAAAGGCACGCCCGCCCTTGATGCCGGGCTCCTCGCGGCAGCGCAAGCGGTTGAGCACTATGAGATGTCACGCTACGGCACGCTCAGGACTTGGGCTGAGGAACTTGGCTTAAGCCGATCCGTAAAACTTCTCGACGCCACATTGGCGGAAGAGAAGAAAACCGATGAGACGCTCACGCAACTCGCCAAAAACAATGTCAACCACCACGCCGAAGCGGCCTGAGCGCGTGTCTCTTCAACAGTCGAAGAACAAGAAAAGGCCCGTTATTCCTGAGCCATCGCCGCGTTTTGTCCTATGGAGCGCGGTGGTGGCCGCATTTTTACTCGCGGGCGTGCTGGTTTTCGACTTCGAGACCGGTCAATGGCCAGGGGCTGTCGCGCCGAATAGTGTCGAAAATCAAAAATGAAGATTGGGTCGACCCTTCGGGGTAGGGCGCATAGTGGTAGCTTTTGCGATTATAATGAGGCGGCGGATAATCAAGTCATCCCGCACCTTGGGATAGACATGCGTAAAATCGAACCAAACATTTAGGAAACGGCGTCGCGGGATCGCTCGGCGACGACCGATTGCGGGGTCCTCCAGAACAATGCTGTCCCTGTTTAGACCACACACCACCGAGTAGTGTCCGCCGGCGATGTGCCGCTTGGTGCGCAAGTCCTCGCTGACACTCATCCAGTCGACAATGACAGGAGTGCCATTCCGTAGCCATTTTCCGATTACCTTGAAATCGGCGCCGTCGATGATTTCCGCGTGAAAGCCGAGCTCGCGCGCTCCTTTGACCAGGTTAGTTCCAGTCGTGCCAGTGATCTTGCTCGACTTGCAGACTCGGATTAATCGCCGCTCGCCAATTTCGATACCGAAATAAGATGCCACTATTTTCAGGCACGCTGGGCCGCACATGGCCGGGCTTTGTTTGAAATTCGTGGTGTTGAGCAAAATCGTGGAAGTGGCGGACGGCATCAAACTAGTCTAAAGGTCAGCTCGAAAAGCAATACAGTCGCCGAGACGCACGAGCGTTTCCACGCCTTGTTTCGTCTGCTGAAGAATGTCGTTCGATGGAAACCAGGCGCCGGCCTCTCCAAACACCACGACGGCAGAGCCGCCAAATTTAAACACCGATTTTTCCGCGCCGCGTTCGAAATGATGGTCGAGCGGATGAACCTGAACGATTCGTCCAACCGACATGGCACCGACCTCTACAAAGGCGAGACGGCCGAAGTTGCGCGTTTCGAGGACGTTGATCTGCCGCTCGTTGCGAAACAGGATATCCGGCTGATTTTGCAGCGCGTGCCAATTTACGGTCCAGAGCCGCCAGCCAAGATGGGCCTTTTCCAAGGTCGTTCCATCGTCGGGATAGTGCACACGATGATAGTCCATGGGTGACAGTCGCGCTAGAATGACCGGTCCGCCAATAAAGGGCCGTGCCCGCTCACGTGCGCCGAGGATGTCCTCCGCGCTCAGCGAGCGCCCCTTGACCGGGAATCTCTGATCGCCTGCTAATTTCTCCCATGCGAAATAGCGCGCTTCTGCGAAAGCTCCCATTTCGCGCGCAGCCGCCGGATATGTTCGCAGTCCGGCCCGGAATTCGCGGTCAAAGAATTCCGCGAAGGAGCGATAGGCGACCGGTTTGAACTCGCTCATATCGATATGATGTTGTCGAATGAACGGCTCGATATTGCGGGCGCTATGATGTGTATTTTGATAGGCAGCCAGCAGCCAGTCATAAAGCGGTTGCGATTCAAGCCATTGAGTAGGCGAGCGTCGAGGCCGGCTGTCGTAGGTCGCCGGGTGATCGTCCATGAACTCTTCGACCAGCTTGCCGTTCTGACGATCCCAAACCGGCAATGGCAACGGTTTGCCTAACATCGCTCATCTACAACTGACCGCGCCGTAATTAAACCGCTGGGGTTCCTGAGTGGTTCCACGCCGCGAGGGCTCCGGCGGCGTTCTGAGCCGCATAAGCTTCCGTGCTGCTCTGTTTTAGACCTCTGTTAGGCGGGCGTGGAACACGAATACGCCCCCAACGTTGACAGAAACCCAGCCTTACACGACGGCAATCGTCGCCTTGGGAATCGGTTGGCTGATCGGTCGAATGCATCGGCCTCTTTGAAACTCGGCCCTTGCAATGCCATGGACACCTAACGACGCCGAAGGGCACACGCACAAAGCAGACACCCCAAATTTGAAAGAGCTTTGGGCGAAGGTGGCGAACGAAAGTCTAGAAAGGACCGGCGACGAGAGTCGAGCTATCCGTGAAGCGAACGCTGTGGTCGCTCGGCAGGCTGACCGACACTAACCTAGCTCCCGTTTAGCTTTAACCCACAACCCAGAATATGGGTTCGGAGGACTATGGTCCCGCGTAACGAGATTGAAGACGAAGCGGACCAGGTCTTGTTGGCCCAGCAATTGACCCGGGAAATAATTGGCCGCGAACTGCGCGAACTCTATGAAATCTCCGAAGAGCTGCCGGATTATATGAAGGAGCTTATCGCCAGACTCAACAATCGACCATCGTCGCATGAGTGAACAGGACGCGCGTGGAAGAGTTGCTTAATGCAAATTCGCGCCGGCTACGAAATTTCCTACGATTGTGCGCAGCCGACGCCGATGATCTTGACCTTGAGCGTCCATCCATCCCGCATCGACGATTTGATCACGCTCGATCGGATGCGGCTTGAGCCATTCATGGTCCCCAACACATATCACGATAATTTCGGTAATTTCTGCCATGTGATCCGCGCGCCCGCAGGCCGGGTGACGATGTCGGCGGACTTTCTCATCAAGGACAGCGGTGAACCGGACGCCAGCGTGATCGAGGCGGAGCAGCATGCGCTCGAAGATCTGCCGGTCAACACCTTGGTCTTTCTACTCGGTAGCCGTTACTGCGAGACCGACCGCCTGTCGAACGAGGCATGGTCCCTATTCGGGGGCGTTCCGAAAGGGTGGCCGCTGGTGCAAACGATCTGTAATTACGTCCATGATCGCATCAAATTCGGCTACGAGCACGCGAGTCCGACAAAAACGGCTTGGCGAGCTCACCAAGAGGGGCGGGGCGTTTGTCGGGATTTCGCTCATCTCGCAATCACGCTGTGCCGCTGCATGAACATACCCGCGCGCTATTGCACCGGCTATCTTGGCGACATCGGCGTGCCTCCAAACCCGGCTCCAATGGATTTTTCTGCCTGGTTCGAAGTCTATCTCGGTGACCGCTGGTACACATTCGATGCGCGCCACAACACGCCGCGCATTGGACGCATCTTGATGGGGCGCGGACGGGACGCCACTGACGTCGCTATCGTCACATCGTTCGGACCGTGCAACATGGTGGGCTTCAAGGTCGTCACTGAGGAAGCGCCGTGCGCGGGCGATGCCCGGGTTCCACCCTAAAAGGCCTACCGAAAAACGGGCCGTCCATCAGCGCACTCATCACGCCCATATTCGTACGCTCGGCCTGCGGAAGGGAGGACCCGAAGTGTCTTAAGACATATACCGCGTGGACAGGCCGGCGAGTTGAAAGGAGCTATCCAATGATGTCCGCGCAGGCGGTTCGGTGATTTTCTGGTTCTCGCGCACGGCCTCTGATAATCTCTGACCCACGTTTATTAAAATGAGGACGCGGACGTGTCCCTTTTGAAGCTCGAAAGACCACTCCAAATGCCGCTTCTCGAAACGTTGGGCGCTATGGACCAAGCAATTCTCGATGCGATGCCGCTGGGCGTTTACGCATGCGACCTTGACGGCCGGATCCTCAGGGTCAATCAGCGTGCGATCGAGCTTTGGGGCCGTAGCCCCCGGCTGTTGGATCCGGTGCAGCGGTTCTGTGCCTGCTTTCGCGTTGAGAGCTTGGGAGGTGACTTCATCCCGCCAGAACAAACCCCCATGGCTCACGCCGTGCTCTCAGGTAAGAGTTTCGAGGGCGCCGAGGCGATCGTCCAGAACCCGGATGGAAAGCGTTGGGTGGCCCGCGTCAATGTCGCTCCGCTGCGCGATGCCGACGGAGAGGTTGTCGGTGCCATCAACTGCTTTCAGGATGTCACACGCGAGCACGAAATGCGCTTCGCGCTCGCGCGCCAGCGGCACACTTTCGATCTTGCCATGATCGCTTCCAAAATGGGCACCTGGCGCTACACCCTGGCTGACAACGTCTGCATCTATGATGAGAACGCCCAGCGTCTTTATGGGCTGACGGAGGCACGCTTCATTCATGACGAGCAAGGCGTGAAATCCAAGTTTCATCCTGACGACATGGACCGCATGTGGTCACGCGTGACTAGGGCGCTCGATCCTGAGGGTGATGGCCGATATGAGGTCGAGTACCGCGTGAAGCAGCCCGATGCAAGCTGGCGTTGGCTCAGTGCCTGGGGCCTAGTGGAGTTCGAAGGCCAAGGAGCAACGCGCAAGCCGATCGCTATCGCCGGTGCCAGCCGCGATATTAGTGAGGCCAAGCGCACCGAAGAATTGGAGCGGCTGCTCGGCAACGAGATGAATCACCGTGTTAGAAATACGTTGGCCACCGTACAATCGATCGTGCTCCAGAGCCTTCGCGGGGCAGTGGACCTCAAGTCGGCGCGCAGGGCTGTGGATGCGCGGATTACCGCTCTTGCCGGAGCTCACGAACTGCTCACCGATCGCAGCTGGCTGGGCGCCGATGTCAAAGATGTCGTCGCCCGCGCTATCGCTCCATTCGCGAGTGCGTACATCACCGTCAACGGCCCTTCGCTGGACGTTTCTCCGAAGCAGGCGTTAGCTCTCTCATTGGCGCTGCACGAGTTGGCCACGAACGCCGTGAAGCACGGTGCTCTCTCACAACGCGGCGGCCGGGTCGAACTTCTTTGGAAGGCGCAGAAGGAAGAACTGAACCTGAGTTGGCGTGAAATAGGAGGCCCGCACGTCGTCCCACCATCTCGCCGAGGATTCGGTAGCCGCCTGCTCAAGGATGGTTTATCACGCGACTTCGAAGGCGAAACTCGATTGGAGTTTCTCCCCGAGGGCGTTTGCTGCTGGATTACACTCTCACGCTCCGATCCTATTGAATCGGATTTTGCAGCCACCACAGCAGCCGGTCCCGATGACGTCCCCAATATTTCCGACAGGGCAATCACTAGCGAAATCGAAAGCAGCTTCCAAGTTACCAGCCGTTATTAGAACCTTGAGAACAGGAACTATGAAATACGTGTCCGGCGTTGGGCGACATTATACCAAACGCCCGTGCCTTCCGTGGGCACTCTCTAGTAGTTTCTGTTCTGTGGCGAGCGACACTGAGGTCGCACGCCTTCGACAAGGCGGTCAGTACGAGCGGGGTGAGCCGTAGTAGCCGTTTACGTCTCGGTCTCGCTCCCGATTTGACCAGTCCCAATCGGTGTTCTTACTAAATTTGGGAGCGTCTTTGAGCTGCTCCTCGGTTATGCCGACCACATAGCCACCCACCCGATTGTCATATTTTAGGTTCGACCACGGAATGGGGTAATAATCCTCGCCGATCCCCAAGAAGCCGCCAAAAGATATGACAGCGAAGGCAACCGTCCCGCTTATCTTGTCGATCATCACGCGCTGTAGCATTCCGATTTTCCGCTCGTCGCGTCCGTAGACTGGAGTCCCTTCCACTTTATCACTGCCAATGAGCGATACCGTCTCGCGGCCGGACACTGTGGGATCTGCACTCGTAGCCATGGGCTTTTCCTCTTTGTTGTTATCTGGAAGGTAACGCCCGCTTATGCGACGCGGTTCCGTCAGAGTTGCTAATCTAGTAGTGCGTCCCGCGAGAGTGGCGCGCCGGGGCTTCTTTTTTCGAACTGAGCGGAGAGATCATCATATCAGCCGACTCATCGTATGCCTCAAGATGTCAAATGACAGTGCTAAACCAGATCAGCCCGAGCGAGGATGCACCGCGGGCAATAGACATAATGTGAGGTCAGACCTGAATGATCTCGTGGACCCTAATTACAATTTCATCCTGGCGAAATGCCTTCTCTAAAGACTTGCGGTATTTCTTCCACCACGCCCGATCAAATCGTTTGGTCATCACTTCCATAATGATCATGTCATCTCGCTTGGTCGAGCCTTTCGATGTCCATAAGCCGTGTGCCGGCGAGCGCGCATGAGCGGTCAGCCCACCGAACCGCAAAACCAACTCCCGATGAAGCTTCGAATAGAGTGCGCGTTTGAATTTGCGGCCGTGGTTATCTCTCACGGGCAGTAGGATTTGGACGAGCTTCATTCTGCACCTCCGCTGCGGTGACGCTATCCCAGGATAGCCGCTGTTATGAATCGCATTCCGCGCGCGTGCCAGGTCGCGGCCGCCGCGAGTACCATGGTCATTGTCAACGAGCGGGGCTCCTGGTCGAGGATGCAGCGCACACCGGCTTCGTGCGTCGGCTGTGCTTAAACGTGATGTGCCGGCGCGGTGGAGTAGACGATCTTGCGATGTCTGCTTTGCCTCCGAAGCTGCCACGGAAGTTGCCGACCGGCGCGCCAGCTAAGGGCCAAAGCGGACAAGGCGGTTGAGCCATCCCGGCAGCTGTTGCCGCAATAATAAAGCAAACCAAGGAACTTGCGATCGTTACTGGGATTGACGACAGGACGGGCGGCACCGCTGTCCCCACTCCCGACTTCCCCACACCGGTATCGTCCGTCAGTGTGTGTCTAGAAACAGACATCACCGGCATTTGCCGTTCATCAGTACCGCATAGGAGAGAGCCATGAGCAGCTTCGATCAAGGAGCCAGCGTCGCGCGAGACAACCTACGGAAGGGCGAGGCCGCAACGCAACAAGGGTTGGGTCAAATGGGACGTAGCTTTTCCGCCTCAATTGATAGTCTTCGCGACTTCAATCTCAAGATGATCAATATGATGCGCGCGAATACAGAAGCGAGCTTTGATCTTGCTGAAAGCCTTGTCACCGCAAAATCGTCGACTGACGCTTTTGAAAGCCTGAAAAGCTTCGCTGAGCAACAGGTCCAGACGTTACAAAAACAAACCCAAGAACTGACGAGCTTAACTCAGACCGTCGCGCAAGAAGCTATGCAGCCGGCCAAGGATGCCGCGGACCGGTTCACAAAGACGTCATGAAAGGCTGAGTAACCGGAAGAGGCGATCAGCAGTTTCCCCCGGTGGGATTCGTTCAGACGAGGAACTAGTGCAGCCATTCGTTGTTGCTCCTTCGTCCCTCTAAACTTAGCCGGAGAAACCCCATGGCTCGAGACGAGCACAATAAAGCAGCTGAACATCACGAAAACGCAGCCAAATCCCACCGCGCCGCGGCCGAACATCATGAAAAAGGCGACCACGCCAAGGGCAAAGAACACTCAGCAAACGCCCAGCAACATTCCCAAAATGCCCGCCAACATAGCGAGCAGGCTCACTCCAAGAGCCAACAGCAGAAATAAATAGAGAGAGGCCCGATGCAAATCGGGCCTTCGTCATTTCTGTTGCGAGCGAGATCCTAGTGTCAAAAGACGTACTAAGAGAATTAGGACACTAGCGCCTGGGAACACCCTCATAGTCGCAGTGTTGATCCAAGACGACGGTCGCGGTTCACCCAGATCACGCGATTGTCGGAGAAATCCCGGTCACAAGCGCAAGCGCTGGGGTTTCACTGACTAATCTGAGGCAATAACTACGGAGCCCCAAGCCTGTCCGCTTGGGGCTCTTTTTATGCGCCATTTGCTGAACCAGCGTCGCGGCTGAGCGCGACAAGGCTGCGGCCGACGCCGACGCGGGTAAGCCTTTCAATCGCACTACAAATGGTGCTGACGTTGGAATGTCGGGTAAGGTAGCCAACGGCCGCTTGCGGCGCCGTAGCTTGCCTAAGCTAAAATGTTCCGAGCACATATGCGATGCCGACGAACATCCAAAGTGTTGCCCCCGCGAGCATTAAAATTTCAGGGGCGTCATAGCTTCTCAAAATTCGCGCTAGCATGGGGACTCTCACGGTCCCCCGACTGACCCGGCCATAAATTATCGGCGGACTAAGAACAAATTATGATGCCCGCAACCCAAGGCGAGTTTGTCACGCACCCGTGAGGTGGATTGGGGACGGTATGGCATCTGCACCCATAGCCTAAACGTCGCAGTGAGCGATTCGACACAGATTGCCCGCTCCGACTGGCCCAGCCCTTCGAAGCTGGGAAAGGCGCCAACAAAGTGCCGGTTAGACAGGGGCCGGAGGATTGCTCGGCCGCTCATAAAAAAGAAGCCCAGGTTTACCCTGGGCCTTTCGGTGCGTCGCTAAGCTGGCAATTTGGGATGTCTCGCATTCCCTTCCAAAAGCCGGTGCGGGCCAATAAGCGACGTTGTGCGCTTGGTTCGAAAGGAAGGAAGCGGCGAGCTGACGCGGCGGTGCCGCCAATGTCCCCTTCGGGTCATTAGCGGACACGGTTGCTGCAATTCGCGGCACCCGGTCTACTCCCAAAAGCGGACAGAAATCGTTGTTCGGGACCCACTAACTCCGCCGGATGCACATGAGGAAAAGGAAAAGAGAACGGCAGCGGAAGCCGATGGCACAGGCTTGGTGCTCGATCCATTGCTGATCGCTCTTCTCAATAAGATTCCTGTAACGAGTGGCCTGCCTGTTCGCTAGTTTCGAACGTTCGCAATGAACGTCTCACAAATCTATGACGGCGATGGCGAACCGGTGGAATTGAAGATTGAACTGGAGAAAGAGGCCGCCAACTGAGGCGACCTCCATGAGTCTAGTGTGTCGGGATAGACTCAAGTACCGAGATTGATGTCTTGGTTCGGAATGCTTGGCATCTCGGCGAGTGTTGCGGCCCGCAGCCAATCCTGAGCCATTTGGAGGTAGGTCTCGCGTTCAGAATCGGTCACAGCCTGTTTCGCCCAGGCCAGACATTACCGCCGATATTCTTCAGCGGTCGGCATGGCTTCAATTTAGCGCAAAAGGCCGGACCCGAAAATCCGCCGTTTACTCATGTGAAGTCACTTGAGACAACTTAGTTGGTGGCCTACCGGAACATGCGTTCGACTTGCTTCGCCATTTCGCGCCATTGTCGCGCCAAGTCTTCGAACTGCTCTTTGATATCGGCGTCAAGGGCAACAGCGACGCGCTTGTCACATTCCACAGCCTTCGTGCGGTATTGGTCCGCTTTGGAAATCACAGCCCGCCTCGCAATCGTCAGAACCTCAATCGCTGGACAAAACGGTTTAGTTCAAAGGGGCCAGTCCACAAATCAAGAGGGAACGCTTGTATTTCAAAGGGATGGAAAGGGCCAGTCCGCCCTGTACATAGGAACAAATCGGCAATCGGGAACGATCGCTGAACACAGAGAGCTGCTCAATGCGAATGTCCGCTTTGGGTCATTAGCTGCCGCGCCCGCCGTCCGTTCACGCGTCCGCTTTCCACCCAATAGCGGACACGAACTGCGCCGGTCGAGCCGTCCGTTATGGGCCAGGAGCGGACATGTGACACCCCTCCGTTTCCTATTGTCCGATTGCTTGTGATAGCCCACAACCAATTCGCAAAACCAAGGATACGTCCGCTTAGCGTGAGGAAAGACGATGCCCAGCGACAACAAAAAAGCCAAAGCCGACCCCGCTCCAAAAAGCGAGGCAGCCGCGAAGGACAAAAGCACTGCAGGTGAAGCCGTATCCAAGACCGAGGGCGGCGAGGCAGCCGCCGCCCCACCTTCAAACTATAGCCGGGGGGAAGGCCAGAAACCGGTTAGCACCGCCTACAAGGAAAACTGGAACGCGATTTTTTCGAAGAAGAACGCGAAGGGGAAAAAGCGATAATTCGTGCGACGGAACAAGAAAAAAGGCCCGGAATAAATCCCGGACCTTCGTCATTTCGATGAGGATGGGCTTAATAGTCCATGCCGCCCATGCCACCGCCAGGCATAGCCGGGGTCCCACTGTCCTTCTTCGGCCTTTCGGCGACCATGGCTTCCGTAGTGATTAGTAACCCGGCGATCGACGCTGCATTCTGAAGGGCCGCCCGAACAACCTTGGTCGGGTCAATAATGCCCTTAGAAACGAGGTTTACATACTCGCCATTCTGGGCGTCGAAACCGTAGGCGTACTGATCCTTGTCAAGGATCTTGCCGACGATCACGGACCCGTCTTCGCCGGCATTGGTCGCGATCTGGCGCGCTGGAGAGGAGAGCGCCTTGCGGACGATCTCGACGCCGGTTTTCTGGTCGTCGTTCTGCGTGCGCACCTTCTTGAGTACCTCGCTGGCACGCAACAGCGCTACGCCGCCCCCAGGAAGAATACCTTCCTCGACTGCTGCACGGGTCGCGTGCATGGCATCATCCACGCGGTCCTTGCGCTCCTTGACCTCGACCTCGGTCGCGCCGCCGACGCGGATCACCGCGACGCCGCCCGCAAGCTTGGCAAGGCGCTCCTGCAGCTTTTCACCGTCGTAGTCTGAGGTAGTTTCCTCGATCTGCGCTTTGATCTGGATAATGCGTGCTTCGATGTCGGACTTTTTACCCGCGCCGTTGACAATGGTGGTGTTCTCCTTCTCGATTATCACCTTCTTAGCGCGGCCGAGCATGTTCACAGTAACCTTGTCGAGTTTGATGCCAAGTTCCTCGCTGATCGCCTGAGCGCCGGTGAGAATCGCAATGTCTTCAAGCATGGCCTTGCGGCGATCACCAAAGCCTGGTGCTTTCACCGCCGCAACCTTGAGGCCACCGCGCAGCTTGTTGACGACAAGCGTAGCCAAAGCCTCGCCCTCAATATCCTCGGCGATGATTAAGAGTGGCTTCGAGGTCTGCACCACCGCCTCAAGCAGCGGCAACAATTCCTGCAGGCCTGAAAGCTTCTTATCGTAGATCAGGAGATAGGGGTCCTCCATCTCTACCCGCATCTTTTCGGCGTTGGTGATGAAGTAGGGAGAAATGTAACCGCGGTCGAATTGCATGCCCTCGACGACCTCGAGTTCAGTTTCCAGGGATTTTGCTTCTTCGACCGTAATCACGCCCTCGTTGCCAACTTTCTTCATCGCATCGGCAAGGAACTTTCCAATTTCGGTATCGCCGTTGGCGGAAATCGTGCCGACCTGGGCGATTTCCTCGTTCGAGGTGACTTTTTTCGAGTTTTTCTTAAGGTCCTCGACCACCGCTTCAACCGCAAGATCGATGCCGCGCTTGAGATCCATCGGGTTCATGCCGGCGGCTACGGACTTGGCGCCTTCCCGTACGATCGCATGTGCAAGAACCGTGGCGGTCGTCGTGCCATCACCGGCGTAGTCGGATGACTTCGAGGCGACTTCGCGCACCATCTGCGCACCCATGTTTTCAAACTTGTCTTCGAGTTCGATCTCTTTAGCGACGGTAACCCCGTCCTTGGTGATGCGGGGCGCGCCATACGATTTGTCGAGCACGACATTGCGGCCCTTGGGGCCAAGCGTCACGCGCACTGCATTGGCCAGGATGTCGACGCCGCGCATCATTCTGTCGCGCGCATCTACTGAGAATCTAACGTCTTTGGCAGCCATTTGAAAACTCCATTTATTGTTTGTTTTAAGTGAGTACCGAGCAATCGACGACAGGCGTCATGCGGCTTTTTTCTTGGCCGGCGATACGGCAGCGCCATCAAGCACGCCCATGATGTCGCTTTCCTTCATGATCAAGTAATCGACGTTATCGAGCTTGACCTCGGTTCCCGACCATTTGCCGAACAACACGCGGTCGCCGACTTTCAAGTCGATCGGGATCAACTTCCCGCTCTCGTTGCGGCCGCCTGGACCAACGGCGATGATCTCGCCCTGCGAGGGCTTCTCCTGGGCAGTGTCGGGGATGATAATGCCGCCGGCGGACTTCGCATCGGGATCAATACGCTCTACAACAACACGGTCGTGTAGCGGGCGAAATTTCATGCGCTCCTCCTGAGCTGTGTTTCTGCTAATTTTTTGGACAAAAGCGAGGCTCGCTGCGGGTCGCAATACGAAAGCAGCCTCTCCACTTCACATGGTGTGCCCTATGGCGCTCTTCAAGTGAGACTGCCAATTCGGCAAGAGGTATTCGTCCGAAACGCCGCTAATAGAAGAAAGTGCACTGGTTCATTCGGATGTTCGTGCTCGCGGCGCCGCTAGATTTCTAATCTTTTCCTATAGGCGGATGAATACTGACCGGATTTGCAGAGTGGTCTGTTTTGACCAGACTAGCCGTGATGGCGTGCTCCAGTTTCTCCGAGCGGCTGATTCGTCACGGAGGGGGGCATGGCAATTCCAAAGAGTGACAAGCGGAAACAATATGCGCATTACGCCGCGCATTGTTTGTACTTAGTGACTTCGGCAACTGATCCGGATTCTCGCACTATCCAGCGCGAAATGGCAGCCGAATGGCTAAAACTAGCGGATAGCGTTCGGCGACCCTCAAAACCCACCCAAATGCAAATGAAATGACGGGCGCCTCGCTGAATGAGCGAGCCCGATAGAATGGGACTCAGTCCGTGTCGTGTGAGGCTGCGATGACACTGTCCGCCGTCGCCCGCCGTAGGTTCAACTCGTCCTGCACTATCATCGCTTCCTCTTCTAAACCCATCCAGCGCAATTTGCGGATCTGCTCGACAAGTTCGTTCGACGTTCGTCGCTCTTGCAAGACGTCAGGGGGCTTTTGTTGATCGGATCGCATTTCCATGGACGTTCTCCCAAATGTTTTCTGATTAACCTTGAGCCTTCTAATGACTCACTCATTCTCACGGTCTAGCCGCTAGGCCGTTTCGGTTCTTCAGGCAATGCCCTTAGGGCGCGTCTTTGATGTTGATTCATCGAGTTGGCCTGAAATTTCGATAGGCTGCAGAAGCGGCCTCAATAGTGGCCGAATAGAGCGCCGATCTTGTTTTAAACGAGCGGGCCAACCGCCATCACCGGTTCCACCATAAACTAAATTCTCCCCTCACCCTTGTGCGTTGGGGTGGGGCACCACAGTTGCGGAGATACTGGCAGGCAGTAGCTTGCCTGGGAGCTGCCCACGAAACGGCGACATGTCGAAGTCTCCGTTCACCCACTGGCAGCACTGATGCCATCGGCTGGCACAATTCTAATCCAAAAGGTCGATATTGGCTTGCATTACGGTTGCCGTCGGCACCCGCGCCGGCCATGCGCACCTCTGCGTGCGCACTAAAGTTAACAAAGGAAAGCACCGATGAATAACGAAAACCTGACTCTCCACTTCAAGGTCAAGGACTTCAACGCATGGCAGACGAGTTACAATGGGAACGAGAAGGACCGCACGTCTGCCGGCATCACGAAAAGCAAAGTGTTTCGCAGCACCGACGACCCCAATGATGTGCTTCTCCTCCAGGATGTCGCCGACATATCGAAGGCCCGCACCTGGTACAGCTCAAATGAAATGAAGTCCGTGATGGAAAAGAGCGGCGTGCTCGGCTCGCCCAGCATCCGCGTCGGAGCCTGACTCCAGCTTTAAACGGATCGGAAACGGGATGGCGTGTGGCATGAATGTACTGTTGCGTGTCCTCCTGAAGATGGAAGCTCCAGCCCCGCTGTCCCCCCGGATTATGGGCTGGGGCAACCAAAACCGCACCACATAGTCTCATTGCATTGCCTTCACGACAATCCAAGGCGGGAAGGCGCTCGACTTGACCGACCCGCAGTCGCTTCTCGCCATTGTCGACGAGGTGATCGAATAGTTGCTCGATGTCCGCTTGGGGTCATTATAGCCGCCGCGACTGTCGCCCGCTGGCGCGTCCGCTCAGCGAAGCCGATAGCTATCCGGGGAAATCATTGGACCGTAAAATTATCGGTCGATCGCCGTCTGCCGTCCCATCGGAGAACTTACGCGATGCTCGCTCCTCAATCACCTCGCGGAGCCGCATAAACTGATCGACACGCTGCTCTGGCTTCAGGCCGTGCCCACCTTCAAGGTCGTCCATCGCGGTAGTGCTCACGGCGCAGGTAATTACTCTGTCCTGGGCGACCATCGTGAACTCAACGACCATCCGATTGAAATCGTAGCCCTGCACCTCACCTCGCTCCAGTGGCATTTTAATCTCCCGCGCCGAAGCAAATTTATTGTGTCACATCAATTGACCTAGGTCAGCCACTAATGTCCGCTTTGGGTCAAAAGCTGCCGCGACCCGGTCTAACTTTTGGCGTCCGCTTTGACCCCGAAAGCGGACACGGATCAGCGGCTCGCCCGCGTCCGCTTTGGGCCAAAAGCAGCCGCGGAGGTTCGAGGGACCGCCACGGAGGACAGGTCGCGGCCCGAGCTTTCACCCAATCCGCTTCAAAGGCGGAGCTTGCCACTTTCCGTCCAGGGCCTCGGCTTTCGGCCAGTAGAGCCGCATAACAACGAGGAACGGTCCCTCGGGCGCGGGCAGCCAGTTAGCCTCCATGTCGGCACCGGGCGATTTGTTTTGGAAGTAGAGCGTAAACCCGCCGTCGCCATCCTTTTTGAATTGCGGGATCATCGGCGAGTTCAGCAGATACCGATTGAGAGGATTGGCTACCATCAGTTGCGCGGGGAAATCGTACATGGTCATTGACCAGAACGCGTTGACGGGCGGCAATTGGTCCGGCGCGAAGCGAACCGCATAGCGGTTCGCTCCATTCAGCTTTTGGCCGTCAGCATCGACGGCATACGACGGATACATGGCCTCCTGCTGCGAATTGCCGTAAATGCCGTACACGGCGCCCGCCATCCGATAGAGATAGTTGTTCTTCAAAAACTCGCGGGTTCCGAAAAACAGCCCGGTGCTCACCTCGCGCGCATCAATTTGCTTCTGCAGCGCCGCATGTTCGGCCCATGCATCAGCCATCCCTTGTTGAATGGCCGTCTTGGTGTCGGGCGCGAGCGTGGCGACGTCGAACGTCTTATCCGCGCCGATGCCGATCTTAGCGAAGCGTTCCATCAACGCGATTTCGGAAGGAACCGTAGGACAGACCCGAAGGACAAAGTTCAGGATGTTGAAAAATTCGGGTGACGTTCTCTGCTCCGCCGGAGTGAGTGGCTTTATGAAATCAATTGCGGGCGGGGTCTGGGGCGCGGTTTGTCCGAGAAAGGCGGAGAGCGTCTGCACCTTGTAGCCCGCCTGTACCTTCTTCACATTATCGATGTCACCGGGATTGAAGAGTTGCGTGCGATATCCGGGGAACGCCAGTTCGGTCTCCGAGCGAAACACCTTATCGATGCCCTTGGGCGTCCCACCTTTCCAGTTTGGCCCGGCGAGCAGAAACGTCCCGCCTCCGTTGCCGGTCGTACGGGTTCCGATGTAATCGAAATTCTGAGTGTAGTAATCGATGAGCTGGACGCTAAAGTAGCGATCCTTCTCCATCGCTGGCACGG
>Ga0210397_10000595_pt1 | contig 23974 bp, 21 predicted proteins | sample IncBWH2OmetaG_FD_160126 | JGI IMG/M metagenome (GOLD analysis project Ga0210397, IMG submission 160126) | Forest soil microbial communities from Barre Woods Harvard Forest LTER site, Petersham, Massachusetts, United States - Inc-BW-H-2-O ...
GAACGATGGCTGGCCGCCCTGGCAAGCCTGGCCAATCCCGGCGAGACGATCGGCAGTGCCGCCGCCCGTGACGAACTGACGCATGGTGTCGACGCATCCTGCGAAGACCTGGGTAACTGCATACTCAAGCATTTCGACCAGCCGGTTCGAGCCTACCGCGTCGGGCCGGCAAGTCCGCATCCGATCATCACCGGGCGCCGCGATTATGGGACCGTGATGCAGCCGAGCATCGCGGTGATTCCGTTCGCGGCGCGAACCGACAATCCCGGGCTGTTCGATATCGGCAACCTGATCGCCGACAGCGTGATTTGGCGGCTGTCGAAATCGCCGAACCTCAAAGTGATCTCGCGCCTGTCGACCTCCGTGTTCCGCGGACGGGCGGACGACATCGGCGAGGTCTCGGCTCATCTCGGCGCGGCCTATGTGCTCAGCGGCGCCTATGTCGCAAGTGGCGGCGAGATCATGGTGACCGTGGAGCTCTCCGCCGCACGCGACAATCAGGTGATCTGGAGCGACCGGCTGCGCGGCAAGATCGATGATCTCCTGAGGCCCGAGAGCGAACTGGCGGATCGGATCGCACAAGCGGTGCACTTCGCCGTCTTCGACGCCGAGGTCGAACATATCCTGACCCAGCCGCTGCCGACGCTGGAGAGCTATTCGCTGCTGCTCGGCGCCATCAAGCTGATGTACCGCTCCACCAAGGAAGAGTTCCTGCAGACCCGCGGGCTGCTCGACGAGCTGATCAACCGGCACGCCCGAATCGCCGCTCCACGGGCCTGGCTCGGTAACTGGTACATCCTGCGGCTGACACGCGGCTGGTCCGAGGACCGCACGCGCGACGCCACCGAAGCACTGAGCGCCACGCATGCCGCGCTCGACCGTGATCCGTCGGACGCGCTGGCACTCGCCACGGAAGGTCTCGTCTACTGTCACCTGTTCAAGGATCTGGAGCTGGCCCGCAAGCGTTGCGAGGCGGCCGTGCTCGCAAACTCCAGCCACGCAATCGGGTGGCTGTTTCTCGGAGTCATTCACGCGTTCAGGGGCGACGGGGAAGCAGCGGTGGAAGCGACGCGGCGCGCGCGTGAACTCTCGCCGCTCGACCCGATGCGCTACTACTACGAGGCCCTCAGCGCAACCGCAGCCCTGTCCGCGCATCAGTATGACGACGCTGAACGCTTGGCGCGCTCGTCGCTGGCGCTCAATCGCATGCATCTCTCCACCTGGCGCGCGCTGACGATCGCGCTGGTGTCGCAGGGGCGAATGGACGAGGCGCGCGCCGCGCTCGTCAAGGCGCGCGAGCTCGACCCGGCATTGACCGTGGAAACCTATCTGGCGCGCATGCCCAATGCGCAACTCGAGACCGGCCGGCATTGGGCGCGCTGCTTGGCGCTGGCCGGACTACCGTCGGGAAACGGCAACTCGAACCGGCATTGATCATGAGAAAATGACTTCGCTCATGTGAAGAAGGCCACATTTGAGGTGAGCGCAACCGGATGAAATGAGCGAAACCGGGCAGGTTGCCCCGCAATGCCGAATGACGGTCGGATAGCTGACATAATTCATAGGAGGCAGTCATGAGCCAACTGGGCGGAGCAGGAGGTGCAGGCGGAGCAGGTGGCGCTGGCGGAGCCGGCGGTGCCGGAGGAGCGGGCGGAGCAGGTGGTGCGGGCGGCGTGGGCGGGGCGGGCGGCGCGGTCCTTGGCACACTGGCCGACGCCTATGCCAATCCGGTCATGGTGGATGCGCTCATCCATTCGCGCGAAGGGACCGTGGTTACCACGGACACCAGTCACTACGAACCGTCCTTCCCGGGCATCGATGATCCGAAGCAAATGGAGCGCTGGGAGCAGTGGGTTCGCGCCACCGTGGCGATCGGCGAGATGCTGCAGGGCATCGTCTTCAACAAGACGGGCAACGGCTTCCAGGTCCTGTCATCCGGCAACCTGATCGCGGAAATCCAGCGTCCGCAGCCGGCGACATTCGAGAACCAGATTCCGCTGGTTCTCAACTGGGCGCAACTGCGCAACGAACGCGCCACCGAAATCATGGCGGAGATCGATCCGCAATACGCGTTCTGGTCGTCGATCGTCTATCTCCACCCCGAGCGGACCAGACGCACCTTCGAGCTCCTCAACATGGTGCTGCAGTTCTGCGTCTATGTGGAGATGCGCGTCAAACACGCGCTGGCGTGCTTCCGTCCGGTCGAATACAACGCGGAAGTTCAGCCAATGATCACGACCCCGGGGCACAACAGCTTCCCGATGGGACATGCGACGCAGGCCTATGCGGTAGCTCACGTACTCAAGAAGTTGTTGAATCTTGATCCGCAGCAGCATCCGCCGCACAAATGGGTGATCGACCAGCTCGACCGCCTGTCGGCGCGTATCACGACCAACCGCGTCATCGCGGGAGTCCATTTCCCGGTCGACAGCATGGCAGGACGCATGCTGGGCGTCGCCCTCGGCGAGTATTTCTACGGGCGCTGCACCGGTGACCAGACATACATGAGCCGCAAGTTCCTTGCCGCGGGGATCGATGGCGCCTCAACCACGGATTTCAATCCGTTCAACACCGGTCCATCGACAGCGCAAATTCCAAGCCAGGATCTCGGCACGGGTCCGCTCTATTCCCAGGCCCAGGGAGCCAACGTCACGCAGTCCGATTTGATGGAGCACGTCTGGAGAAAGGCGCAGAAGGAGTGGAGAGGCAGATTCGGCGTCCCGTAAACCCACAGCGGAGAGCAAGCCATGGCCGAGGCCGACCAATTCCCGCCCTGCTTTGGTCCGTACCTTCGGTACGCGATCGTGACGGACTTCAGGGATTTTGCTCCTTTTGACAAGAAGTCACTGCTGTTTTTGCTGGTGGAGTTCAAGCGGCCCGATGCGCAAACGGCCGATCCGGAAGGGGACTTCGTGAAGGCGATGGGCCGCTTCCAAATTCAATACGGGCCGGCCAATGACAACGCGCGCTACGTCACGGTTCGGACTGACAGGTCGGGTTTGCTCGACTCTGGCGCCGTCAATAACTGGACGAGCTATGTCGACAGAGTCGAGTTGTCGCTTCCGTTGATCCCATTATTCTCGGCAGACTTCGAGCGAAAGAAGCTTGAGCCGCGCTACGACAAACAACCGCCGATCAAACTCCTGATCGGGATCATGGACGACGGCTGCCCGTTTGCCGCGACACAGTTTCTCAGGGTCGCAGCAAACGGCTCGATCACCACGCGGGTCCGGGGAATCTGGGACCAGAACAGCGGCAAGCAACCGATCCCGGTCAACGGGAGCTTCTTCGGAAAGCAGCTTCTGTCGGATTTCCTCTACGGCCTCGAATACCGTCGTAACCCGCCAGATTCCACCCAGATCGGGCTCGACACGTGGCGAGGATTGCATGCGACACCGGCCGGAAGCACCGACGAGGACGGCTGCTATGCCGATGCCCAATTTACGAGGCTTGCGAGCCAGCAATCGCACGGCGCGCACGTGTTGGACATGCTCGCGGGGAGCATGCCAATCTCGTCGCGGATCGGCCCGTCCTATCCTGTCCGCGACGATCCACCGAGCTGGGCGCCGGGAACTCCCGCGAATGACCCTGCCTGCGATGCTGATGTCGTGTTCGTGCAGTTTTCCGATGACTGCATCAAGGACGCGACTGGGGTCTGGCTCAAGGCGTATGTTCTCGACGGCATCCGATACATCCTGTCATACGCCGATCCAAACTTTACCGAGAACGTCATCATCAACCTCAGCTATGGGCCGACCACCGGACCACACGATGGCACGGCCGAGCTCGAGGCGGCGCTGACTGCGCTGGTCACGTATTACGACGGCGTCCACAACAAGCCCAAGCTCGACATCTTTCTGGCCGCAGGCAATTCCTATCTGACCAGCGAGCACCTGGTTTTCACGGGGGATAATCAGCACACCGAAGTCGAATGGACCTGGCGCCTTCCGCCCGACAACACCGTGCTGTGCTTCGCGGAAATATGGATGGACAACGCCGTCGCCAATAATGTTCAGGTTACTCTGACCTCGCCGAGCGGCCAGGTTCACCTGATATCGCCGCCCAACCCCACCGGTGTCATCCTGCCGACACCCAGCGGCACCACCGCCAATCTGATCGGCCCGATCGTGTGGGGCACCGACAGGATGTGGTTGCTCGAGGTCGGGCCCACCGTTGCTGCACCCAACGTCGCGGTCAACGAGCATGGAGACTGGAAGATCAAGGTCTCCGGTGTCGGCGTAGGCGCAAAGGTCGACGCTTACGTCGCACGTACGGATCCGAACATGGGCGTGACGACGGGCGCCAAGCGTTCGTTTTTTGTCGATCCCGTCTGGGAACGAACCCGCTCGGCTGCAGCGAGCTGCACGTTCGTCGATGGGGAATTCGACAACACCGGGTCGCTCATTTCACGTTTTGGCACCCTCAATGGGATCGCCACCGCCAACGACACGCCTGTCCACGTTGCCGGCGGCTACGTTCTTCTGGATGGACGCAAGTCGCCATATGCGTCCGCCGGACCTTCGCGCGATTATCCAACGACGCCTCGTTTTGGTCCGGACTACGCGCTGCCTTGCGACGAGTCCTACGCGCTTGAGGGCATTCTCGCGGGCGGCACCAGGAGCGGCAGCGTGTTTCGCCTGATCGGCACCAGCGTGGCCGCACCGCAACTGGCGCGCCAGTGGACAAAAGTCGTCGTCAATGGAACGCAGCTCCCGCCAGCAACGAACCCTCCGACGACGCTGGCGGAAATGGAAAAGAGGGGCGGCGGCGATCTTCCACCGCCCTAGTGCGAGCACAAGCCGGTACGGGGATCGCGCAGCCTTTATGAGCCCGAAATGCAGCATTTCGGGCCCCGGTCGGGTTGCCGCGTCGGCTCCGTTGGCTTACCTAGACGCCATGAAATTCCTCGATGAAGCCAAGGTCTATATTCGCTCCGGCGACGGCGGCAACGGCTGCGTTGCGTTCCGGCGCGAGAAGTTCATCGAGTTCGGCGGCCCCTCCGGCGGCAATGGCGGGCGCGGCGGCGACGTCATCATCGAGGTCGCCGACGGGCTGAACACGCTGATCGACTACCGCTACCAGCAGCACTTCAAGGCGCAAAAGGGCGAGAACGGCATGGGCAAGGACCGCCACGGCGCTGGCGGCAAGCCGATCGTGCTCAAAGTTCCGGTCGGCACGCAGGTGTTCGACGAGGACCGGGAAACGCTGATTCACGATTTCACGACGCGCGGCGAAAAATTCATCCTCGCCCGCGGCGGCAATGGCGGCTTCGGCAATGCGCATTTCAAGTCACCGACCAACCGTGCGCCGCGCCATGCCAATCCCGGCCAGGAGGGCGAAGAACGCTGGATCTGGCTCAGGCTGAAGCTGATCGCGGATGCCGGCCTGGTCGGCCTGCCGAATGCCGGCAAATCCACGTTCCTTGCCGCGGTCAGCGCCGCCAAGCCGAAGATCGCGGATTACCCCTTCACCACGCTGCACCCGCAGCTCGGCGTCGTCAGCGCCGCCGGCCGCGAGTTCGTGCTCGCCGATATTCCAGGCCTGATCGAGGGCGCGCATGAGGGCGCGGGCCTCGGCGATCGCTTCTTGGGCCATGTCGAGCGCTGCCGCGTGCTGCTGCATCTGATCGATGCGACCTGCAAGCATGCCGGCAAGGCCTACAAGACCGTGCGGCACGAGCTTGAAGCCTATGGCGGGCAGTTGACCGAGAAGACCGAGATCGTCGCACTGAACAAGATCGACGCGGTGACGGTGGATGATTTGAAGAAGCAGAAGGACCGCCTGAAGCGCGCGGCAAAGAAGACGCCGCTGCTGGTCTCGGGCGCGACGGGTGCTGGCGTCAAGGACGCGCTGCAGGCGCTGGTCAACGTCATCGGCGAGGCGCCTGCCGATCAGCAGGAAAAGAGCGCGGCCGAAGCGGAGCCGTGGACGGCCTGAAGCGCGATGCGATCAGGTTGAAACGCCGCCTCGACCTCGGGCCCGATAACAATGCCGAATTCGAAGCGCGCGAGCAGCGAGACCGGAACGAAGTCCTTCGCGGCATCGAAGCTCGACCGGGCCTGCCGGAAAATGCCCTTCCGGTTGAGATGAGGCCCGGCTTGCGCGAAGCATGATCCCAGTGCAAGAACGACGGAAGGAACGCTGCCAGCGGCGTTTCCACGCTGTTCCTCTGATCAATGTCCGGTCCCATGTCCGTCGCTTTGGCCCAGCCCGCGCTGAAGAATTTTCACCGCATCGTCGTCAAGGTCGGCTCCTCGCTGCTGATCGATTCCGAAGCAGGCGAAGTGAAGGCGTCCTGGCTCGCGGCGCTTGCTGCCGACCTCGCAAAACTCCACGACGAGCGGCGAGAAGTCCTGATCGTGTCGTCGGGCTCGATCGCGCTCGGACGCAGCCGGCTCAAACTGCCGCGCGGGCCGCTGAAGCTCGAGGACAGCCAGGCGGCCGCCGCGGTCGGACAGATCGCACTGGCGCGGATCTGGTCGGAGGTGCTGGGCGCGCACGGCATCGACGCGGGCCAGATCCTGGTCACGCTGCAGGACACCGAGGAACGCCGCCGCTATCTCAACGCACGCGCGACCATCGCAAAACTGCTGGAATGGCGCGCGGTGCCGGTCATCAACGAGAACGACACGGTCGCCACCAACGAGATCCGCTATGGCGACAACGACCGGCTGGCGGCGCGCGTCGCCACCATGGCGAGCGCCGACCTTTTGATCCTGCTGTCCGACATCGACGGCCTCTACGATGCGCCGCCGGCCCAGAATCCGGACGCCAAGCTGATCCCGGTCGTCGAGACCGTCACCGCCGAGATCGAGGCGATGGCCGGCGCCGCGGGATCGGAATTGTCGCGCGGCGGCATGCGCACCAAGATCGAGGCGGCGAAGATCGCGACCACCGGCGGCACCCACATGCTGATCGCCTCCGGCAAGATCGAGCATCCGCTGGGCGCGATCGCGCAAGGCGCGCCCTGCACCTGGTTCCTGACGCCGGCCAACCCCGTCACCGCGCGCAAGCGCTGGATCGCGGGCTCGCTGGAGCCAAAGGGCACGTTGACCATCGATGCCGGCGCGGTCAGGGCCTTGCGCGCCGGCAGGAGCCTGCTGCCGGCCGGCGTGATCCGGGTCGACGGCCAGTTTGCCCGCGGCGACGCGGTGGTGGTGCGCGGCCCCGATACGCACGAAATCGGCCGCGGCCTGGTCGCCTATGACGCCGAGGACGCGGAAAAGATCAAAGGCCACTCCTCACCTGACGTGATGATCATCCTCGGCCTCTCCGGACGCTCGGAAATGATCCACCGCGACGACCTGGTCGTGGGCGGGACCCGCCTGGGTGAAACGACCTGATCATGGACCCATGTCATCGGCGTCGATGTCCTGACGTCCGTTCATGACGCGCACGACTTCGATGCCGTCGGGTCGCGGAATGGAGAAGATCACGTAGCTCCCGACTGGGAAACTGCGCAGATCTCGCCGGATATCGGCCGGCTCGCGACCGGCGAGCGAATTTTGCACGAGCATTTCGAACACGTCGCCAATGCGATCGATCTGCCGATGGGCCGCGTTGAACGTTATCGGAGGCGATAAAACTCCCGACCGAATCGAGATCGACGTCGACCTGCTCACGCTTGCGGAATCTATTCACCACGTTTGCGTGCTGCCAATCGCTCTCGTCCGCGCATCTTGATTGAATTCACGAATTCGTGGACGTCGATTTCCTGCGCAGGACCGCTGTCGATCCCCTTCTGAATTTCAGCGCGCAGCGCTTCGAGCTTGGCCTTGCGGCGCTCCTCGCGCTCCTCGATCAGCCGCAGGCCGTCCCGTAAAACCTCGCTGGCGGTCGCGTAGCGGCCGCTTTCGATCAGGCTGTCGATGAGGTCCTCGAAGTGCTTGCCGATGCTGTAGCTGCTTGCCATGCCGACCTCTCGAATATCATTTTATGATATTTAATGATAGTCCGGGCGGGCGCAAGTTCAGCGGCAGATGAGCCTCCTTCGGATGCGGGCACCAGGCCAATGGCCGACCCCTGAGCCGGCGGAGCACCGGTCAGCCAAGCCGGAACCGGCCTTCGCAAGCCACCTTTGTCCGTGCTAGGACTTTTGGCTTAATCGAAGGCCCGAACCATGACCGCCCCCCTCAAGGCGATCGACGGCAACGCCGATCTGCCCGCTTTGATGAACGACCTCGCAACATCTGCCCGCGCTGCCGCGCATGTGCTGTCGCTGGCGCCGGAACAGCAGAAGAATCGTGCACTCGACGCCATGGGGCGCGCGATCCGCGCGCATGCGGAGGCGATCCTTGCCGCCAACGCCGAGGATGTCGCGGAGTTTCGCGCATCCGGCGCGACCGCAGCCTTCATCGACCGTTTGACCCTGACGCCAGGGCGCGTCGCGGCGATGGCCGAGGGTATCGCAACCGTGCGCGCGATTCCCGATCCCGTGGGGGTGGTGACCGAGAGCTGGCAGCGCCCGAATGGCATGACCATCGAGCGCGTGCGAGTGCCGCTCGGCGTGGTCGCGGTGATCTTCGAAAGTCGTCCCAATGTGACCGCCGACGCCGGGGCGCTGTGCCTGAAATCCGGCAATGCCGTGATCTTGCGCGGCGGCTCCGACTCGTTCCGCTCCAGCCGCGCGATCCACGCGTGTCTGGTCCAAGGGTTGCGCGAGGCCGGCCTGCCCGAGGCCGCGATCACGCTGGTGCCGACGCGGGATCGCGCCGCGGTCGGCCTCCTGCTGAGCGGACTCGATGGCAAGATCGACGTGATCGTGCCGCGCGGCGGCAAGAGCCTGGTGGGGCGCGTCGAAGCCGAGGCGCGCGTTCCGGTGTTCGCGCATCTGGAGGGCGTCAACCACGTCTATGTCGACCGTGCCGCCCTTCCCGACATGGCGAAGGCGATCGTGCTGAACGCGAAAATGCGCCGCACCGGCGTCTGCGGCGCGGCCGAGACGCTGCTGGTCGATCGCGCCGGTGCGACGGCGCATCTCAAACCGCTGGTCGAAATGCTGATCGATGCCGGCTGCGAGGTGCGTGGCGATGAGGCCGCGCAGCGCGTGGATGCGCGTGTGAAACCCGCCGTCGAGGACGACTGGAATGCCGAATATCTCGACGCGATCATCGCGGCCAAGGTGGTCGACGGCGTCGACGGCGCGATCGCGCATATCCTCAAGCACGGCTCGCATCACACCGATGCGATCGTGACCGAGGACGACGCAGCCGCGAGAAAATTCCTCAAGGAGGTGGATTCGGCGATCGTGCTGCACAACGCGTCGACGCAGTTCGCCGACGGCGGCGAGTTCGGCTTTGGCGCGGAAATTGGGATTGCGACCGGCAAATTCCATGCGCGCGGGCCGGTCGGCGTCGAACAGCTCACCAGCTTCAAATATCGCGTCCACGGCAGCGGACAGACGCGCCCGTGACCGGACATGTTGCAGCGGACGAACACGCAAGCATCGGACGATCGGCCGAATGACGTCGCGACGCGGCAGGCAGTGGAGCCCGCGGTGAACGAAGTATCCGCAGGCCGGCCATCCGTCGCGAAGGGCGTCCCGCTTTACACCGAGGGCATGCGCATCGGGCTGCTGGGCGGCTCGTTCAATCCGCCGCATCTCGCCCATCGCGCCATCAGCCTGTTCGCGATCAAGCGCTTGCGGCTGGACCGCGTGTGGTGGCTGGTCAGCCCGGGAAATCCGCTCAAGGACAATGATCGTTTGCACGATCTCCGCCGCCGCGCCGAGGCGGCGCGCCTCATCGCCGATGACCCGCGGATCGAAATCACCTGTCTCGAATCCGTCATCGGTACCCGCTACACTGCGGACACGATCAGCTATCTGCGCCGCCGCGCTTCCGGCCTGCGCTTTGTTTGGATCATGGGCGCCGACAATCTCGCGCAATTCCATCGCTGGCAGAACTGGCAGCGCATCGCCGCACAAGTCCCGATCGCGGTGATCGATCGCCCGCCCCAGAGCTTTCGCGCGCTGACCGCGCCCGCGGCGCAAGCGCTGGCGCGCTATCGCGTCTCGGAAAACCAGGCCCGCCGGCTCGCCACGCTGCGCGCGCCCGCCTGGGTTTTCCTCACCGGATTGAAGATCAACCTGTCGTCGACGGGCCTGCGCAATCCGGACGGGAGTTGGAAGAGCGGAACGTAACGGCGCCTTGTGCGTTATCGGCTGTTTTGAGTGTGTCCAGGCGCATGCGCGCCTTGCGAAGCGACTGGCCTCGGGGGCTTTCCGACGTTCGGCCCAGGGTGCAGGAAGAGGTTTTCGAACTTCGGAAAAGCGGGGTCTGGCGTATTGAAACCGTTAACCCCACATGCCTAGAATGGTCCGCGGGTACGAGGATTCGGAAACCCGCGATACAGTGAAAGGAAATGGTCCCTGGCCACGTCTGTATTGTCCAAGTCTGTTTTACCCAAGGCCCAAAAGACCGCGCGTAAAACATCGACCCAGAATGCGGCCTTGAAGGCGCAACCTGACGCCGACAAGACGCTGAACCTGATCCTCTCCCGCCTCGAGGATATGAAGGCGGAAGAGACGGTCACCATCGACCTTCGCGGCAAATCCGCGTTTTCCGACTTCATGGTCGTCACCTCGGGCCGGGCCAACCGGCACGTCGGCGCGATTGCGGAAAATGTCCTCAAAAGCCTGAAGGACAACGGAATCAAGAACATCCATATCGAAGGCCTGCCCAATTGCGACTGGGTGCTGATCGATTCCGGCGATGTGATCGTGCATGTCTTCAGACCCGAGGTCCGCGAGTTCTACAATCTCGAACGGTTGTGGATCCAGGGTCCGACGGCGGTGAAGGCGGTCTGAGGTCGGCTGTTCCGGTGCGTTGAGGCCCGCCGCATCCGGCGGCACGATGGCTTACGCATGGCGGACGGAGGTAAACGGGACCGGGCGCGGCGAAAGTGGATACCAGCGCATGCGCCTGGTCGTGATTGCGGTCGGCCGCCTGAAACAGGGGCCGGAACGGGACCTCGCCGAGCGGTATCGGGAACGTTTCGACGATCTCGGCCGCAAGCTTGGATTTCGTGGCCTCGAGATCCGCGAGATTCCCGAAAGCCGGGCCCGCGACGCTTTGGCGCGGATGGCCGAGGAGGCGGCGGCGATTTCGGCCCTGGTTCCGGAGAAATCCACGCTGATAACGCTGGACGAGCACGGCCAGAGCATGGATAGCACCGGTTTCGCCCGGACCCTTGGCCGCTTGCGGGATCAGTCGGTGGCCAATACTATTTTCGTCATCGGCGGGGCGGACGGACTTTCGCCCGATTTGCGGCGCAGGGAGGCCCTAACGGTCGCGTTTGGCGCTGCGACCTGGCCGCATCAAATGGTTCGCGTGATGCTTCTGGAGCAGCTTTACCGGGCCGCAACGATTCTTGCCGGCCATCCCTATCACCGCGCCTGAGCGCGCTACTTGGACCAACGCTTGCATAGATCGAAGCCCCGCTTGCCGCCTTCTCCGCTCCGACGCGGCCTGCTGTGCGCGGTGCCGCTGTCGACGCTGGTGTTGTCCGCGAGCCTGGCCGAGACCGCACGTCCACGGCAACCGGTGCAAAGCGCTGCGGCCACGCCGACTGCCGCGGCTGCGGTCTCGCCCGACGACGTCAAGCAGCGTGCGCAGGAACTCGAGGACGCCCGCGCCGCGCAGAAGAGCGCCGCCGAATCGCAAGCCAAGCTGCAGGCCGATATTGCATCGATCGGACAGGACCGCTCCAAGCTCAACCAGCAGCTGATCGACGTCGCGGCGCGTGTCCGCGGCATCGAGGGCGGCATGGGCGACACCGAGGCGCGGTTGCGCGCGCTCGATCAGCGCGAGGCGCAGATGCGGGCTTCGCTGGATTCGCGCCGCTCCGACATCGTCGAAGTGCTGGCGGCGCTGCAGCGGGCGGGGCGGCGCACGCCGCCTGCCCTGCTGGTGCGGCCCGATGACGCACTCCAGTCGCTGCGCACGGCGATGCTTTTGGGCGCGCTGGTACCGGAATTGCGGGCGCGCGCCGAGAAGATCTCCGCCGAACTGGGCGACCTCCTGACCGTCCGCAAGGCGATCAGCACCCAACGCGACAAGCTCGCCGCTGATCACGACAAGCTCAAGGACGATCAGACCCGGCTGTCGGCGCTGGTCGAGGAGCGGCAGCGCAAGCAGTCCTCGGCCGAGAAGGATCTCGAGGCCGAAAGCGGTCGCGCGATCGCGCTGTCCAAGCAGGTTGACAGTCTCCAGGGCTTGATCGGCAAGATGGAGCAGGACCTGAAGAGCGCGGCCAAGGCCGCGGCGACCGCCAGCCTGCAGGGCGCGCCGGCGACCAATGGCAAGGCCGATCCGGCGGCCCTCAAGAACCCCACCCGAACGAGTCCCGCGATCGCCTTCACCTCGGCCAAAGGTATGTTCGCGCTCCCGGTGAATGGAACGAAAATTCGCGAATTTGGCGCCTCCGACGGGGTCGGCGGTATCGAAAAGGGCATTTCCTTGGCAACCCGTCCGGGCGCGCAGGTCACAACACCGTGTGACGGCTGGGTTGTTTACGCCGGGCCGTTCCGCAGCTACGGACAACTCTTGATCCTCAATGCCGGGGGCGGGTATCATGTCTTGATCGCCGGAATGGAACGGATCTCGGTGAACATCGGCCAGTTCGTTCTCACGGGAGAGCCAATCGCGACCATGGGAAGCACATCCCAGGTCGCCTCCATCCTCTCCACGAACGCGAGTCAACCCGTGCTTTATGTCGAGTTCCGCAAGGACAACACTCCAATCGATTCAGGCCCATGGTGGGCCGCAAATGAAGGCGAAAAGGTTCGCGGATGATGCGAAAAACTTCTGTAGTCCTCCTCAGCGCTGCCACCGGCGCCGCGCTGACCCTGCTCGTAACCCAGCCCCGCGCCGTCCTGATGGGATCGAGCGCCCGTGCCGCCACCGCGGACACCTATCGTCAGCTGAACCTGTTCGGCGACGTATTCGAGCGGGTGCGCAGCGACTACGTCGAGAAGCCCGACGACAGCAAGCTGGTCGAATCCGCGATCAGCGGCATGCTGACCGGCCTCGATCCGCATTCGAGCTACATGGATGCAAAGAGCTTCCGCGACATGCAGGTGCAGACCCGCGGCGAGTTCGGCGGGCTGGGCATCGAAGTCACGATGGAAGACGGCCTGATCAAGGTGGTGTCGCCGATCGATGACACGCCGGCCTCCAAGGCCGGCGTCATGGCCAATGACATCATCACCATGCTTGACGACGATCAGGTTCAAGGTCTCACCCTGAACCAGGCGGTCGAGAAGATGCGCGGCCCCGTCAATACCAAGATCAAGCTGAAGATCGTGCGCAAGGGCGTCGAAAATCCGATCGACGTCACCCTGGTGCGCGACAACATCCGTGTCCGCTCGGTGCGCGCGCGCGTCGAAACCGACGACATCGCCTATATCCGGATAACCACGTACAACGAGCAAACCACCGAGGGCCTGAAGAAGGAGATCGCCAACCTGCAGAACCAGATTGGCGACAAGCTCAAGGGCTACGTCATCGACCTGCGCAACAATCCGGGCGGCCTGCTCGAGGAGGCTGTCACCGTCTCCGATGCGTTCCTTGAGCGCGGCGAGATCGTTTCGACCCGTGGCCGCAACGCCGACGAAACCCAGCGCCGCACCGCGCATCCGGGCGACCTGACCAAGGGCAAGCCGGTTATCGTCCTCATCAACGGCGGCTCGGCGTCCGCGTCGGAAATCGTCGCCGGCGCGCTGCAGGATCACAAGCGCGCGACCCTGGTCGGCACCCGCTCGTTCGGCAAGGGATCGGTGCAGACCATCATTCCGCTGGGCAGCGGCAATGGCGCACTGCGTCTGACCACGGCGCGCTACTACACGCCGTCGGGCAAGTCGATCCAGGCCAAGGGCATCGTTCCCGATATCGAAGTGCTGCAGGACGTGCCGGACGAGTTGAAGGCGCGCACCGACACCCGTGGCGAAGCCTCGCTGCGCGGCCATCTGAAGAATGACGGCGACGAGAAGACCGGCTCGCAATCCTATGTCCCGCCGGACGCCAAGGACGACAAGGCGCTCAAGGCGGCCGACGATCTCCTGCACGGCATCAAGAGCAACACGGCCGCGAACACGCCGCCGCCCGCGCCCGACAACAAGGCGGCGCCGACCGACAAGGCCGTGACCAAGGCCAACTGATAAGGCCTTTAGGCCTCGGCGAGTTCAAAGGGCGGCCCTCGATCGGCCGCCTTTTTCTTTTGCTTGCGAATCAGCGCCGGGAACACGATACCGCCACGGTTCTGCCCCTCGGCGGCCCTGCCTTGGCCTCACCCGTGGTATCGTCCGGATCAGTTGATTCGGGAAAGTCGATGGCAGATACGGCCGACGATCTGAGCGCCCCGCTCGGACAAAAGACCTTGCGCCGCAAGCGCCGGTTCCGTTTGCCGTTTACCGGACTTCAGGCCTTGACGGTGGCGCTGGGGCTTTTTCTGGCGACCTTTGCCGGTTTCGCGCTGTTCAACGACAATCCGCTCGGCGGCGAGCCAATCGCGCGGGTGGCGCTGCGACAGGCCAAGCCTGCGGGCGAGCCGGCGCCTCAGAGCGCGCATGGCGACACCCATGGCACCACGGTGCCCAAGGAGGCCAAAGACACCAACAAGGAAACGGCGTCGGGCGAGCAGCGCACCGTGACCATCATCGACGGTTCGAGCGGCGCGCGGCAGAGCGTCGTGGTCGGAAACGGAGAGCCTGCCGCCAGCGACGGCAGCGCTGAGCCGGCCATGATGGCCGGGATCAACGAGCGGCTGCTCGAAAAATCCCGCTACGGCATGATTCCAACGGTAGCGGACGGGCTGAAATCCTTCACCGCCTATGCCGCCGATGCCGATCGCGCCAAGGCCGCCAAGATGCCGGTCGTCGCGATCGTCATCGGCGGGCTCGGCGTCGGCGCGGCCAAGACCACCGACGCCATCATGAAGCTGCCCGGCGCGGTGACGCTGGCGTTCACGCCCTATGGCTCCGATCCCGGAAAACTGGCCGAACGGGCGCGGGCGCAGCGCCACGAGATCTTCCTGCAGGTTCCCATGGAGCCCTACGACTATCCCGACAACGATCCCGGGCCGCAGACGCTGCTTTCAACGCTCGGACCCGAGCAGAATCTCGACCGGCTGTACTGGCATCTGAGCCGGTTACAGGGCTATGCCGGCATCGCCAACTTCATGGGCGCACGCTTCATCGCCACGGATACGGTGATGCAGCCGATCATGCGGGAGGCCACCAAGCGGGGTTTGAGCTTTTTCGACGACGGTTCGGCGCCGCGCAGCGTGGCGGCGCAGCTGGCCGCAAGCCAGAGCACGCCGTTCGCCAAGGGCGACGTCACCATCGACGCCGTGCCGACACCGCTGGAGATCGACCACGCGCTCGCCAAGCTCGAGGGCATCGCCAAGGACCGCGGTTTCGCGGTTGGAACCGCCTCCGCCCTGCCGGTTTCGATCGAACGCATCGGCATCTGGGTCAAGTCGCTCGAGAGCCACGGCATCATGCTTGTGCCATTGACAACCGCCATGCTGAAATCAAAATCAAGCTCATGACCGAGGCGGCGCTGCATGTCGAACCGTACGGATCGGATTTCAGGCGAAACAGCGAGCCCAAGCCAACCGCGGAACCGAATCGGTTCAAAACGGACAGAAACGCGTTCGCAGCGCGAGGCGGCCATTGTCCGACGACGGCATGAGGCGCTGACGGAATGACGCGTTACGAAGACCTGCCCTACCGCACATGCGTCGGCGTGATGCTGATCAACACCGCGGGGCTGGTCTTCATCGGTCGGCGCGCCGGCGGAATCGAGCACGTCGACGAAAGCCATGTCTGGCAGATGCCGCAAGGTGGCGTCGATCCCGGTGAAGACACCTGGGAGGCGGCCAAGCGCGAACTTTACGAGGAGACCAGCGTCCGCTCCGCGGAAAAGCTCGGCGAGGTCGGCGACTGGCTTACTTACGACATCCCGCGCACGGTCGCAGGCCGCGCCTGGAAGGGCCGGTATCGCGGCCAGCGGCAAAAATGGTTCGCAATGCGCTTCACCGGCAAGGACAGCGAGATCAATGTCGCAAGCCCCGGCGGCGGCCACAAGGCGGAGTTCGTCAGCTGGCGCTGGGAGCCGATGAAGAACCTTCCCGACCTGATCGTTCCGTTCAAGCGGCCGGTCTATGTGCGTGTGGTGCAGGAGTTCTCCTCACTGGCTGGTATGCAAGCTTGAACGACAAACCCTATCGTCCCAATGTCGGCATCGCACTGTTCAGCGCGGCAGGCCGGGTGCTGATCGGCCGCCGTTTCCGTGGCGACGGTCCGGAGATCATCCTGCCCGGGCTGGAATGGCAGATGCCGCAGGGCGGCGTCGACGCGGGCGAGGACCTGCGCCAGGCGGCGCTGCGCGAGCTCTGGGAGGAGACCGGGGTCAAGCGGGTCACCTATCTCGCCGAGACGGACTGGCTCGCTTACGACTTTCCGCCTTACGACGGGCCATCAACGCACCGGCTCGCAAGATTCCGCGGCCAGCGTCAAAAATGGTTCGCGCTGCGCTTTGCCGGCAGCGACGACGAAATCGATCCGACCACGCCGCGCAACGGACAGCCGGCGGAGTTCGATTCCTGGCGCTGGGAACGGCTCGATCGCGTCGCCGATCTCGTCGTGCCGTTCCGCCGCGAGGTCTATCGCGAGGTGACGCGGCAGTTCGAAAGGTTTGCCGGGTAGGTGCTCCCCGCTCCCCGCTTGCGGGGCAAGGGAGAGGAGGCAGCCTCAATTCGGTCCCACCGTGAATGGCCCGATCGCGATGACGCGGCAGTTGCTGTCGCGCTTGGCGCAATCGGCCAGCGCATCGTTGACCGCATTCTGCTCGTTGGACGCTTTCAGTCCCAGGCCAGGGCGTCCCTGTGCGCCGACGGCCACCGCGTTCCATCCCGTCGATGCTTCGGCGAGCTTGCGCACGACATCGTCGCGCGTCTCCGCCGCGATGGCGGAATCGGCAGCAGGATGGAAGAAGCCGATCGCCTTCATCAGCGCGGGCACTGGGACAACGAAGGTCTCGTCGATGGCTACGATCATGCAGGGCGTCCCGGTGAACGCACCGCATGATTCGAGATTTCGCCGGACCGATTCCTGGACCGTCTCCAATCCCATATTGAAGAAGAACTGGCCGCCCGGACCGATCGCAAGCGATTTCGACTTTCGCGCCGACACAAAAGCGCTTTCAAGCCGCGTCTTTCCGACGTCGCGCACCAGCGGAACGTCTTTCACCGCAAATGGCCGTTCGGTCAGGGAATCACGCTTGATCCATGGCAGCGCCGGGACCGGCGGCCTGCCATGTGGATAAACGATCTTGTCGCCGACGGCATAGACCTCACAGAGACGCTTCACTTCGCTGGTGTCCGCGCGCTTCTGGCACTGTTCGAGCGCCGCGCTCTTGGCGATCTCTTCGCTCGGCTGCCCGCTGACCGAACTCACGACCCCATTGATGTTCAGTGCGACCGCCTTGTAGTCGGTTGCATTGAGATATTCGTTGGCCAGGAAGACGCGAATGCGGTCGGCGATGAATGGCACATTGTCCGCCGCGAACCTGTCTCCCGAGGGCGCCGGCGCTGAGGGCGGCGCGGACGCGGACACTGCCGGTAAAGCTGCGGGCAGCGGAGCCGGATCAGGCTGAGCACTCGCGACCACCGAAGCTGATGGCGGCGCAGTCTTCCTCGCGAGGAGCCTCTCCCTCCGCTCGCTCGCCAGCTCCATCCTGGTGAAATTGAGAAATCCGCTCACACCAATCGCGGTCACGGCGATCACCATGACGACCACCGGCCAAAGCCAAGCCGGCAGAGACCGCGGCGCCGCGGGCTTTTTCTTCACCTGCGGGGTCGCGTAGCTGCCGTCCTCGCGGCGCATGGCAACCATGTAAGCGTGCACGGGGGTCGGGATGTTCTTGACCTCCTGCGCGCCGATGTCGGCGAACTGCACCGAAAGCTTGTTGGCGACCTGCTCGTGCACTGAGCGCGAAATGCAGATGCCGCCGACCTCGGCCAGGCTCTCCAGGCGTGCGGCGATGTTGACGCCATCGCCGAGCAGGTCGCCGTCCCGCTCCACCACGTCACCGATGGTGATGCCGATGCGGAAGCTCATGTGCCGGCTGGGCGGATAGGCCATGTTGCGCGTGCGCAGGCTTTCCTGGATGTCGATCGCGCAGCGCACCGCTTCCACTGCGCTCGGAAACTCCGCGAGCACGGCGTCGCCGGCCATGTTGAAGATGCGGCCGCCGGCCTTGACGATGAAATCGTCGACGACGGCGCGATAGGCGGCGAGCCTGCGCAGCGTCTCCTCTTCGTCCTCGGCCACCAGCCGCGAATAGCCGGCAATATCGGCCGCAAAGATCGCCGCGATCTTACGCTTCATGAGGTCCGCCTCGACGTCAGGAACGGAAGCAGAATGCCGTCAGAACGTCCGGCTTGCAACCGGGTCCGGTACGCGGCCAAGCGGCCGCACAAGGTCGCACGCCGCAACGGTTTTTTGAACCTCGGGCTTGAAGCTGATGCGGCGGGCGCGCTCGCGCCTCAGCGCTCAATGCATCGCGGTCGAGGAGAGCTGGTGCTGGATGCTCTTGAAATGATCGAGCCGCTCCAGCGCATGGTCGAGTTCGGAGCCTTCCTTTTCGGCGAGCTTCTCTTCCATGCCGCTGATCTGCTCGGCAAAGGCGGCACGATCCAGCTCCTCGATCGAGGTCGCGACGTCGGCGAGCACGGTGAGGCCCTTCTCCGACACTTCGGCGAGCCCGCCCGTCACGATGATCTTCTGGTGCGTGCCGCCCTGGGTCACCGTGAGGATGCCCGGCCGGATTGCCGCGACGACCGGCGCGTGGCCCGCCAGCACGCCGAAATCGCCTTCAAGGCCGGGAATGTCGACCTGGTCGACTTCGCCCGAGAAGGCCAGCTTTTCCGGCGAGACGAGATCGAAGTGGAAGGTGGCCATGGTCTTTCCGTTCTTTCCAGTCGTCACCCGCGGGCTTGACCCGCGGGTCCATCATTGAAGAATTTTCGGGATGGATTGCCGGGTCGAGCCCGGCAATGACGGTCCCGGGTCAGGCTGCCTCAGCCGCAAGCTTCTTGCCCTTCTCGACCGCCTCTTCGATGGTGCCGACCATGTAGAAGGCCTGCTCGGGCAGGTGATCATACTTGCCTTCGCACAGACCACGGAAACCCTTGATCGTGTCGGTGAGCTCGACGAACCTGCCCGGCGAGCCGGTGAACACCTCGGCAACGTGGAACGGCTGCGACAGGAAGCGCTGGATTTTCCGGGCGCGCGCCACCGTCAACTTGTCATCTTCGGACAGTTCGTCCATGCCGAGAATGGCGATGATGTCCTGCAGCGACTTGTAGCGCTGCAGGATCTGCTGCACGAGCCGTGCGGTCTGATAGTGCTCTTCGCCGATCACATTCGGGTTCAGGATGCGCGAGGTCGAATCCAGCGGGTCGACCGCCGGGAAGATCGCGAGCGCAGCGATGTCGCGGCTGAGCACCGTGGTCGCATCCAGATGCGCCATCGACGTCGCAGGCGCCGGGTCGGTCATGTCATCCGCCGGCACGTAGATCGCCTGCACCGAGGTGATCGAGCCCTTCTGGGTGGACGTGATGCGCTCCTGCAGCGCGCCCATGTCGGTGGCGAGCGTCGGCTGATAACCCACGGCGGAAGGAATACGGCCGAGCAGCGCCGAGACTTCGGATCCCGCCTGCGTGAAGCGGAAGATGTTGTCGACGAAGAACAGCACGTCCTGGCCCTGGTCGCGGAAATACTCGGCGACGGTGAGACCGGTCAGGCCGACGCGGGCGCGCGCGCCGGGCGGCTCGTTCATCTGGCCGAACACCAGCGCGCATTTCGACTTCACGCCCGGATCGGGATTGTGCGGATCGGCATTGACCTTGGATTCGATGAACTCGTGATAGAGGTCGTTGCCCTCGCGGGTGCGCTCGCCGACGCCGGCGAACACCGAGTAACCGCCATGCGCCTTGGCGACGTTGTTGATCAGCTCCTGAATCAGCACGGTCTTGCCGACGCCGGCGCCGCCGAACAGCCCGATCTTGCCGCCCTTGGCGTAGGGCGCGAGCAGATCCACGACCTTGATGCCGGTGACGAGAATTTCGGCTTCCGTGGATTGCTCGGTGTAGGTCGGCGCTTCCTGGTGGATGGCGCGCAGGTCGTCGGCCTTGATCGGGCCTGCTTCGTCGATCGGCTCGCCGATCACGTTGATGATGCGGCCGAGCGTGCCGGCGCCGACCGGAACGCGGATCGGCTGGCCGGTGTCGGTGACTTCCTGGCCTCGGACCAGACCTTCGGTCGCGTCCATCGCGATGGTGCGCACCGTACTCTCGCCGAGATGCTGGGCGACCTCGAGCACCAGGCGGTTGCCGGCGTTCTTGGTCTCCAGCGAATTGAGAATTGCCGGCAGTTGACCCTCGAACTGCACGTCGACGACGGCGCCCATCACCTGCGTCACGCGGCCAACCTGATTGGCGGCGGGGGCGGGGGCTACTTTGGCGGCTGCCTTAGCCATCTCATCTCTCTCCTTCGATCCGAAATCGTTGTTTGCGCATGACAGAAACGGAAAGCAGGTTCCCAATTCTGGTGATCGGCAATGTGACCCAGGCCATCTTCCTACACGGCCTCGGCGCCGGAGATGATTTCGATCAGCTCCTTGGTGATCATGGCCTGGCGGGTACGGTTGTAGATCAGCGTCTGCTTGCGGATCATCTCGCCGGCGTTGCGGGTGGCGTTGTCCATCGCGGTCATCTGCGCGCCGTAGAACGAGGCGTTGTTCTCAAGCAGGGCGCGGAACACCTGCACCGCGAGGTTGCGCGGCAAGAGGCGGGTCAGGATTTCATCCTCCTCGGGCTCGTATTCATAGGCGGTGGCGCTGCCGTTATTGGCCGCAGCTTCAACCACGAGCGGGATCAGCTGCTGCGCGGTCGGGACCTGCGCGATGACCGACCTGAAGCGCGAGAAGAACAGCGTGCAGACGTCGAACTCGCCCGCCTCGAAGCGGGCGATCACCTGCTTGGCGATGTCCTCGGCGTTCTTGAAACCGAGCTGGCGCACACCGCGCAGATCGACATGCTCGACGATCTGCCGCTCGAACTGCCGGCGCAACTGCTCATAGCCCTTGCGGCCGACGCAGAAGAACTTGACCTCCTTGCCCTCGTTCATCACAGCGAGCGCGCGCTCGCGGGCCAGACGCACGATCGAGGCGTTGAAGGCGCCGGACAGGCCGCGCTCGCCGGTGCAGACCAGCAGCAGATGAACCTGGTCCCTGCCGGTGCCCCCCAGCAGCGCCGGCGCGCCCGGCGAGCCCGCGGCAGCGGAGGCGATATTGGAAATCACCGCGGCCATCTTGTCCGCATAGGGACGGGCGGCTTCGGCCGCGGTCTGCGCGCGGCGCAACTTCGATGCCGCCACCATCTGCATGGCCTTGGTGATCTTCTGCGTCGCCCTGGTGGAAGCGATGCGGACCCGCATGTCTTTTAGTGACGCCATTCTTCGTCCAGCTCACCCCGGCGCTCGATCCCTCGAGAAGGACGACCGCTAAACCCACTTTGGTCACGCCCGGCCTCGTGCCGGGCATCCACGTCTTTAACTCATCCACGTCAAAGACGTGGATGGCCGGGACATCTTAGCAAAGACGCGCTTTGCGCTTTTGCCCGGCCATGACGGCACCAACATCAAGCGAACGACTTCGCGTAACTCTCGACCACCGATTTCAGCTTGGCTGCGCTGTCGTCGGAGAGGTCGCGGCTGTCACGGATGGTGTTGAGAAGGTCGGCGTTCTTGCCGCGCAGCAGCGACAACAGGCCGTCCTCGAACGCCTTCACCTTGTTGAGCGGCAGCGGGTCCAGATATCCGTTGGTGCCGGACCAGATCACGCAGACCTGCTCCTCCATCTTCAGCGGCGAGAATTGCGGCTGCTTCAGAAGTTCGGTCAGGCGCGAGCCGCGGTTGAGCAGCCGCTGGGTCGAGGCGTCGAGATCTGAGCCGAACTGCGCGAACGCCGCCATTTCGCGGTACTGCGCCAGCTCGCCCTTGATCTTGCCGGCGACCTTCTTCATCGCCTTGGTCTGCGCCGACGAACCGACGCGCGACACCGACAGACCGACGTTGACCGCGGGCCGGATGCCCTGGAAGAACAGGTCGGTTTCCAGGAAGATCTGGCCGTCGGTGATCGAGATGACGTTGGTCGGGATATAGGCCGACACGTCGTTGGCCTGGGTTTCGATGACCGGCAGCGCGGTCAGCGAGCCCGAGCCCTGGTCCTTGTTGAGCTTTGCGGCGCGCTCGAGCAGCCGCGAGTGCAGATAGAACACGTCGCCCGGATAGGCTTCGCGGCCCGGCGGGCGGCGCAGCAGCAGCGACATCTGCCGATAGGCGACGGCCTGCTTGGACAGATCGTCATAGACGATGACCGCGTGCATGCCGTTGTCGCGGAAATACTCGCCCATGGTGCAGCCGGTGAACGGGGCGATGTATTGCATCGGCGCCGGGTCCGAGGCGGTCGCGGCGACGATGATGGAATATTCCAGCGCGCCCTGCTCTTCCAGCACCTTGACGAACTGGGCCACCGTCGAACGCTTCTGCCCGATCGCGACATAGACGCAATAGAGCTTGATGTTCTCGTCCGGCTGCGCGTTGAGCGGCTTCTGGTTCAAGATGGTGTCGAGCGCGATCGCGGTCTTGCCGGTCTGGCGGTCGCCGATGATCAGCTCGCGCTGGCCGCGGCCGATCGGGATCAGCGCGTCGATGGCTTTCAGGCCGGTCGCCATCGGCTCGCTGACCGATTTGCGTGGAATGATGCCGGGCGCCTTGACGTCGACGCGGCGGCGCTCGGAGGCCTGGATCGGCCCCTTGCCGTCGATCGGATTGCCCAGCGCATCGACCACGCGGCCCAGCAGGCCCTTGCCGACCGGGGTGTCGACGATGGCGCGGGTGCGCTTCACCGTCTGGCCTTCCTTGATCTCGCGATCGGCGCCGAAAATCACGATACCGACGTTGTCGGTCTCCAGGTTCAGCGCCATGCCCCTGGTGCCGTTCTCGAACTCGACCATTTCGCCGGCCTGGACATTGTCCAACCCATAGGCGCGGGCGATGCCGTCACCGACGGACAACACCTGCCCGACTTCGGAGACCTCGGCCTCCTGGCCGAAATTCTTGATCTGGTCCTTGAGGATCGCGGAAATTTCCGCGGCGCGGATGTCCATCAGCCTGCCTCTTTCATCGCGTGCTTGATCGAATTGAGTTTGGTGCGAAGCGAACTATCGACCATGCGGCTGCCGAGTTTGACAACAAGGCCGCCGATGATCGAGGGATCGACTTTCACGTTGAGCGAAACATCTTTGCCCGTCACCGACTTCAGCGCGGTCTTGAGGGCATCGAGATTCTTGTCGCTGAGCTGTTCGGCTACCGTGACATCGGCGGTCGCCTCGCCCTTGAACTTGGCCACCAGCGCGCGGAAGGCGCGGATCACCTGATCCACGGCGAACAGCCGCCGATTGGCGGTGAGAACTTTCAGGAAATTGGCGGAAATGCCGGAAATACCGGCCTTGTCGAGCACCGCCGACAGCGCTTTCACCTGCGTGTCGGAGGAAAAAACCGGGCTGCGGACGAGGCGCTTCAGATCGGCGCTGTCCGCCAGCATCGCATCGAATTGGTCGAGATCATCCTTGACGGCGTCGACTGATTTTTCATCGCGCGCCAATTCGAACAAGGCCGTTGCATAACGACCGGACACTCCCGATACGGACGGATTCTCAGCCACAAGCGCGCTCTTTATTGCTGTCAAACTCGCAAGGGAAAAACCGTCGCCAAAATGCGGCGCCTAGCGATCCAAGCCCTTGGAGTTCAAGCGGGACTTCGATTTTCGACCGGCACAGGCAGCGCCAGGACCGTTAAAATCGCGGCTTTGCTAACATAGCAAGAGTGCAGGTGCAATATGACGGC
>Ga0210397_10000596_pt1 | contig 23961 bp, 24 predicted proteins | sample IncBWH2OmetaG_FD_160126 | JGI IMG/M metagenome (GOLD analysis project Ga0210397, IMG submission 160126) | Forest soil microbial communities from Barre Woods Harvard Forest LTER site, Petersham, Massachusetts, United States - Inc-BW-H-2-O ...
ATACGGCTCGGAGTGAAGCCCGCCACAGGGGCTCCGGTAGGTCCTTGCCACCCGTCGCGATGGCGTCTCCCAAGAACTTGCAGCGTGCAAAGATCGGTGCTGGATCGAGCCTCTGTTTGTACCCTGAAGAGAGCAGGCCCGCCTTGGCATCGAGGCCCTTGAAGACGGCGCTCAGCTTCACCGTGTCGAAGTGCGCCTTGTCGACGAATGCTTCGAACGGGGCTGCGACCTTGGTCTGTTGGGGAGCTGCGGCGGAGTATGCTTTGAGGAAATCGAGTTGGGAAAAATCGTATTCAACAATCTTGTTGAGGACTTCCACTAGGCGTGGTGGGTTGTACTTGCGATTGTAGCTTCCCGGCACACGGAGAATGCGAACGTAATCGGTGGTTAGGCCAGTGTCGCACTTGATCCCATCTTGGATCAGCAGCGCCTTCAGGCCGTTCGCGTATGGGTACCATTCGTCTGGGGTCAGCACCTTGTTGCTGATCCAGTACACATGGAAGCCTCCACCGGACCACACGATGGTCGGGGTCGGCAGCTTGTGTTTAGTCCAGAAGCCCTTGAGCGCGTTGAACGCTTCGTTCTGGTCGATGTAGTGCTTCCCGCTCGCGTCGTCTGGTCGGATGTCGCAGTCGATCCAGATCGCCTTGAACGCCATCGCGTTCTCCCGCAGCTTCATCGCTATCGGGTTCTTGTATTTGTCGAGCTTCGGTTGGTTCTTCGCCTGCAGAGATGTGCAGAAGTAGATAGCCTCGGCCTTGTCCGGGTGCTGGAGGCACCAGCTAAGGCCCTGACAGAATGCGTCGATGTTCTTGTACGGCTTGCCATTCCACCACAACGGTCGCTTCGCGTTGGGGGTAGTGTTCTTGTTATTGCGCCACAGGCCAACGTAGCCAGCGTCTTGATCGGACGCTGGCCACGGTACCACTGCGCGCATAAAGCGCTCGATGGCATTCCAGTCAGTCGCCGACTTATTCGCAAGAAGACCACCTGCGCGGGCATCAAGATCGGCATCTGGGTCATTGCTCGCGCCAGCCACTGTGTTCGCCGTCGGAGCGGAGGGCTGGACGGGCGCGCCCAGATCAGCGAACCCGGCGTCCGCAGTCGCCGATGCGGCCTCCGGAGCTGGACTTACCGTGGCAGTAACCGGCGCGTCCTCAAAGCTGGCATCGAGGCTCATGTCACGCCGCCTTTTCTACGCTTGCTTCGAGCGCGGTGTGCTCCGGCTCCGTGGCCACTGGCTCATCGGTGGCGTTGCCCATACTCGACGCTGGCTTGACAGCCTTGAACTTTTGGATGTTCGCGATGTCGGTGAAGAGATTTCCCAGTTGTGCGAGGATTTCTACCGAAATGGTTGTTGCGGAAAAATGCTGTGGTCGTTTCTTGTTGGTCACACGGTAGATTTCCAAGGCGGACACGGTGAAAACGCGCATAGCTTCGATTGACGCGACCGCACTCCGGGGCTTCGGCTCCGGCGTTTGCTCCAACACGGTGCTGGTAACCTGAACCGCACCGGCCTTTGTGGGAGCTTCCTGCGGCTTCGACCTTTCCGGGACAGTCCCGGAATTGGCTGTCGCTGCCCGTTGGTTCGCCCGAGACTTCCGCTTGCGCTTGCGCTCCTCGGTGCGGTGTTCCGCCAGCGTCTTTTTCCCGGCCGCGATGGCGCGCAACACGTACGACTGCGACTTGCCCAGTTCCGGGCAAAACCGCTCGCGGAATTTATTGAAGCCGCCATCGTCGCAGAGCCTTTTTGCGTCATTGCTCCGTGCGTTTACCGCGATGAGGTGATCTTCGGCTTGTTGGTGATACTTCCGAGCCTTCTCGAGCCGCTCCTTGATCTCCTTGCCAATCTGTTGCAGGCGAGCCGGGCAATTCTTTTCGATTTGCGTGGCCGTGAACTTGGGCTCCGTTAGTTCGGACTGCCCGTGTTCGGGGAGGACGACCTCCTGGCCGGTTTGGACATCCGTTATGATGTTTGCGGTGCTCATGCTGCATTCTCCTCGCGCCCGCGTAGCCAAGCGTGCACGCTTGCGCGCCGATAGAGTATTTTGCGACCCACAAGCGTACGCGGCGGCCCCATGCCAAGCACATCCCAACGATCCAGCGTGCGCGGGTTGCGCCCCAACTGGGCGGCGAGTTCTTCTCGTGTCAGAAATTCTGCGAGGATCGGTTCAGCGTTGGACATGTCATCTCCTGCACCCTAGCGACTGTCGGTCCGAGTGAGATCACGTGGGCGGCCATCCGCTTCGGAACGGAGGGGGCTGTGCTGTTCTCGTTTGCTCAACCATGCCTCGACCGCGCTGTGGCGGTATCCGACACGTCTGGCGCTTAGTTGGATGAATGTCGGTCCCGTGCCATTCCGACGATGTCGGAATAGCGTCGGCTCGCTAACGCCGAGCCAATTGCAAACCTCACGCTCCGTGAGGATTTTTTCGTTGTCGTTGCTGATCATTGCTGACCCCTTGTGTCTGGCTGTAGGGGTCATAGTCGTCGACAAGCCCAAAAACTCAAAGTTTTAGCAACTGACTGACATGGTTGATGAAATGGCCAAAAATTGAGTTTGGCATTAACTTTTTCTTAAGGGGTGTCGAACGCCTGCGGCCCGGCCCCGCGTCGGCGGCACGGACGAGATTGTCGGCTAAAGCGGCGAGTTGACAATGTGTTCAATCATCGCGGCGAGCTTCTCGAGCGCGTCGCGCTTCTCGTCGATGTAGGAATGCCGGTCGTAGGTACCCTCAACGCCGCCAATGACGTGTCCCAGCACCCGTTCCGATATATCTGGCCTCACGCCTGCTCGTGCCATCAAACTCTTTGCGGTGCGCCGTAAATCATGGAGGGTCCAATTTGGTATCGGATCGACTTTCGTGGCCGCAAGTAGGCGCTTATCGAGCTTCGCTTTGTTTTTGCCGAAGGCCGTAAAGGGCGTCTTTACACGCGACGCAAATACGTAATCGCAACCATCAATCATTGGCTGGGCCTCGATAACCGCGAGCGCAGCCGGGGATAGAGGAACGTAGTTCGGCCGTTTTGTTTTGTATCGCTCGGCAGGGATGGTCCAAATTCCGTCCTTGCCGATCTCCTTGCGCCTCATATGCGCCACTTCGTCCCGTCGCTGGGCTGTCAGCAATAGCGCCTTGGCCAAGGCGCCGAATATTCCAGCACCGCCGAGCGCCCGCCAAATTTGGCCAATCTCATAGTCTGACAGGACGCGGTCGCGAGCCCGTTCCCTTGGCCTTGTCCGCGCCATTCCTCGCACAATCGGTGATACGAATTCGTCGTCCTCGCCGTTAACGGCATACCAATTGAACGCCTTTCTTACGTAAGCAAGCGTTTGGTCCGCCATGACAGGACCGCTCTTGTCAGCGGCGTCCCTTAGCATGGAGACAATATGGGACCTCTTCAGGTCGTAGATACCAACCTTTCCAATTTGTGGCTTCACAAGTCGATTGAACGCGCTCTCGATGGCTGCGGCACTCCGCAGCGATCCACTCCCGCTTCGGACATACTCCGACATGAACTTGTCCAGCAAAGCCGCGACGTTCCCGCCAGCTGGCCTTCTGCTGGCATTCTTCTCCCCCTGCGGGTCTTGGCCTCTGTCGATGCGTTGCCGCAGGTTTCGCGCCTCGCGAACAGCCCTGAGTGCTGACCAGTCGGGCCAATTGCCAATGGTGTATCGGCGTTCTTTGACCCCACTTCGGTAATTGAGGACAAACGACTTTGCTCCGGCAGCCGTCACACGCACACCAAATCCGCGCGGCGCCTGCGCACCCTGTATTCGCGCATCCGCAAAGTAGGTTATGCGGTTACCGGTGCTGGGCGCCGGAAGCCGCTTGATGACTTCTTCGTTTAGCTTGTCACTTCGCATCAGCCTGCCGATGTCCGCACTGTGTCCGCACTGCGAATGTGATATGGGTGTCGCCGAACGTGCGTGAAAGGTCACGGGATGTCCAGCAAAATGCCTTTTAAATCTGATGGTTAACAGCTGGGCGCGACTGATGGCTCTGAGTAATCAACGCGTTAGCAAAAGTGGGGCTCGTAATTCGTAATGACGGGGTCGGGGGTTCGAGTCCCTCTTGCGCACCATTTAACGGTCTGAAATCTAACGTAGCCTCGGCTTATCGTCGCCGGTGCGGTTTACGCGTTGGAGAGTCTGTTCCGGTAATGGCCCGATACCACGCGGCATCCGATTGAGCGCGCGCTTGAGCAGCGGCAAGGTCTGATTTTGCCCGATAGAACTGGCTTAAGGCGAGATAGCAATCGGTGCGCGCCGGTCCGAGAGCCATCGCGGCGCAGTTTCCTTGCGCGCTCGCGACCGCGGGAAAGCTCGCCAGCAAGATTGCGACAACACTCGCGCTGCAACGTGTGATGCCGCCTGCAAAGCGGATTTCAGCTTTCTGCTCCGGGTTTTGGGTCCAAGCCGACATGCCCCCCAGCGAGAAATTCCGAGTGAGGTGGTTGAGGGAGACCGGGCTGCTGTACATTCTCGCCTCGTTGTGCGGCACAAGCCGACGGGTGCAACTCATACCACCGACGTAATCGACTTGTTCACATTCCAGGACGGAAAAATTATCGAGCTGGTGGAAGCCGCGGATAACGCATTGATCAAATGCTTCGGGGGCGTCCTGGGTTCGCCGCGAAGGCTCGCGGGGTGGCCGTTGGTAGCCTGACGCTAACTCACATTCCGTAGAATTTTGCGTGCTGCCACAAGATCGCTGGTTTCAAAGCCTTCCGTGAAGCGCGAATATGCGGCTTCAAGTACCTCTCGCGCCACGTCGGCCTTTCCCTGATCAATCCACACTCGACCAAGCGAGAGTGCTGCCTTCAGCTCCCACGTGAGAGCTGACTGCTTTCGGGACGTTTCGATGGCAAGAAGCAAGCTCGCCTCTGCTAACGAGTGCTCGGAACCAGGTCCGCTTAGCAGTATCTCGCCCCGAGCGCGCAGGAGCTCGGGTTTCCACCAATTTTCGCCGCAATGCTCCGTCCGCTCCAGCGTCCGTTCAACAAGAGATCTCGCTTCCTGAGTTGAGCCTACCTTGCACAATGCCTCTGCGAGCGAACATACAGCTGGCGTCTTCGCGCAAAGATACTGTTCGGCATCCATTGCGCCGAGCGCACGCGTCAGCAGTGCTATGCCCGACCGCGGATCATCACGAGCGAGCTCTAGTTCACCTTTGAGCGCAAGCGCAACCGCCTGATAGGCTGGAAGTGAATATTTAGCGGCTTGCTGAGTGACAAGATTGATGGCTGTCTCTACGCCTTCGAGAGAATCGCTCCTGAGAAGGATCAGAATCGAATAAACCAACGCAATGCAGTATGAAACAGGATGGTCGTACGCTGCTGCGTTATCGATCGTACGTCTGGCGATTTGGTATGCCTGGTCCTTGAATCCGCACAACCACAAACTCATGCAAAGAGTAACCTGTGCTCGTACCTGGTGGTCATAGCCAAAAGAATTCAATCGCTCGGCGGCCACCTCCTCGGCAAGCCTGAAGCCCCGCCGAGTATGATGAAGTCCAGCATACTGTTCACCTGCAAAAAAATAGGCGTTACCAAGCATCCATTCCTTGAGTACGGCTTCGGCCGTTCCTGTCAGGTTTTCGGCGACCGCCACAGCACGCTTTGCCGTGTTCAAAGCGCCAGTGATATCACCGCGGCGAACAAGCAAGTCTTTCAGACCAGCCAGAAGGTATAATTGCAGCCTGTGTTCGTTCAGCGGCTCTGACAGACCGATAGCTCGCTCGATAGCCAACGCCACCTCTTTGCTATCAGAGCGGGTAAATGTCGATGAAATTGCCCACGCTTCCAGAAGCCTGAGCTCCAGTCGTGTTTGTCCCCCCGCGCTATTCAACGCGTTTAGCGCCTTACGCGACCAATCGCGACACTCCTCCAATTGGGAAAGTCCGAGGAAAAGCGGCGCGGCCCGGGCAGCAAGTTCGCAGGCTATTGAAGCATCCCCGCCCGTTGAGAAACACCAGGACAGGGCCTTGCGAATATTGCCGATATGCGAAGCGTATGCGGCGATGGTTTCCCGGGAAAGGACGGGTCCTTCATCCAGAAGAACCTTAAGAAGGTCCGACAAATAAAGCGCGTGACGTCGCGCGATCAACCCGCTATCGCCCCTCTCGGCGAGCAAAGTCTGCGCATAGACGCGAGTCGTATCAAGAAGACGATAAAGAAAGACAGGTTCCGTTGAGGACACTGAGACGAGAGATTTATCGATCAGGCCGGCGATCGCCGTTTCGATCACGTATTCATCAAAGTTAGAATCGTTGCCTATTGCGCGGGCCGCCTCCATCGAAAATTCGCCCGCGAACACCGACAATCGACTGAGGATCACCTGCTCGTCCGCCGACAGGAGCTTGAAACTCCAATCGAGCGTGGAATACAGGGTTTGATGACGCGGCGATTCACCGCATTTGCCAGGCAAGAAAAGCTCTGCACCGACGTCGAGGAGCCTTGCAGTGCCATTAATCCCGAAACCTCCGACGCGACTGGCCACAAGCTTGATCGCCAGCGGAATACCGTCCAGGCGATGACAGATTTGGCTGACAATTGCTGCATCCGCATCACTCAATGGGACGTCATATCCGCTCGATTTCGCATCCTCCATAAACAGCTGGATGGCCGACGAAGTAAGTGCTTGCTCGGAAGTCGGGATCTGCTCGCGCGGCATATCGAGCGGTCGAAGCCGATATACGGTTTCTCCTTCAGCTCGCATTACTTCACGGCTGGTTGCTAGCAGATATACCGCAGGCGCCTCACGAAAGATTCGTGCAGATATCGCCGCAACCGTCTCAATGACGTGTTCACACCCATCGAGCAAGATCAGGCGTTTTTTGTCGGCCAGGAAGCCGCAGACGAATGCCTCAGGATCTAACCCTTGTGCTGAACATCCCAGCGCGGCAGTTAGAGTACCGAGTACTTGCTCACATTCGGTGATCGAACCGAGGTCTACAAAGCAGACCCCATCGTCTCCAAACCGATGGCGAAGTGCATTGGCGATCGCCACGGCAACGCTCGTCTTTCCTATACCGCCTGGTCCGACCACGTTGAGAAATCGCCGTGAGAGCAGGAGATCGGATAACGATTGGACCGCATCACCTCGTCCTATCAGCAGTTTTGGCCCCGGCGGAAGGTTGAGCCGTGGTATTGGGCCTGCGGAGGTGGTCGCGGTCGCGGCTTCGATCGCTTCTCGTCGAATCGGCGCTACAAAAGCGTAACCCCGGCCAGTCACATTGGCGACATAGTGGGCGTCGTTCTCGTTGCCGAGCGCTCTGCGAAGCGCAGCAACGCACACGCGAAGGGAACCTTTCTCGACCGTGCGGCCCTGCCACACTTGTTCGAGCAACACGCGGTTACTTACTGTCTCTCCCGCTTGGTCGGTCAACGCAATCAGAAGATCCAAAGCGCGGCTGCCAATAGAGACCGGTATCTCGTCTCTTAATAGGAGCCGCTGAGATTTGATTAGCCGGAACGGACCGAAAGATAACGAGTCGGAAAGCCTTTCCTCACTTTTCAATTTGCCTATCATGCTTCGCTCTCTGTTTCCCGCTCGTCTAAACGGAGAGTCTGCTCTCCTGATCATTGTAACGGAAGCTTCATCGCACGGAATAGCGGATAATTTTGTCGCGTCGTTTGGAACCAGCCCGTTCGTAGCGCCGCAGGGCTTCCTCCTGTAGTCCCACAAAATCTGTAGACATGGCCTCTGGCGAGCCATGCGAGAAATGCATTTGGGTTAAGTGTGACCGCCTGGTCGGCCATTCCGATTGCGCTTTCACAATCGTCAACGATGCACGCCGAGATTGCAGCGCCGCATGCCAGTACGCGACGAATTGATGCTGAATACCGCCGCTGCGCGCATTGATTTGCGTCAGTGGCTATTGAGAGCCTCGCACCGCTTCTGCTAGATGAGCGGCAAGTGAGGTCTCTGACGTCTCGACCCGCCAATGGCCCGCAACATCCTGCAAGATGCCGCCAACACCCTGCCGCGCATGATCATGGGCGAGCGGATGTCTTACGCCGATCTCGAAACGCTCGCGCAACGGAGCGACGGCACGCTTTCGATCGATCTGTTGAAACGCGAGGCGCGGGATATCTCGGGTGTGCTCGTGCCGCTTTTGATCGTCGATCATCTCGCCGACTGGATGGTGCATCGGCTCGGCAAAAACAGTGTTGACGTTAATGATCTTTCGCGGGCGCATCTTGCGCTCACCCTTCGCACCGACTTGGTGCCGACGGTTCGCGCGCGCGCGATCCTGTTCGACTGGAGTTGCGTGAGCGGATTCGTGCCGCGCGACGGCTCTCCCAGGCGAGGTGAGGCGAGGGGGCGCACCTGGTACGATCGCGACCGCGGCATGAAATAAAGGTGATGTCGCTCCGGACAAGTGAGCGCGAATTAGCTCCCGGTTCTTTGTGTGTTCTCGCGAGAACTGTGGTTGCGGGTCCCTGCTTTCGCAGGGACGAGAGAGAGAGAGAGAGAGAGAGAGAGAGAGAGAGAGAGAGAGAGAGAGAGTCTGCGGTGATTTCCATCACATAAGCCGGTTTCGCATCCCCCTAGTCTCCCCGCGTCCATCAGGTCAGGACCTCAAACAGGGAGACCTCACATGCGAAAGCTCATTCTGATCTCAGCGTTGGTTTTGATTTCCGCCTCTGCGCAGGCCGGGGCCTCCCGCGGCCTGACCATGGCCGCGAACGATCCGCCCCCCGCTGCCGATCAGCCAAAGGCCACAGACGTTCCGAACGCCGAATATCCAAAGACCGAGGCGCCGCGCGCCGCAGCGCCGAAAATCGATGAACGGCCAGCTGCCGAAACGCCTTCGGCCGCGCCGCAAGCCGGTCAGGCCAGGCCGGCGCCGGACAGGAAGGCCGAAAAGCCGAAGCACAGGCGCGAATCGACCGAAGCGCGTGTGATTGACGAACTGCATCGCCACGGAATCTATTGGTAAACACCGCTGCCGCATTGATTTTGACCGGCCGGTTCTGGGATCGGCCGGTCGCGCTGGTGCGCCGGTCCGGTCGATCCTCACGCCGAATTGAGGGCGGCATCTGTGAAGCCGTTCACAGTCGAATCTTGCGATCGCCCTTAAGAATCAAAGGCGAACCCGGTCGAGGGAGACATTTCGTGGCATCACCCGTGAACAAGACCACCGGCGCCCAAGGCTTTTGGGCGTCGATTGCGCGAATCTTGCTGGTCCAAGTCCTGGTCCTGATCGCGCTCTCGGGCGCCATCGTTTTCTATGTGGACTGGTCGTCCAAAGTTGCCTTTGCCGAATTTCTTGCCACGAGCCAGCAGACGACAGGGTCAAATCCGGTGATCCACCCCATGACGTTGCAGGGACCTTGCGAACGCGGCGCGATGGCGCGCCTGCATGGCTCGGCGTGATCTCCGCGCAAACCCGTTCCAGCGTTTGTCGCGAGTTAAAACCGGTTTCCACTTTGCGCTAACGCGGCCCTTCGGGTCCGGATCATGCGCTAAGCCGCGCCAATTCCAGCTTGAGCTACTGCGAAACCGTCTGAACCACGCTGCCGACCGGTCGCGTGCTCGCGACCGGTAGCTTGATTTCCTTGATCAGCGCCTCGTCATATTCGGGCAGGGTCTGGACCGTCGTTCTCGCCTTCATCTGTACGACCTTGTAGCCGCCGGCCTTCAGGCGCCGCAGCAAGGTCGGCATCGCTTCGGCCGTATGCTTCTGGAAGTCGTGCATCAGGATGATGCCCTTGCCCTGCTTGTCGAGTTTGGTCATGACGGTAGCTACGATCTGCTCGGCGCTCTTGGCCCTGAAGTCGAAGGAATCGAGGTCACATGAAAAGATCGCGATGTTGCGCGTGCCGAGATAGGCCATCGCCGCTGGCCCGTGCTGCAATTCCGGGAAGCGGAAGAACGGCGCCGGTGCCGCGCCAAGCGCCAGGCGGACCGCGCTGTAGCCCTTCTCGATCTCGTCCTTGGCGAGTTGTTCGGTCATCTTTTTCGAATTGAGGTTCGCGTGCGACCAGGTATGGGCACCGATGGTGTGACCGGCGGCGGCCACCTGTTTGAGAATTTCCGGGTGAAAGGTCGCATGCTTGCCGATCGGGAAGAACACCGCCCTGGTGCATTCGTCGGCGAGCGCCTTGAGCACGGCCGGCGTATTGTTGGGCCACGGCCCGTCATCGAATGTCAGCACGACTTCCTTGTCGGTCAGGAAATCGAGCTGCTTGAAATGCTCAAAACCAAAGCCCGGCCCGCCGGTGGTGTCGATTTCCACGACGCGCGCCACGCCGAGCGCGTCGGGATTGGCGCATGCGGGCTTCGCCTGCACCAGAGGAGCGGCGGCGAGCTTTTCCGCAATACTGCCGGTGGTTTCGATCTCGTCGCGCGGCGCGCCTGATCTGGCCGGGTTTGCGGCTGGAGACGGTGGAAGCAGTTTGGCGGGCGCCGCGGCGATGGTCTGCGGGGTGCTGACGTGGGCGTGCCGCCCGACCGTCCAGAACCACACGGCAGTGATCACGACAGAGGCCACAACACTCGCCAGCATCAGACCTAACGCGCTACGCATGGTTACTCTTTCTTAAATATCGAGCCTGAAAAAATCGTCAGGTCATTTATCGGAAATAGTCGTTAACGACCTGCCAACGCGCCGCCTGTTCCCTTAAACACCCTGCCGTGTTCGGTATTTGCGTGCCGATCCCCGACGGGTCTTAAGTGAGCGACGTCACTGTCTGGTGGCGGAGTGACCGCCGTCACAGTCCAAAAGCCGGGGTTCATTCACCTTTCGCGCATCACCACGCGCCAACGGTTTTGGCGATAGCCAAGGGAGCCCAGGGATGACCGCACCACTCACCAGAACGCTTCGCCAGGCCGGTTTCGCGCTGGCTGCCGTTGCTGCCTTCGTTTCGTACTCGCCGACTTCGAGCTTCGCCTATACCGCCGAACAGGCGCAGATGTGCACCGGCGATGCATTTCGTCTCTGCAGCTCCGAAATTCCGGACATTCCGAAAATCACCGCGTGCATGGTCAGGCATCGCACGGATCTGAGCGCGGGCTGCCGCGCCGTGATGGATCGCGATCTGGCCCAGAAATCCAGCAACGTTGCGGCCCGATAGCGCCTGTCTTGCCGGAAGTCTCTTGCGCTGAAGCGGCTTGCTAAAGCGCGATGAATTCAGGTCGAATCGCCATCGCGCTTTAGTTTATTGTTTACGCATGATCTTTTCGGAAAACCGCTGCACACTTTGCGCTAACGCGGCCCTTCGGGTCCGGATCATGCTCAGGCGCCGGCTTGCGCGGCATCGCGCATTGACAAACGTTGCCGCAGCGGATTTTGATCGTGCGAAAGCACGATCAAAGGCACCATCAGATGTCCAGGATGCTCTTCGTTTTGCCGCTTGTTGTGGTCGCCTCATCGGCTTTGGCGCAGCAGGGCCATGACGCCTGCGCGCGCGACGTTTCGCGCCTTTGCCGGGCGGTGATCAACCAGGGCGATCAGGTTGTTTTGGGCTGTCTCAAGCAGCATCGTGGCCGGCTCAGCCGCGCCTGCGAGCGGGTTTTGACCGAAAACGGTCAGTAAATCCGGCCGCGGATTCCCGCGAACCATCCTCACTATTTCCGAAGAAACCAGGGACTCATCGGGGGATTGAACGAGTCTGATCCCGAACCCATGGCTTATTTCTCTAAATGGCTTATTTCTCTAATTCAGATGCGTGCGATCCATTGTCGGGTTCGCCAGCCTTGGCCGTGCGCGATGCCGCTGCCAGCTCACGCACTTTTGCGCGGATCGGTTCGAATGGGCCGTATCTATGCTGCTCCAGACTGAAGCCGTCGACGTAGGGGCCGTACGGAGTATCGATCGGCTTTTGGAGGCGGGTAGGAAAATCCCTGTCGAGGTTTGCCATTTGTGGCCGCTTCTGGTTGATGACATAGGCTGCCACGTCATAAGCCTCTTCATCCGTGAGCACCGGGGCGTTGAACACAGTGCCGATGGGCATGTTGTGCATCGCATAGGCCGCGGCGGTCAAAAGGCGGCTCATCCCAGCGCCAGTGTTGTAGCTGTCGGGACCCCAAAGCGGTGGGAACAGATATCCGGCGCCGGTTTGGGCGCGTTGCCCCGATCCATCTGACCGGTGGCAAGCCACGCATAGCCGAGAAAAAACCTCCGCGCCGCGGCTGGGATTAGCAGCGCGGGCAGGCTCTTTTATCTTCAAGGTGCCCGCGCCGACGAGCTTTGCGCCGTCCGGAACCCCGGTCGACAGCCAGCGCATGTAGGAGGATAACGCCCTCATCTCGCGGCCATCGAGCGGCAGCGCCAGACCATTCATGCTCCGCTCCATGCAACCATTGATACGATCCTCGAGCGTGTCGACTGCGCCTTCCCTCGCGCGGTATTGCGGGAATTGTCCCCAAATACCTATGAGCGGCATCGCATACGGCTGGGTCCCGCCCCGCAGATGGCAGTTTTGGCACGTAAGATTATTGCCCGCGAAACGTCTCGTCGGATCCGACACAGTGGGCCCGATCTCATTCGCCGTATCGGCAAAAAGTGCGTACCCGTATTTGACAAGCCTGCCGAACGGATCGTCCGCGACCGCGGCGATGTCCGGCGGTGTCCAGTGGGTGAGGTCGATGTTGCTGTCCTCTGCGATCGAGCGGCCCAAGCCCGCTACCGAGGCCGTGATGCACAAGATCGCAGTGAGCCTGAAGAGCCACGTGCGTTTCATGGCGGACTCTGCGTTGGACTCTGCGTTGAATCGGGCTCAGCGAAGCCAGCGTCGGCTGTCGCTGGACGCATCATAGGTCCGGCGCGCCGAAAATCTACCGGGACTTGTTGCGAAACCGGAGCAGGAATGAGGGCGATCTCATCTCTCCAGACCATGAGCCGGGACCGCGAGGGCTAGACTTGTACACACTACGTGCTGCCGCCGGCCGCGGCCGAGGCAATCGGCAACACCTCGCTGGCGGCGCGGTCGGGGGTGTCTTCCTTCCAGCGAACCGATCCGAATGGCCGTTCCAGCATGCGGCGAATCCGCACCTGATCGGGTCCGAGGTGAAAATCCATCGCGCGCTGATGCAGCGCGCGTTCGGATTGCGTCGAGCGATTGCGCTGGCGCAGATAATCGAGCCAGGTCGGGCAATGATAGCGTTCCGTCCAAAGCTCGGGATCGGCGATGTCGCGCGCGATCGACCAGCCATAGGCGCCATTGCGCTGGCGGCTGAGCTGCACCTCCTGCATGACGTTATGGAAAACGCGGGCATTTTCCTGCGCCACGCGATACTCGATCTCGACCACCAGCGGTCCGCTGCGCGCGGTCAGCGACAACTGCACTTCGGGGTCGGCAAGCACCGCGGCATCCTCGTTGCGCGCGCCGACGCGCGGCATATGCAGCCAGAGCCCGAGCAGCGGCGAGGCCAGCATCAGCGCGCCGGAAACCAGTAGCGCGATTTCGACGCCGACCGCGTCGGTGAGACGTCCCCAGCCCCAGCTTCCGATGGCGATGCCGCCGGCGATCGAAGCCTGAAACGCCGCGAGCGAGCGGCCTGCCACCCAGCGCGGCGCCGAAAGCTGCACGCCGATATTGAACAAGGCAACCGCAAGCATCCACACCGCACCGGCAATTACCAGCGCGGCTGCGGTCAGCACCGGCTCACGGCTCAAGCCGACCGCGGCAATGGCGCCGCCCATCGCTATCGCGCAGGCGCGGATCGCGGCCTCGCCGCTTAAGCGTTTGCGCACCTCGCCGATATTGAGCGCGCCGACCACCGCGCCCATGCCGAACGCACCCAGCATGATGCCATAGGTCTGCGCGCCGCCGTGCAGGAGATCGCGGGCGACCAGCGGCATCAGCGCCGACACCGAGCCGCCGATAATGCCGGTCACGAGCGTGCGCGCCAGAACGATCTTGATCGACGGCGAGTTCGCAATGTAACGCACGCCCGACACGATGGCGCGGTTGAGGCGCTCGCGGGGCAGCCGCGACGGCTCGCTGGTGCGGCGCCACAGGAAGAGGACGACCAGGAGCGGGATGTAAAGGATGGCGTTGGCGGCGAAGGCTGCGACCGCGCCGGCCGTCGCAACCACGATGCCGCCGATCGCCGGGCCGAAACTGCGCGCGATATTGTAGCTGATGCCGTTGAGCGCGACCGCCGAGGGCAGCGTTTCCGCCGGCACCTGCTCGGTCACCGACGCCTGCCATGCGGGACCGAACAGCGCCATTCCGCTGCCAACGATGAAGCAAAAGACAAGCAGGATTTGCGGTGTAACAAGGCCGAGCCATGCCAGCACCGTCAGCGCCGTCGCCCCCGACAGTGCGATCGAGAGCGAAACCAGCGCCACGATGCGGCGGTCATACATGTCGGCGATCGCGCCGGCCGGCATCGAGATCAGCATCACCGGCAGCATCAACGCGGTTTGCACCAGCGCGACCTTGTCGGCGGACGATGTCATCTGGGTCATCGCCCAGGCCGCGCCGACCGCCTGGATCAACAGGCCAAGATTGGAAAGCAGGCTCGCCAGCCATATCCGCCGGAAAACGGAATGCCGCAGCGGGGCTGCGACGCCTTCGGCGGCGAACATCGAGCGTTTTGATGAAGCAGTCATGTCCTCTTCCGTGGTGCCGGCCGATCAGCCGGCGTCATTTTCTTTAGCAATGCTTGAGCGAAGCCCGCTCCGGCCCGAGGGCCGTGCAGGTTGGCTCGCCAAAATACCCAAAATCGTCCGGGCGTCATATTGGCCGCCGCGATGCCTCAATCGTGATCCTCGCATGCCGGTAAGCCGGTGGTTGCACGGCTTCGTGGCTTCTGGTTTTCGGAACTGATATGCTTAGATAACGCCCGCTCCGTCGTGGCTTTTGCGAGGACGCATTTGAGCATAGCCGAATCCTGGAACATTCCACCCACGCATCAGCCGCTGGTGCCTCCGAGCCCCCCGCGCGCGCCGGAATCGATGACCGCACTCGGCCGGTTGGCGGCGCTGCGAGACAACGCCATCGCAACCTGGGGCCAGCGCGCCTACGAAGAAGATAACATCCAGGGCCGCTTCCTCCTGCGCTCGAGTTTTATTCTCAACACGCCGGATGCGATCCGCCATGTGCTGGTCGACAATTACGAGAACTACACCCGCACCGCCGCTGGCATCAGGGTGCTTCGTCCCGTGGTCGGCGAAGGCCTGCTGATTGCCGAAGGCCGCGCCTGGAAGCATCAGCGGCGGACCTTGTCGCCGGCATTTACGCCGCGCGCGGTGTCGCTGCTCGTTCCGCACATGGTTGCGGTGACCGACGAAACGATAGCAAAGCTGCAGGCGGCGGCTGGCGCGCCGGTCGATCTGCGCGAAACCATGCAGCGCATGACGCTGGAGATCGCCGGCCGCACCATGTTCTCGTTCGGGATGGAACGGCATGGAGCGACGCTGCGCAATTTCGTGATGGAATATGGCGATCGGCTGGCGCGGCCGCATTTTCTCGACTTGATCTTGCCGCTGGGCTGGCCGAGCCCTCAGGATTTTTCCCGCGCGCGATTTCGCAAACGGTGGACGCAGTTCGTCCGTCTGCTGATGGCGGAGCGCCGCGCCGCCGGGAAGAACGAGGGCGCGCCGGCGCGCGACCTGTTCGACCTGATGGATGCCGCGCACGATCCCGAAACCGGAAGGGCGTTCAGCGACGAGCAACTCGGCGACCAGGTCGCGACCATGATCCTGGCCGGCCACGAGACCACCGCGACCGCCCTGTTCTGGTCGCTGTACCTGCTCGCGCTCGATCCCTCGACGCAGGAAAAATTGGCGGCTGAGGCGCGTCGGGTCGCCGCCAACGGCAGTCTCGATGTCGAGCAGCTGAAATTCGCCCGCGCGGTTGTCGACGAAACCATGCGGCTCTATCCGCCGGTGTTTCTGATCGCACGCGCCGCCTTGGCAGGCGACACCATCGCCGGCATGCCAATCCGGAAGAACGACGTGATCCTGATCGCGCCCTGGCTATTGCACCGCCATGAAAAGCTTTGGCGCGATCCCAACGCATTCATCCCCGAGCGCTTCATGCCGCCAGCGCCGCCGCCGGACCGCTTCACCTATTTGCCGTTCGGGGTCGGCGCGAGAATCTGCATCGGTGCGCATTTTGCGCTGGTCGAGGCGACGCTCGCGCTCGCCAGGGTCATTGGCGCGTTCCGCGTCACGCTCGTGGACAAGGAGCCGGTGATGCCGGTCGGCGTCGTGACCACGCAGCCGGACCACTCGCCGATGTTCCGTATTGCTGCGCGTTGACGGGTATTGTCGGAGCTGCCGGCAATCCCCAACTAAAGCGCGATGGTTCAAGGTCGAATGATTGCGGTGCGTTGGATTATTGTTTGGGCATGAGATCGGCGCAAACGCGTTTTCGCGCTTGTCGCGACGGAAAACGGGTTTCCGCTGTTCCGGGTCATGCCATAGGCTGAAGCCATGAGCGACATAGAGGCCCAGTTTTCGGTTCTGAAGCAGACGGCCGATCCGGCCGTGACGGACGCGATCGCTGAGCTCATCGCCAAAGGCGAAGACCACGAGCTCAATCGCATCAACGCCCTGGATTTCTCCAGCCGTCGCGGTCTTGACGAAGAGCAGGTAATTTCAGCCTTCCTGCACGCCTCGCGGCTCGGCCTGTTCGATCTCACCTGGAACGTGCTCTGCCCCGGCTGCAGCGGCGTACTCGATGCGCACGACACGCTGAAGTCGCTGCGCCATGAGGACTATCAGTGCGGCCTGTGTGCCTGCGGCTACGAGCCTTCCGTCGACGAACAGGTCGAGGTCGCCTTCACCGTCAGCCCCAGGATCAGGAAGATCGCCGCGCACGATCCGAACACGCTGCCCTTGTGGGAATATTACAAGCAGGTTTTCTGGAGTTCGGGCATCGACCTTAACAGGGACACCTTCCCCTCCCTTGCCGATGAGGTGACGCTCGATGCGCTGGAACTGCCTGCCGGGGAAAAAGCGGTGCTGTCGCTGCAGCTTCCACAGCAATTCATCATCGCGTTCGAGCCGGTGACTCACTCGGCGCATTTCATCGAGGTGCAGGGTGAGCCGACCAAGGAGCGGCAGCAGCTCGCGCTGGTCTACAACAAGGCGCACCCGCCGACCGGCTCGATCAGCCTGCGACCGGGCCCTTTGCGGCTTTCGCTCGACAATCAGGCCGGCGTGCGCACGCTGCCTACCGTTTTTATCGCGGGTGAAGCGCTTCATGAAATGCTCGGCAAGCGCCGGCGGTTTCTGACCGCCAAGCGGATGCTGTCCAACCAGACCTTCCGCGACGTGTTCAAGGCCGACAACCTCAATATCGACCAGCGTCTGAAGATCACTTCCCTGACCTTTCTGTTCACCGACCTGAAGGGATCGACGGCGCTGTACGAGCGCGTCGGGGATCTCGCGGCCTTCGATCTGGTGCGCGCGCATTTTCAGGCGCTTCTGGGAATCATCTCCTCCGAGAAGGGCGCGGTGGTAAAGACCATCGGCGACGCCGTGATGGCGACCTTCGTGCGGCCCGAGCATGCCATCATCGCGGGCTTGCGGATGCGCGCCGCAATGGACGAGCTCAACGTCCAGCGCGGCAGGGACGATCTGGTGGTCAAGATCGGCATTCACGAGGGCCCGTGCCTTGCCGTCATGCTCAACGAGCGGCAGGATTATTTCGGCCAGACCGTCAATATCGCGGCCCGCGTTCAGGGCCTTTCCACATCGCAGGCGATCCACGTCACCGGACCCGTGATCGATGCGCCGGCGGTAGCCGCCATTCTGGAAAAGGAGGCGATCACGCCGATCCAGAAACAGGCAGCCCTTCGCGGCATCGCCGACAAGGTTTTGGTGTACGAAATTCCCTGACAGTCATCGTGAGAAGCGATTCAAGCTACGCTTTATGCGGGAGGCTTCCTCGCAATACCGCTTAAATTGCCGAAACGTAATCTCGCACAAGGGCGTTTGCGCATTGTGCGACTTGCGTTTTCGACTCATATATGGTGGCAAGCGGTGTCCCCGCGTACCGGCAAACCCTGGATGCGAACATCATGCTCGACGGACTACGCCAATTCATCGCCGACGTTATTTCTCCAAGCCCGAACGAGCATCGCTCATTCGACGATCGCGGATATCGTCTGGCCGCCACCGCGCTGCTGGTTCACGTCATGTCGCTCGACGGCCAGCCGTCGGAAGCCGAAAAGCGCAAACTTCACAGTCTGATCGAAAGCCGCTTCGGCCTTGATCCCGGCACCGCGGGCCAACTGATTGCGTCTGCCACGCAGGTCGAGGGCGAAGCGGTCGATCTCTACCACTTCACCAGCGTCATCATGCGTTCGGTGGACGAGGCGGGCCGGCTGCGCATTGTCGAGATGATGTGGGAATTGGTCTACGCCGACGGTCAGGTGAGCGAGTTTGAAGATAACGTCATATGGCGCGCCGCCGACTTGCTGGGCGTGTCTTCCCGCGACCGGATCGATCTCAAGCACCGCGCTGCCGCAAGCGCCCCGATTCCGAACCTCGCATCATCGTGATGCGATCTTGAAGTTCTGATCCGCCACGCCGGGCCGACGACGCCCGTTTCGGTCCATCAGGCGCGCTTCGGATTCTTCAAGAAAATAACGGCACAAGGCGGAGCGCGCGTTCGCGGCACTGCAAATGACAAAACTTTAATGTGCCTGCGGCCGCCGAAACGGTCACGCTCCAATAGCTGGTATTCGATTCTGGTGGGCGCGAGGATGCCGAAGCGCTTGCGGGCCGCTTGCATCCCGCCTAAGGCGTAGGCTCTCGCCCCGGGGAGGCGGCTATAGTTGTGTTCAAGAGCATTGAATCGTGACTGAACGGGTGACGCTGATTACCGGCGCCTCGGCGGGGATAGGCGCCGAACTGGCGCGGGTCTTCGGATCCAACGGCCATCGCCTGGCTCTGGTGGCGCGGCGGGCGGACCGTCTGTCGGCATTGGCTAAAGATATTACTGCGGTGGGGGGTAAGAACCCGATCGTGGTTCCCTGCGACCTCGAACAGACTGACGCTGGTGATCGGATCGCCGCCGCACTCACTGCCGAAGGCGTGGAAGTTCAATATGTCGTCAATAATGCCGGCTTCGGCTTGTCCGGCCATGCCGCCCAATTGGATCGCACGCAGCAGCTTGGCATGATCGCGGTCAATGTCCGCGCGGTGACCGATTTGTCGCTGCGGTTTTCCGAGCAACTGATCCGCCATCGCGGCGGCATTCTCAATGTGGCATCGATTGCAGGCTTCCTGCCGGGGCCCGGAATGGCGGTGTACTACGCCTCGAAGGCCTATGTCCTGTCGCTGACAGAAGCCCTGCGCGCCGAGCTCGGTCCGCACGGCGTGCGGGTGACGGTGCTTTGTCCGGGCCCGGTGCCGACCGAATTCCAGGAACGGGCGGGATTTAAGCCTGGATTTGATTCGACGGTGCTTAGCGTTTCGGCCGCCGATGTTGCTCGCGCCGCCTATCGCGGCTTGATGGACAACAAGCGGGCAGTGCTGCCCGGATTCGGCATCAAGGTGGTGCCGCTGATGCTGCGGCTGTTTCCCCGCGGCTTCATTCTCGCGGCCGTCTCCGGCTTTCAGCTGCGCAAGCGCTGATATGACCTCAATCCGAGGCCATTTTGGCCCGTAGCTTGCTTGTCCAAGGATCGTGTCTGGAGCTCGCACTCACCCAAAATTAACGATCACCTCGCTACCATCGCCTCCTTGGGCCTGCGAAAAGACAGCTTGATGTCGTTCCATGCCAATAACATCGCCACCGGACCTGTGTGGCGCGTTCCGGCCGGCGCCAAACCAGCCGCCGATCGCCCCTTGGCTGCCACATCCCTTCTGCCCGTGCTGATGGTCCTGCATCAGGAAACGTCGACTCCGGGCCGGGTCGGCAACGCGCTGCGAGAGCTCGGATATCCGCTCGATATAAGGCGGCCGCGCTTTGGCGATGCGCTTCCCGAAACTCTGGAGGGCCGTGCGGGCGCCGTGATTTTCGGCGGACCGATGAGCGCGAACGACGGTGATGAGTTCGTTCGCCGCGAGATCGACTGGGTCGCCGTCCCGCTGGCCGAGCAGCGTCCATTCCTGGGAATCTGTCTCGGCGCGCAGATGCTGGCAAGGCAACTTGGCGCCCGGGTCGCGCCGCATGCTCAGGGACGCGAGGAGATCGGCTATTACCCGATCCGGCCCACGGCGGCCGGGACCAAGCTGTGTCCGGACTGGCCCGATCATGTCTACCACTGGCACCGCGAGGGATTCGAACTGCCTCACGGTGCCGAATTGCTGGCGGAGGGCGGCGACTTCCCGGTGCAGGCGTTCCGGGCGGTCAATTGCTTCGGCTTGCAGTTTCATCCCGACGTGACCTACGCAATGATGCATCGCTGGACGACGCGTGGCGCGGCGCGGCTCGAATTGCCCGGCGCTCACCCGCGGCATCAACACTTCGCCGACCGCGCACAATATGATGTGGCTGAGCGCGCCTGGTTGAAGCGATTTCTCGATGGCTGGCTGAGCCTCGTGCCGGCGTCGATGATGTCACAGGCCGCGGAATAGGCGGGGGCTCTCGTAAATCTCGAACTGTGCATTGGAGACCGGCATGACGCCTGTCCTCGTCATGGCCGGGCTTGACCCGGCCATCCACGTCCTTGTCTCCTTTAGCAGAGCAAACAAGACGTGGATCACCGGGACAAGCCCGTGATGACGCCAAGTTTGTGGCGGGGATTCCATGCGCGCGTCAGATTGCTTACATGTTGAGTCCAGTTCAGCGGGCGCAAAGGACAGCGACATGACAAACGATGAGTTCGCACAATTGTTGAAGGAGTTCACGCGCTCGGCGGAATCCGGCAAAAGGCTCGCACTGAGACGCCTGAAAGTGCTGAGCGAAAATGAACCGGCCGCGGTCTTTTGAGCCCGTCGCCGCCCTTCGGGCTACGCCGGGCACGCTTCGCCCTTCGGGTTTGTCATGGCCGTGCCGCGCGAAGCCCGACGGGCGAAGCGTGGTGGAGCCAGGCGGGATCGAACCGCCGACCTCGTCATTGCGAACGACGCGCTCTCCCAGCTGAGCTATGGCCCCGTCGTGGCCGCCTCGATGAACATGGGCGACCGAGTGTGGGCGCCATTTACAATCCGCGTCAAGGTCAAGTCAAGAACGGTGAAATCGCGGGCTTTTTCGGGGCTTTTTTGCAAGGAACTTCCCTTGTTTGCACGAGGTGGAACCGATATCTAGCAGACGGTCCGATCCGCGGCCTGTCCCATCGAGCAAGCCCCACCATGCGTGCCCTTCTCGACATCGTTCTCATTGTCCTGGATCTCTATGTCTGGCTTCTGATCGCCGCGGCCATCCTGTCCTGGCTGATCGCCTTCAATGTCGTGAACACGCGCAACCAGTTTGTCGCCGCGGTGGCCGAATTCCTTTACCGGATCACCGAACCGCTGCTGGCGCCGATCCGCTCGTTCCTGCCGAATTTCGGCGGGCTCGATATCTCGCCGATCATCCTGATCCTGATCATCATGTTCATTCAACGGGTGATCACCTATTACGTCTATCCGAGTGTGTTCTGATCGCGTGCCTGAATGGCCGATCCTTAATGGCCGATCCTTGGCGTTATTCCGCCCAAGGCGTCAGTATGGCGCTTCGGGTAACCCCGCGCGGCGGCCGGGACGCTGTTGATGGTGTCGAGACCCTTGCCAACGGCCGCACCGTGCTCAAGGTGCGGGTTCGTGCCATCGCCGAAGGCGGCGAAGCCAATCGCGCGGTGACTAAACTGCTGGCCAGCGCGCTGGGCGTGCCCAAGGCGAGCGTACGGATTGTCTCGGGAGAGACCTCGCGCCTCAAGCAGGTCGCCGTCGATGGCGATCCGGAAAGGCTCGGGCAAGCGCTGCGCACGCTTGTTTCGGCGAACCAATGATGGGATCGATATGACAGCCCGGATCATCGATGGAAAACGCATCGCCGCCGAACTTCGTGCCCGCGTCGCCGACGAGGCTGGGCGGGCGCGGCGCGACCATGGGTTGACGCCCGGTCTCGCCGTCGTGCTGGTCGGCGACGATCCCGCGAGCCAGGTTTATGTGCGTAGCAAGCACAGGCTGACGCAGGAAGCCGGCATGGCCTCGTTCGAGCATGTGTTGCCGGCGGACGTCGCGCAAGACGAACTGCTGGCGCTGATCGCCCGGCTTAACCGCGATCCCCTCGTCCATGGCATTCTGGTGCAATTGCCGTTGCCGAAGTCGCTCAATACCGAAGCAGTGATCAACGCCATCGACCCCGCGAAGGATGTCGATGGCCTGCATCCAAACAATGCCGGGCGCCTGGCGAACGGATTTGCGGCGCTGTCGCCTTGCACGCCGCTCGGCTGCATCATCCTGACCAAAAGCGTTCACGCCTCGCTTCAAGGCATGAATGCGATCGTGATCGGCCGCTCCAACCTGGTGGGACGGCCGCTCCTGCAGTTGCTGCTCAATGAGAACGCGACCGTGACGATCGCGCATTCGCGTTCGCGCGAACTGGCCACGCTGTGTGCGCGCGCCGATCTGGTCTATGCCGCCGTCGGCAAAGCGGAAATGGTGCGCAGCGACTGGATCAAGCCGGGCGCCACCGTGATCGATGTCGGCATCAACCGGCTGGTCGATGCCGACGGCAAGGCCCGCCTGGTCGGCGATGTCGATTTTGCCGAAGTGTCGCAAGTCGCCGGTGCCATCACGCCGGTGCCGGGCGGCGTCGGCCCGATGACGGTGGCCTGTCTTCTGGTCAACACGCTGCGCGCGGCCAGCGCCATTGCCGGATTGCCGAAGCCGGCGGTGTGAGAGCCGTCGTTCCGGGGCGCGAGCAAAGCGAGCGAACTATGGTGCGCGATTGCGCACCTGAGAACCTCGAGATTCTCTGATGTGCAATTGCACACCACAGTTCGATGCTCTGCATCGCCCCGGAATGACGGCTAGAGCCGTTTCGGTTCTGATTGAATCAGAACCGAGGCTCTGATCTTTTGTTTTGACGCGTTTTCTTCACGCGAACCGGTATCCACTTCGCTCGAAAACGCTATAGGCCATCACTTCTTCCCGCGCGCGATGCCGTCCGCGATCAATTGATGCGCTTCTTCCGCATCGCCCCAGCGCAGCACCTTCACCCATTTCCCGGGTTCGAGATCCTTGTAGTGCTCGAAGAAATGCCGGATCTGCTGCAGCGTGATGTCGGGCAGGTCGCTATAGGTCCTCACCTTGTCGTAGCGCTGGGTGAGCTTGGAGGACGGCACCGCGATGATCTTCTCGTCGCCGCCGGCCTCGTCTTCCATCAGCAGCACGCCGACCGGCCGCACGCTCATCACCGCGCCGGGAACGATTGCCCTTGTGTTGGCGATCAGCACGTCGCAAGGGTCGCCATCGTTCGAAAGCGTGTGGGGAATGAAGCCGTAATTACCGGGGTATCGCATCGCGGTGTACAGGAAACGGTCGACGACGAGCGTGCCGGCTTCCTTGTCGAGTTCGTACTTGATCGGTTCGCCGCCGACCGGCACTTCGATGATCACGTTGACCTCGCGCGGCGGATCGACCCCGATCGAGATGGCGTCAATGCGCATGGCTCGCCTCCCACAAGGTTTTTGGTCTGATTCCGCCCCGAAGCTCGAAAGGTTTGAGGCGGCCTGTTTGCGCCACCCCGCGTTAGCTTCTCTCAAAAAAATCCGGATCGGGCGTGCTTCGAACGATCGAAGTTTTAATTGGTCCAGGCGAAGGCGACCTTATCGAGCGACTTCGGCCCGAATTTCTCCGAGGAACGCGCCACCATGCGGCCACCGAGCGCGCGGTAAAACTCGGTCGCAGCCTCATTGTCGGAAAGCGCCCAGATCACCATGCTCTTCAAGCCGCTCTGCAACAGGTCACGCCTTGCGGCGGTGAACAGCCGCCGACCGAAGCCGAGGCCCTGAAATTCAGGCCGCAGATAGAGCTCGTAGATTTCGCCTTCGAAATGCAGGCTGCGGGCGCGGTTGCGGCCGTAATTGGCATAGCCGGCGATCTTGTCGCCGAACAC